>Ga0315914_1005544_pt1 | contig 18315 bp, 8 predicted proteins | sample MpolenodulesMG_FD_203920 | JGI IMG/M metagenome (GOLD analysis project Ga0315914, IMG submission 203920) | Medicago polymorpha root nodule microbial communities from Los Angeles, California, United States - elongated nodules | ecosystem: Host-associated > Plants > Roots > Nodule | place: USA...
TAGCCATCCATTGAGATATTTTCCTCTTCTATGCACTACTCTTTTACTTCTCCCCTCCCCCACTTATTTAAAGCTTATTTTCTACACCTCCGATTCTTAATTTATCATGTTTTGATTCCTCTCTTTGTTTTATCTAATTTCTCAAACTACTTTCCACTCAAAAACTACCCATTATTTTAAAAAAATAGCACCAATAATAATATTTATTAACTTCACCTACTAACATATTTTAATAAATTAAAATATAAAATGGGGTGTTACAGTTACGCTCTCTATAAATATGAGAAACTACAAAATTCATTTGAGAAGTAATCTTTAAGCAATTTAACCATCTATTTTTCAGAGTCCAAGGAACCACGACAACATTCTTAAAAGCTAGAACCACCAAAGATGAATCTGATTAACAAAGAAGATTAAGACATGTGTGAAGAATAAAAAAGAGAAACAAAAACTATCATACACTGTTGAAGAATATCACCCAAGAATTGCTTGGAGAAAGTGAAGATGACTCAAAATCACATATTTATACACACGATGATCATAAAATAAAACAATAATAGAGTAAGAAGAGTACCAAACATTACATAAATAAAAAACCAAACTACATAGATATAAATATAGATAGATATGGTTACCACCAAAACATCCTATTAGAGCATTTTACCAAAGTTATAGAAATGAAATAGCTTATCAATATTTATGGCCTAATCTAGCATTTTTTTTCTTTTCGAGAGTTTTCATTAACACTATAATGCTTTGCAGCACCAGAGATGCCGGTGCCAGTTTACATACCAAGAAAGTTACATCATAAACACTAATACCACCCAAAACTCATGCATATAAAATCTCCATGATCTCGCCTTCGTTCCTAACATTTTAATTTTATTCAAACACAATACATGATCTTCTCATGCACTTTATATGATGTGATCTACCACTCCTTTTGGACTCCCTTGAAAACTGCAGCTTAATCAACATAGAAAATACACAATATACCTAATTACACCACGTAAGCACAAAATTCTGGAAGGGAAGACAATATTCATATCATAAATGAATGGCTAGGTTTTAATTTAAATCAAAAGTATAAGATAAAATTGCAATAGTTTCACCCGTTGAACCTAAAAGAAAGAAGGCACACAGTGAGATCCCAAACGACAATTTTCTTCTGCAATATGCACAACCCTCTCGGTTTACATGCCCATATGTAGGGATATTGTACATAAGGTATATATAATTAATTCACTTTTAGACTTATTATTGAATTGACTGAATAAAACATAAAAAGGGTGAACCACTTCACCTTTCATTAGTACAATTTTATTATAGAGTGGTACTCACTAGTTTTACTCGACAATGAATCATATTCTAAGGTAATTAATTGGGAGTTACAATGTGAAGGAAGCAAAAGAGTGTACACGATATATGAAATAAAATCCCACGTCAAGGTAATTGAATAGCATCGTACACATCATTCAACAAAATAATATTAAAAGACACCAACTAAATATAAGAATGAATTAGAAGTTTTTTTTTCTTCCAAGAGAAGTGTGGAGCTATTCTAGATGTGCCACATCAGCACATTGGAGGTCTAGGAACAACTCAAAGTTCAATTACAAAGATATATAGATAGATATAAATAAGGTTTAAATATGTTTTTTGTCCCTATAAAATTGAAACCTTTTAAGTTTAGTCCTTACTTAATTTTAATAGTTCTTTTAGTCCCTACAAAAAATTTCTGCATTTAGTATTAGTCTCTATCCAATTCAAATTTGTTTAATTTATGCTTAAACTCTTAAGTTTTTGAACAATTTTTTTCACACGTGTTAAGAACATTACTAAAAGTTTCTCTGCAAAATATTATCGTAAAATTTGATTTCTACGTTCAAATTTTGTTACTTTTATCTTTAACTTTTATCGTTTTAAAATATTCATATTTAATTTGTTTCATGTTAAAAAATTCTAAATTTTAGTAATGAACCTTTCATAGTGTTTTAAACATATCTCAAAAAAATCATTAAAATTTTTAAGAGTATAAGGATAATTAAACGAAGTTTGTTTTAACAGGGACTAAACTTATAAGTATTTTTTTTTTTGTAGGGACTAAAATAACTATTAAGGGGAATGTATTGTATTAAGATTCTAAGGGATTTTAAAAGACTTTTTAATTACGAAAAAGTCTTGTGGTATTCAATCAAGACTTTTTGCAATTTAAAAAAAGTCTTGTGGTATTCAATCAAGATTCTTTGTCATTTTAAAAAAGTCTTGAGGTATTCAATCAAGACTTTTCATCACTTAAAAAAAGTCTCATGGTATTCAAAATCATTCAAATTTCAAAGGATTATATAATAAATTAGATTTTGATGGATTTTGTGGGATTTTCTAGTGAAATTTTAACAAGAAAAAGTCTTCCATGAAGACATAAGATTTCTTGGAATTGTTTTTCTTTAAAAGTTTACTATCTCTTTCTTATCTCTTATTCTTTCTCTCTTCTCCCTTCTCTCTCATCTCTTTTCTCCCTCCTCTCTCTCCCTTCTCTCTTCGTCTCTCTCTCTCTCTCCTCCCTTCTCTCTTTTCTCCCTTCTCTCTCTCTCTCTCTCTCTCTTCCTCTCTTTTCTCCTTTCTCTCCCTCCTCTCTTCCCCCTTTCTCTATCTCTCATAAAAATAAAATAAAAAATAAGAGTATGCACTGAAAATATTATGATAGAGAGTGTGTTGTAATAATTTATTTTCAATGAGTCCTTAAAATTCATAAAATCTTTTGAAATCTTATAAATCCATAAAATCTTATGATGTAAATCCATTGAAATCCAAATTGAAAATCCTGATAGTCTTTTAAAATCATGAAAGTCATTCAAATCCTACAAAATCTTTTAAAATCTTTGAGACTTTTTTAAGCAAAAATTGTCCTTTAAAATCCTTATCCAATACACCCCCCTAAGACAATGAGATAAAATCAATTATGTGACTTATCTAATACTCAAAATTAATTTTTTAATTTGAAATATATGATATATATTAATTATGTTTTTATAGTTTCTTTAATTAATAAAGCATTCATTCAACTAGATTTGGCAGGTTGTTTCTCTTTGTTGATTTATACAAGCAAGTTGAGAATCAATTCATGATATAAATATTGTAATGGTTAATTTTTTAGAATGACTTAAGTTATTTACTTTACAATTCATTTTATATTAAAAAAGAATCCAAGTGATTGGACTTAAGAGGTTAGCGAGCTTCACCAAAAGGTTGAATCATTCTGGAGAACTTAAATTCGATTCCTGGGCGGAACGATTTTCAAATTCGATTCCTGGGCAGAACGATTTTTAGCCAAACTTTGTATACCTCATGGCCGAACTTCAGATTACTGGGGCCTCTTTTCCCTAGAAACCGGAAGATTAACACCGAAAAATATTAACAAAAAAGAATAAATTTAGTTGTTTAACCACGACTTGGTCAGTTTTCAAGAAAGTAGTCAATGAAGTTATCTTGTGTTATTTATTGTGATGTTTATTAGATTTATTTGTTTCTTATGCAGGGAAGTGTCTTGCTTTATATTGACTTATTTTACATGTATATCTTCTTCTTTTTTTTGAGCAATTTTTTTTTTATTTACATGTATATTGGTAGCACTATTTTTGTATATTTATAGCTTAAATTTTTTAATCTTTGACAACCCAAGTTTTTTATTCAAGCTCCGCCACCATAGACAAACGAAACAATTATAATAATATGAATAAGAGATGGGTACCATTATTTTAGTTTGCACAAATGCAAGAATTTGAAACCAAAATATGAGCACAAAACAAAGACATCAACAATTGTCTATATGCAGAACAAATTACAAACACATGAAAGACACAAACAAGCTCTGACACCAATTGTCACAAATCGAGAGCCCGTGATGTGATTGTAAGATTTGACAAATATAAATTTTGCATGAAAATTGCTCTTCCCAATATCATTTCTGCTCCAAAACACCAAGAAGATACGAAAATACCTCCAGCGGCAGGTAGCTGCAACAATGATAGTGAAAAGAGCAATTTACATTTTGCAAAGTCACGTTTTCAAGGAAGACATGACGGTGGGTTAGACCAAGCAGTACACACATCAATCAAATTACATGTTCGTGAGTTAAAATTACTGTATCTTAAGTTTTTCCAAATTACAATTAATTCTACGAATCAACACCATCATTAATTATTGTTACATAACTCCACACTATCTATTGAAATTTAGGTTGCGTTTGATCTACTAAAAAAAATAAGATACATGAAAACTTCAATCTATTATGTTTGATTGTAAAATTTTTTGAGGGACAAGATAAACTGGGGCAAGATAGTTTTTGTCCCTCATTAAATCACAACATAACTTTTTAATACAAGTAAGTACAAATTGTTTAAAATATCAAAATAATATTATTTTTTCCACCAAACATCGTTTAAGACAAAAAAAATGTTCAATACCATTAAAGTTTATCGTACGTTATTGTGTTATATGTTGTGTTGTCCTATCTTGTGATGTTATTTTTAGGATTTGTTTTATGTTGTAGTGAGATACTTATCTTTTGGGTACTTCTCTTGATAATTAAGCATAACCACGTAGAAGAAATTCTCTGGATCAAATTCTCTTTATTTTAAAATATGCTCCTTACAATTTTATCTTTTATCCTTAACTATCCAATAACAGTTTCATGCCAGTTACACTTTTACATTTAATTATTATACAAATATATATATATTTCCCGTCAGATATATTTGAAAAACAAAACGACTGTGTAAAATAGCATCAAATAGAAGTTGTGCTTCACATTACTGGTTAGTTCAATTTGTTATATTAATTCACTCCAATTTCCACTTACTTCTACGTCATTATTTCTGTCTCTATTTCGATTTGATTGTTTTTGCATTTTTAATTCCTTTATAATTTTTGTGCAAATTCGGTGAAGATAGTTCATAGATTAAAATTATGTGTTTATTGTTTTTGTTTAGTTCAACTACTATAGGTAGTTAGAGGTAGAGTTAGTTAGTAATTAGCTTGTTTGTTAAGAATTAGTTAGATTACCTATTATTCAAGTAATAGCTCAAGTCTATAAATACTTGTGTGATCGTACCATTATACCATATGACCAATCTCGTTTATAATCAATAACGTGACTCCCTCCTCATGGTCAAATGGAAAATTGTCTTGATATCATTGGGAAATTTCCTTTGAAATTTTCTCATATTTATAGAGATAAGAATACTTGTGCAGAGAGACAACCCATGTTGGCTTTTTTGTTAAAGGTTTGGTGGGATCAATTACCTTGTTGTTGTTCTAGAGAAAGTTTCTTTAGAGACAGAGTTGGTTTACCTTCTTATCGCTTTTGTTGATCTTGTTTTGATGGGTTTGGTTTAATAATATTTTGTTTTCCTTTGCAATATTAATAGTACTTTTAGACATACTGTATAGGATTGGTGGTGCATTGGGGTACCAACATGATTGAGATGTCAATGTGCTAACATGACGCAACCTTCTCCAATTTTGCTTAAAAAGAAATATATAGTTCACACACACACACTTCGCTCATCTCTCTCAATTTAGTCCATTTCTTTAGTTTCTTAGAATGCAAGAAACACTCTTGCACTAACAAATTGGTATTATAAGCCCTCTGGTTCATGACTGTAGAGTACACAAATTTTGGGATTAAGAATTTATTATCAACCGAGCAAATATGGCTGGTGATAATGATTTTCCAGGCCCACTCCCAATTCTTGATGACAAGAATTGGGGAAAAGACAAATCTAAATGAATGCGCTATTCAGATTTCAAGATGTTCTTGAGGTGGTGACAAGATGGAGTTCAAGAACTTTCAGCAAACCCTTCATTAGTTCAAAGAACTGCTCAAAGAAGAAAGATTGCAAATCCATTCTTTATACATCACAGTGTGTGAAGCTGGCAATTTTGACAATATTTCTCATGCAACTTGTTCAAAGGAAGCATGATATTTAATGGTCAAGTACTATGAACGTGGTGACAAAGTTAAGAAAGGGAAATTGCAATAACTTAGAAGACAATATGAGCTTATGAAGATGGGGAGAATGAAAAGATGGTTAAGTATGTGGCAAGGCTTCAAACACTAGTGCCCTCAATGAATAACTTAGAAGACAATATGAGCTTATGCCTCAGGTTCTCTTCGTATTGGGAGAAGAGAAAGTATGTAATGTACAGTGCATTGGAACCCCTCTTATAGTGCAATGACCATTAGGTTCCCATTATTTCGGTCATCCAGACATCCACTCATATTGAGCTCATATCAATTAATTAAATAATCAATTATCTAAATAGAAATCTAATTAACCTTGTTACTTAGTTTGATCATTATTTGGCTAGAACAAAATTCACGTTGTCTTCAGGACAAGGAAGAGACAGTGTCTAAATTGTTTGATAAAATTAAATTGATATCTTATTTTTGGCCGAAAGTAATGTAGTCTGGTTTAGATCTTTATATACACCAATGATGGGTTAACCCTACATTGTTTTTAAGGCAATCTTGTCGAGTGTTTGAGGTTATTATTGTAATTTAACTTTGGTTCTCTGTGTTGTTCCGTATTATGGATTGTCCATACCAACTGAGTTAAGATCACAAGGACAAAGTTGTGTTGTTCCGTATGCACTTCTTGTATTGGGGAGAGCCTATCGGTTAATATATAATCTCATTTTAGCTTGTTAAAATATATATATATTTATAACTCGACAATGCAGGAGAAACACAGTAGTAAATAAACAAAATACTTAAAAAATTAAGAAATTTGTAACAATATTTTTTGTTCTAAAAAATTTCCTAAAAGATTTAACCTCTTTTTATATAAAAATATTCTATTTGTTTTGGATGATTCTGGTAATTGCACCTCTTCGACACATAAAGAAACAAAGAAAAGAATTTATAGTATGAATGTTCGCCCCGAAGATTTTATACAATAAATTCAAATTTTCATAACCTACGCTTTGCTATTCCAAATTTTCAGAAGGAATATACAATAAATCAAAATTGGTCTTGGTAACCTGTTATTGGTCTACAACAAAAACGTCGTATTCCAAAAACGTTGACTTCATACATTATTTCAACGAAAAGCAGGCACAATGAGTTCATTAATTACCATTTAGCTTTCTCCATGGGAAACATGTTTATCTTACTCTCAAAAACTAAACTATGTAGATTTCAAACTTTTCGAGAGAAATTATTAGGCCACTTGAGGATCAATTATGGCATCCATACTTCAATGTTAGTAACATCTTGTGTGAGTAACATCTTGTCTCGGAAATGTGTGGTGTGGCGAAAATTAATGTCACGGAGGATTTGGAAAGCATCGATCCATTTGATTATATGTATGATGAAGAGGCTTTGGAGGGCATTACTTCCCTCTAGACAATTAGGAAAAATATTGAGTGTTTATATTTAGAGATAAATTTTTAGTTAAAAAGAGTGTTTAGATATAGGGAAACTATCCCTTTTAACACTTTTGGGTTGGATTTTTCCTTCCAAAAATACCCTCAATTTTCAATACAAATAACACATGTAACAAACATATAAGAATAAATTTAAATATTAAAACAAATGTAACAAACACGATATGAATATATATATATATATATATATATATATATATATATGTCTGATTTTTTCCCCTTTATCATTTAAAAAGTGTAACGAACTAGATGAGTGTATTTATACTTACTTTTTCATTATCCCAGTTATATACTTAAACAACTTTTTCTATAATAAAGATTGTTTTTGGTGTCATTAAAAAAAAAAGAATTTAGATTATGGACCCGTTTGTTACGGATTAAAATAAAAGTGATTTTGATATAAAATAATTTAGAGATTATATTTTAGAGATTATATGGAAAGTCAGAATCTATTTTGCGTTTGTTTACTGTGATAAAAATCACCTTTTTTAAACAAATAATCTAATTTGTTTGGATACAACTATATAAAAGGGATTTTTTGTTACAAAATTAGTTTAATGTTTTAAATTATATTTTCTGTCTCCTATAAAAAAAATCTATTTTATTTTAAGCTGCTCGTAACAGCTTTTCATTTGAACCTGTTTTTAGATTATTTTTAGATTCTGTTTTTTAAATTTTTTTTGTAACAAACGGATACAATACTCATAAAAGTGATTATTTTTTTAAAATAAGTGATTTTTTTTCTTAAAAAAGCTATAACAATCGGGCTCTATATTTTTTTTGTTATATTATCGGTGTCATTGAAATAGATAATCATGGTTAATTTGGTTTGTTATAACTTGAAAGTAACAAACATTTGTATTTTTAGTTTCAATCAAAATCAAAATTTCATAAAATAAAATAAAAACTGTTCATAATTTTCAAACTTTAACGCAGAAAAAAAAACCCGTCTTTTCGCTAGTATTATATAAATGTACTAGCTGTTAAAACTTACAACCACGTTGAATTCTAACATATATAATATTCACTTTCACATTATGTATTCAAATAGTCATATTTAATTGCGCAAAAAAAAAGAAGTCATATTTAGTACAATATTTTTAAGAAAATCATATTTAATACATGAAAAATGAGAAAGTTAGATATTTGTTTTTGTAAAATATAGTGATGGTTCATGGTAGTAGTTGGTGTTGTTGTTTGTGATTGAAATGGATGAATCCAAGAGTTTGGAGTCATGCTTAGTTTACGACGATGATAAAAAATCATTATGTGATTTATCTGATACTCAAAATTAATTTTTTTTTAATTTGAAATATATGATATAGTAATTATGTTTTTATAGTTTCTTTAATTAATAAAGCATTCATTCAACTAAGTTTGGTAGGTTGTTTCTCTTTGTTGATTTATTCAAGCAATTTGAGAATCAATTCACAATACTAAATATTGTAATGGCTAATTTCTTAGAATGATTTAAGTTATTTACTTTCATTTTATATTAAAAAAATCCAAGTGATTGACCTTATGTGGTTAACAAGCTTCACTAAATGGATGAATCGTTCTAGAGAACCAAAATTCGATTTCTAGACGGAACAAAAGTCTAAAAAAATAAGACAAGAGAGATTGTCTTTTCTTCAAAATTTCATACCTAGAAATTTTGTTCTTAGATTAAGGTATTCTATTTAGCACAAATCAATTAGTTGATAAAATTTTCCCAACAATGAGATGCACTTCTATAATTAAGCATGACGACAACAACTGACTCGGTAAATAGTATATCCTTTATAACCACTTTACCGTTCATATCAAGATAGTAAGATGCAGTTGTTTCATGAATAATTTCGTTTCATTTATAAAACTCATTGAAGTGTGGAAATTATTTTGCGTTTCTATCAATACCAAATCACTTGATCTTCTTATTGAATTGACTTTTCGATTTCAGTTACAAAAACTTTGAAATTGTTAAGCGTATCACTTTTATTTTCCACGAGATATACTAAAGTATAGTCTTAATAGCCATCGATAAAAGTGATAAAATATATTTTCATATCTAGTCAAGTCATCATCAAGGTCGCATACATCATAATGAATTAAATCTAAATATATAGATTATCTAAATATTGATTTATGTGACTGCTTGATTATTTTTTTTAACTTGGACTGAAAAAGTCATATTTTTTTCTTTTGAATATGACATTGAAAAGTCATATTTCATTCTTCGATATAATCTTGAAAATGAAAAATATGAATTGCAATGTGCAAAGTCAAATATCACGTTATTATTTTAGTTTTATTAGACAACTTAATGCATGATATTTGTCGCATATCGTAAATGTCTACCAAAATTATATCAATCAATGAAATCAAATCATGTTTACTCAAGTTATTGAATTCCAAAATAATTCAAATGTGTCAATGCTTTGAAGTCAACTCATGTCACTTATATAAGACATTAAATTCTATAAATCAAATGCTTTAATGTCATGTCGTATTGTCAAAATTTTGAAAACATTTTACATACAACATTGGACGTAAATAATTTGCATTAAAACATGTAGTAAAACAAAAAAAAAATTCAACCATTTCTTAGTAGAAATTAATTACTACCAAAATCTTTTTCACAAATTAATTTCCATCATAGAAATTTCTTAGACAAAAAAGTCTCTCATTTGATCTACCAAAAAGTTGATCTTAGTATTCATAACAATGATTGTTATCCAGTTAGGTAACCCTGCAAAACAGCGGTTGCCTTCTTACACTTCATCGTATACTTTTAACCAAGGTATTTCTATAGCCGTTATATCCTTGTTGTACTTACAAACAACAAACAAAAAGTAGTAATTTCTTCGGTAGACTTGGCATAAGGAAACGTCTTAAAATTGTTGGAACAATAATCAAAATTAGTTAAAAAATATATTTTCTGTCACCAAAGAGATTACTAGGCTGAGTCGCAGACTAGGCCGCTCTCTTTAAGATGTTTCGTGGCACTGCCCAAAATCGTGCAAGTAGACTATCAACCCCGACGCCCCCAGGATAAAACAGCCCAACTACAACTGTATCAGAGTCCTATTGCACTATAGGATCGGTTCTAGAAATACACCTTCAAATATGGTGCTAAGACCACTCCAATATGGTATTGATACCACTCTATTATGGTACTGAGACCACTCTTATATGGTACTATGACCACTCTAATATGATGTTTTCACCACTCTAACTTCTCCAAGGGCATAAAACATAAAGCATGGATTATATTCTTAAAATCATTCTTATTTTTCGAAGGGACGCTTTATCTCGAAAGGGACTTTGATCTTAAGAATACTCTTATTTTCGAAGGGACAAAATTTACCGAAGGGACTATGTTCTTAAGACCATTCTTAATTCCGAAGGGACATTTTAAACCGAAGGGACTATGGCCTTAAGAACACTCTTTAAATCCGAAGGGACAGAAAAAGAGGGAGAAGAAAATAATAGCTCGTCAACACATGTTAAATGAGGGAGAAGAGAGAAAAGTTCTTTGACAATTCAAGAGAACTTTTGGTGTAAGAAGAAGTGAGGGAGAGGAGCTCAATTTATAGGTGAAGAGCCAAAGATTAGTTACAAATCCAATGGCTAGGATTAGTTGACCGTTGGAAAATTAATGGCTTGATCTCGCATCATAAATGAGCACTAATTGAGAAAGTTGACATGCGATTTTTTTTTTTAATTCACACCATAACACTTCATGTGTTCCAACAATCCCCCACTTAAATTTAAAAAATGACTTTAGAGGTTTCTATTTTCTATTAAGATAGCATAAGCCAAGGTGTCTTACGACTTGAACCTTTGCCTTCTAAGATTGTGCATAAGCGAAAGTGTCTATAACTTGAACCTTTGCGTAGTGAATATGATTCAGATTTTACTAGAGTGACTCGTAGTCTTGAACTCTATCTCTGACATCAAACCATACACAACCTTTTCTTAGGTGTATTATCAAAAAGCCCATGCATTAAAGGCCTTGCACGTCAATCCCGGTTTAGTGAACGCTCTAGGAATTTTGCCTATAGAATTCCATAGGAAGCGACCTCCACTTCCACATTCACAAAGGTGAGTCTATCAAGAGTACTCTTGTAGCTAACATAGATTATAGATCTCATTAAGAGTTTCTATTATCTCAACCTCTTATCGCTTCAGGAATCATGTGTCTTGTGATTTATTATAGCATGTTCACCTCATACCACTTCACGACTTGTTATTACCCATTGAACCTATTTCTTGGGATCTCCAGTCATTTAGGTCGGGTTACCATCATGAGTGATTCCATAAGCACTAGTCCAATCTTCATTGATGTGTTATGGACTTTCTCTCTAGCTAGTCCTTTCGTCAAAGGATCGGCTAAATTTTCATAAGTGTGTTCATGATCCACTCTTACAGTCCATGTGTAGAGTATCTCTCTAACAGTTCTGTTCTATGACGTATTTGTCATCTCTTACCGTTATAATAGCGGTTCTCAATTTTTTGCAATAGCTGCGGTACTATAGCTATGGATCAACACAACTGCCAATTGTTTTCCCATAAGGGAATCTCTGCTAGCAAGCATGTTAACCAACTTGCTTCCTCACTAGCTGTCGCTAGGGCTATCTTCTCAGACTTTGAAGTAGACTGAGCCAATATATTTTGTTTCTTAGCTTTTCTAAGAAACAACTCTTTCATAGATATTAAATATATGTTCACTGGTCACTCTGGAATCATCTTATAAGATGTTCCAATCTGCATCTGTGTATCCTCCCAAGACAACATAAATCTTTGGTAATGTAATCCAAGGTTCATGGTTCTATTTAGGAGTCTTACGACCCTATCAATAGCTTTCCAATGACTATTACTAGGTCTACTGACAAACCTGCACAACATTCCCACGACATAGACAATGTCGGGTCTAGTGCAATCAATGACATACTTAAGGTTACCAATGATGCTCTCACACTTTCACCAGTGTTCTTAAATAGTTTTTCACCTGGATCATATGGTGTGCAAGCATGTTTGCAGTCAAAGTATTTATATTTCTTTAAGGTCTTCTCAACTTAGTGAGATTGATCCAAGGTACTTCTAACCGAGGTATTTCTATAGCCGTTTTATCTTTGTTGTACTTACAAACAACAAACAAAAACTAGTAATTTCTTCGATAGACTTGGTAGAAGGGAACGTCTTAAAATTGTTGGAACAATAATCAAAATTAGTTAAAAAATATTTTCTGTCACCGAAGAGTTAGGCTGAGTCGCGGACTAGGTCGCTCTCTTTAAGACGTTTCGTGGCACTGCCTAAAATTGTGCGAGTAGACTATCAACCACGACGCCCCCAGGATAAAACAGTCCAGCTACAACGGTATCAGAGTCCTATTTCACTATAGGATCTGTTCTAGAAATACACCTTCAAATATGGTGATAAGACCACTTCAATATGGTATTGATATCATTCTATTATGGTACTGAGACCACTCTTATATGGTACTATGACCACTCTAATATGGTGTTTTCACTACTGTAACCTCTAACTTCTCCAAGGGCATAAAATATAAAACAAGGATTATATTTTTAAGATCATTCTTATTTTCTGAAGGGACGCTTTATCTCGAAAGGGACTTTGATCTTAAGAATACTCTTATTTTCGAAGGGAAAATTTTTACCGAAGGAACTATGTTCTTAAGACCATTCTTAATTTCGAAGGGACATTATAAACCGAAGGGACTATGGCCTTAAGAACACTCTTTAAATCCGAAGGGACGGAAAAAGAGGGAGAAGAAAAGAATAGCTCGTCAACACAAGCTAAAGGAGAGAGAAGAGAGAAAAGTTCTTTGACAACTCAAGAGGACTTTTGGTGTAAGAAGAAGTGAGGGAGAGGAGCTCAATTTATAGGTGAAGAGCCAAAGATAAGTTACAAATCCAATGGCTAGGATTAGTTGACCGTTAGAAAATCAATGGCTTGATCTCACATTATAAATGAGCACTAATTGAGAAAATTGACATGAGAATTTTTTTTAATTCACACCATAACACTTCATGTGTCCCAACAAGAACTTTATGCAAACCCTTCATTAGTTCAAAGAACTGCTCATGAAGATGCAAAGAAGAAAGATTGCAAATCCATTCTTTATACATCAAAGTGTTGAAGCTGGCAATTTTGACAAGATTTCTCATACAACGTCTTGTTCAAAGGAAGCATGATATTTAATGGTCAAGTACTATGAACGTGGTGACAAAGTTAAGAAAGGGAAATTGCAATAACTTAGAAGACAATATGAGCTTATGAAGATGTGGAGGATGAAAAGATTGTTGTGTATGTAGCAAGGCTTCAAACACTAGTGCCCTCAATGAAAAACTGTGTCGAGAACATCACTGATCAAGTGATCGTTGAGAAAATAATGAGGACAATGACACCTTTCTTCAATCATGTCATCATAGAAATCGAAGAGTCGAGTGATTTAACTACGTTGAATATATAAGATATTCAAGGGTCATTGAAGGCTCATGAATTCCATTCAAGCATTGCAAGCACATACATTCAAGAAGAATAGTGAATTCAATTTTTTAAGAGGCGTATTTAGATGTGTGCCATGCACATATGAAAGAAAATAATAACGTTTAGGCTCAAATTCTCACCAACAATGATTTAAGTGAAAGTTGTGTTAGCTAGCACATGCACTTCATCCCTTTTTTGTATCTTTCAATCCATCTCTTGAATTTCCATGATATATCATAAACAATTCTGTTTTGGAGCTCAAATACATTAAATTATAGGCTTGGAAATTCTCATCATTCATTCAAGCAATCTATGTGTTAACAAGCAAGATGGGGTCAAAACCCCATCAATATTCAATTCAAGTATTTGAGCTCCTTTTCCACTTTTGAATCAAACACAATAACAAGACTATATCCTTCTTCATTTTTGAAGCTAAATATTACTACATTGGTACATAAATGAGACTATTACTACAAGTCTTAACATTTGGGTAAATCCTTAGGGGGTGGAAGCATTTGTGTTTGAGGATTAGGACCATCTTTTACTAGAAACACCATACTCATTCCCCAAGTAGCATGTCGCTCTATATGGCAATGCAGCAACCACATACCTGATCATAATAATCAAATATTAATATACAAATCAAATACAATATTATAATTTTAATTTGGTTCACATTCGTTTTTAGTCATAGCAAGTATATCATTTTTGTTTTTAGTCTTTACAAATATATCGCATTTTGCTTTTGGTCTTCGGTAATTTATTTTAGCTCTTGTAAAATTTATTTATACTAATATTCGTTCGTATAATACTTATTTTAGTCCTTACGTTGAAAACTAAAACCAAATATTCTGCAATCAATTTCAATATGAATAAATTTTGAAAAACTTCACCTGGATTATTGGCCCTGAATCTGATAGCAACCCAACCATTATTTGGTACTCCAACTGTGGTTTCCTCTGGTGGATCAATAAGATTATAGTTTTTGGGATCTTTTTTAGGATCAAAATTCCCAAAACCCCAACCAACTACATAAAAACTATATCCATGCAAATGAACAGGGTGATTATCACTTGCTAACACATTAGTCCCTTGCAGCACAAGCTCAACACTTACATCATAGTCCAAAACCAACACCTTTGTGCCAAATGATGTACTCAAAAAATATTCTGGTAATTTATCAGCTGTGTAATTGAATTCCCTTGTTGGAATTCTTGGAAAATCCATTTCAAATACACCAGGGATTTTATAATAATAGGCACTTAGAAAATCAATATATGGATGCACTAGACTAATGTTGTTCACACTAGCTGCAAACCTTTTGCCGAACGGACCGGTGCAAGGTTTATCTTGAGTACAGTTGAGCAAATTAACAGAAATTGTGAACAACAAATGTGTGTCAACTTTTGTAAGAACATTTATTGGGTGAGTTTTTGTAGCAAGGCTTCTGAATTTCTTTGTGAAGCTAGTTGATGCTTGTGTTTTGTTGTAAGGAGGAAGTTGAGGAAGAATTGGCTTTTTTTTGTGATGATGGTGATGAGAATGACTATATATAAGTAAAGCTGTTGTGGTTGTGTTGTCAAAACCAGCACCAAAAGCACTAGAGTATGATCTTGCAGCCATGAAATAATGACCAAGAGGTTGATTTGCTTCCAATAGAATGTCCATAGATTGGCCAGGTGTGATCATTATGTAATCTGTTTTTATTGGTTTTAAGTATAATCCATCTTTACCAACTACTGTCAATTTGTGATTTTTAATGGCAAAGAAAAGTTCTTCATCCATTACTGCATTGATCATTCTAAGAAGATATGTTTTTCCATAGTCCACAGTCATCTTGAAAGTCTCTATAAATATCACAAGGAAAAATTAATGTTTAGGTAAGAATTTTTTTATACATAATGTATGTAGAGTTTAATAATGATATATACCGACAAGAGGAATGTTAACGGCACATCCTTTAACACACTCTTTTTGATTCGTTAAAATATGATTTGATAGTGTAGGAGGGGAGTGCACCTTTTTTGGAGCAGGGATATAGATAACCAGGTTGACCATTTATGGTATATGCATTTGATAGAATTGGTTCTCCTCCAGTTTTGTTTGCTACATTTGGAATTTCCATTACTTGTTCTTTCCACCACTCTCCTACACAATGATGAAAATGTCAATATAAGAATTGCTCTAATAAACAAAAGATTAAATACAATTTTGATCCCAATATTTTGTCTTATTTTTTATTTTGGTCCTCAATTTTCAAAATGTCCAATATTTTTCCCATCTATGCATTTATGGTTGATTTTTTATAATGTGATATGAAGATACTTACTTGATACCTCAATTGATGACATGGAAATGAATTATTAAGTGAGAATTTACTTAGACAATGTCTTGAATCAAATTTAGTTGTATTTGTGATATAAATTAATTTATATTTTGATAAAATTAAAATTAGTTAATACTAGTAAACAATAATTTACGATTTACTTAGACTTGTCATGTGATCAATTGACTTGTTACATAAAGTATCTCACTTGTCACATCATCAAAATCCAACATCAAATTTCATGGGAGGAAAAGTAAAAAAATGAGGACCAAAAACATGAATGAGATCAAGTAAAAGGATTAAAGCTGTATTAAACCATAAAAACAAGGGTAAGGAGTGGGTACCTAGTATAATTGGAACCTCAGCATGAGGTTTAGGAAAGGGATAAGTGTGTCCATGTTTGGGATAAATGATGACAGCTCCATGAACTGTAGCTCTTGCCCAACCATTATGTGCATGCCACCATATTGTTCCTTCTTCTGTAGTCAAATGTATAATTTGTTTGAACATGTTTCCTGGTTTAATTGAGCATTGTGTTATGTATTCAGGTCCATCTGACCATGGATTCCTCACTTGTCTTGCCCCATGCCTGCAACCAAACACTTCCAATTAATCATATACTAGACCACGATGCATAGATACATGTACACCATTGATATAACCAAATTACATAAGAGATAAAAAAAAACACGTATAAGTTATAACACAGAAAGAGAATTTATTTAATAAAATACTATTTTATTTCGTAGAACCTAATTGGTTATTTTTAGTACAGTCTCTTCTTCTAATCACGTTTTTTATCTATAAAGTTAAAATCTTAGACTTTACTTAAGAGATACTAATCCAATTTCATTCGGGTCAACGTAATATTGGAACATTAGGAGGGATTAAGGGTGCGTTTGTTTCAACTTAAAAAAATAAATAGATTTTGAGTTAAAGGAATCTAGATATTTTTTAAAAAAAATCTAAAGCTATTTCTGTTTGTTTACTATCATAAAAATCATTTTTTTAAAGATTTGAAAGCTCTTGAAGCTACTTGAAATAGCTTTTCATTTTGAGGATAAAAATGATTTTTTTTAACAAAATGGATTTTTTAAAAATCTAAAACAAACGGACCCTAAATCAACAAATATTTAACATTAGTAAGTTGTCCTGTTTTAAAAAAAATGAAGATAAACTATTATTAATAATTGTGATGATAATGATTATTTTACAATTGTTTTATGTGAAATTTGAACAATATTTCTAGAGGAGTGAAAGTCCTATTATTGAACTGACAAGTCTTACACATTAGTTTATACTAATACTTAAATTACTCCATCATCAATATATCATAAATCTAAGTTTTGTTATGCATATTACACTCCAATCCAAGTTTTGATACTTAAACTCCTTAAAAAAAAATGTCAATCCCTTCAATGAATCTAATGCATTTCTACCAAACTTTTACAGTTCAGTCTTACTCTTTCGCAAAGGAATGAATATTTTATGCACAAGAAACAACAAATATTGATTTTGTAAAAAAAAGATTAGATTAGAGTTTACTTTTATACTGTAAATTATTATTTTTTATACAATTATGTGCTGTGATATTATATTTTTTAAGAGTTTAAAAAACTGATAATTTATCATGTCATGCTCATTAAATCGGTATGGACAACACATCATTAAACATCACTGTAAATCATTTTATCTGCATTTTTTCATTTGTATGTGAGAAAAATAGTGTTCTATTTTCTTAATTACTCTCATTCAAATGTAACCAAAAAAAAAAAATACTCTCATTCAAATGAAAACAAATATTTTTATCTGCATTTATTCATTCATATGGGAGAAAAATAACGTTCTTTTCCGTCCAAATTGACAACCCCGGTAGGGTGTAATTTTAAAGAAATTAATGGATGTAAAAGTAGCACTCCCATTTTTTTTATTTTTTTTTAAGAAACTAAACTAACCACTCAAATTGACACCAGGGAGAAAGCACTCCCAAATTATGCCCAAAGAATATACATATGCAATAACCAGCATCTAACCTGAACTCAATCTTT
>Ga0315914_1005547_pt1 | contig 18313 bp, 12 predicted proteins | sample MpolenodulesMG_FD_203920 | JGI IMG/M metagenome (GOLD analysis project Ga0315914, IMG submission 203920) | Medicago polymorpha root nodule microbial communities from Los Angeles, California, United States - elongated nodules | ecosystem: Host-associated > Plants > Roots > Nodule | place: USA...
GGTTGGCAAAGCAGTAGACGTTGTTGGACAAATAGATCGACCTAAGACGATCACCGGCTTTCAGACCCATTCCACTCATGTTCTATTTTTTTATATGAATAAAGCAGCGCTGAGAGATTTGTTATCTAGGTGTGGTAGTTTTAGTTTTGTTAGGAGTGATCCATACATTTATGTTGTTGTTGTTTGTTATAGCCTCACAAAGGGTGATGAATAAGAGTTAATCAGTGTGTTTGATTGGGCTGAGTTAGTGATCTTTCTATTGTTTTTATTTGTTATAGTCATTTGATGTATTCTTTGTTGTATGAAGTTTGTATATGTGGGTTAGACTTAAGTTGTATTTTCTTTTTTCTACTTTGTGCATCTTGTGCTTAATGGGGAGTTATTAATTCATTACCTTTTTGCTTTTGAAAAAAATAAATAAAAAAATGTATGCATTTATCCCAAGGCATCATTGTAGTATAATTAGTTGTATATATATGTTGGTTTCTGAAGAAACATTAGATGATATTCACTGCAAAAAATAAAAATAAAAATAAAAGCATTGTGGAATTAAATAACCTGTAGCTGACGATGCCTGCAGGTTAATTTTTTTTAATTTGCTACTAGCTTTCTCACACCTGTTTTTTGATAAAATGGGTGTTATATGTTTGTTATCACACCTGATTTTGTATTCAAACAGGTGTTATATGTGCGGTTTTACACCAATTTTAGTGTAAAAGTGGGGCTACAAATACATATATCACACCAGTTTATTAGAAAAAACAGGTATAATATGTTGTTTTTATACCCAATAAAAAACAGGTGTCGTATCTCAAACTTACAACACCCGATGATATAACCCAGACAAAAAACAGGTCTTAAATCTCAAAAAAACAGGTTTTGTATCCCTGATTTGCACTAGTGAATAGATAAATTCAAGAGGAATATAAGGAAATGGTGCAAAAAGATGGCAATCACTTTAACGGTTGAAGACTTATTGATCAAACCAAGTCATGGAGCAATGAAGACCCCTTTCAAGGACCAGCAAGTGAAAAATTATCTCGGCAGCACTTCAAAATTTGTGGCACTTAGTTCCAAAACCGTCACAAATTAAGAAGCTAGGAAGCCAAATGATTAAGGCCATAAAATATTATGGTTGTTACGGCCAGCCCTAGCCAAAAGCTATGATTGTAACATCCTTGTGAACTTATTTTATTAATTTTTCTGAAAATCGACATGTTTTTATACCATTTATGTTTGACATTTTTGACTTACTAACACTAGCGGTTGCTGATCTTCTACATAAAGTTCAAAGGGCCATGCATAATGTAATGTCACACAGGTCTATAAATATTGTCTTCACAAGGATTGATTTTTCTATCGAAAAAGACTTAGCACCGCAGCTTGGCTTACCTTTCACTTGTGTGTAATTTTCATGAATATATAAATATATCTAATGGTGCGTAGAAGGCTTAGGCAATAAATAGGGCAAGCCTAAGCTTGATTTCTCTCCACTTGCACCAAAGAAAACTATTGTATCTTGTTTATTTTATTTTATTTAAGTTCTTTGTTTCAAAATTCTTGTTTTCTTTTCTTTTATTAGGAATCTCATCACTCTGATGAGTCAGTAGCATCCCTTCTATCTTGGAGTCATATAAAGTAATCATATGGAAAACTTTTTGTAACTCCTTTCTTTTCTTTTGCTTTGGGAATTCAAAGACCTAATATAGCCTTAGTGTGTAAAAGAAGAATCAAGGCAACATCCTTTTTGAAAGAGAAGGAAGTTGCTCGAATTATAAGGCTAGACAAAGGTCTTAAAGCATAAGCATGTCGTAGAGGTCTTTGGAACAAAAATGGGTAACATGGTTAAATGGCTCTCACCAACATAGAAACCACGAGAATGGGGACCCCTAAGAAGGTTAGGCATACCCTTTTTCCTTGAAAGAGAACAAATGATATTTTTAGGGCTACCTCATCCTTAGACATGAGTTCTCATGACATTAGAAATAAATAGGATTGAGATCTTTCATTATCGTGATAAACTTCAATGATTTTTTTATCAAATTATATTTTCAAAACCAAAAGGAATCATCAACCTTCAAAATCTAAAAACAAATTTAGCTAGATACTTAAAAAAAAAGGTAACCTTTATGATGAGAAGATTGTGCGGATCAATAACTTTTTATAAAGATGATATACCAATACACATATCACCTCCCCACTCCACTAATATCCTTCAAAACAATGTGAAGCAAAATTCTCACTAGCACCAATTGACAGTAAATGCCCCCCTCTCACACTTTCATGATGTTTGGCCACCAAAACTTTAACACACCAAGCATCCTTCTCCGCTAACAACCTTCACCTTCACTGAGCCAATACACACTATATTCACCTACGTTAAATCCTTTATTCATAGGCCTCCCTCTTTCTTTGATATACACACTTGACACAAGTTTACCTAACAATTTTTTTATTTTCGTCCCCCCACCCCACAAGATGTTTCTTTGGAGTAGCACCTTTACCTTATGCACTTCAACAACATCTTTAAATAGGATAATTAGAATAAAGGTATAGTCAACAATATCAAATCCATAAGAAAAAATTCCCTTCAAGACTTACACATCTATTCAAACCAAATAATTCAATCTCTTTTCAGTGACCTCAATCACTAGCTGCCAGGTAATAAGACTCCTCGGGTTTGCACCAACCCAGAGCCTCAAATAGATAAAAGGAATGTTACCCACCTTGTAATGAAGAAATCTTGTCACGAAATTGAGGAACCAAATATCAACATTTACGCCAAAGAGAAAAGTTTTCCATCCTCCCTGCCCGTTTTAGTTTTGGTCTCTTGTAAAGCCAACACTCCAATCTTCTCACTCCTCACCAACTCCCTAACCCTTCTCTTTTAAACTAACTTACTACTTTCGATCAAAAGGGAAATACATAGGCCAAGATTGTTCATGCTTTAAACCACACTTTATTTCCTATTATCTTCCTCACCAATCTCATAGCAAGTAGTGATGGTCATGGTATTTGTCCTCTCCAGGTGACATGTTAATGTATTTTGCCATGAACTTGAAGAAATTCTAAACAGTCGATCAAAGTCAAGTATCTTCACATACACTTTAGACATCTTTCTAGATTATAATGTGACTTAAGGTTAAGGTGAGATATATTTTGGAAAGTATGATAACAAAAGGATTGGAGTTAGGTACATGCCACATATTCCAAAACATTAAAGTAATACCAACCTTTAATTCCTTGCCAAAACAACACGGGCACTAGTAGAACTAGTTATTCATTTTTGTTTTTTATTTGAGACCAAATTTTTCATTTGTTGGCGCTTGTTTTTGTTTTTTTATATAGAGACCAAAACAACATGGAGAACATTAAAGTTTTTCATTGCTGATGGTTTAGTCTATAATTTTTCTTTCTTTTTTTTCCATTTTTATGACAACCTTAAAGATAGTTTCAAAACATTATCATCCGCTTGAGAAAACAAACCGTTTTTTGTTTCATTAATATTTCTCTTCCTTTTCATCTCTGATATTGTCTTTCAATTTGTCCTCGGTTTAACTCTTCATTCAAATTGTTGTGACTTACAACAATTTGTCGTTATAATTTCAATTTTTCAAGAATTAATTAAATAATAATGGGGAAATTTTGTGAGAGTCAATTATAATGTCGTGGCTTCTAGTCATGATGCATCCCAATTGGTTGTGGATTTTCTAATGCCCAAAATAAAGTTGTCTAGAAATTTTTATTCGAGCGTTAAAATTTCGTACTGGATATATTAAATTACAATACATAATTGTCTGAACGAACACAATAGCATACATATGTCTCATAATGTCAATGTCAATACAACTGAATTATAAATCAATACATAAAGTCTATGAATGATACATGTGACTAGCGAGTACATAACATCAAGAACATAGTCTCGGTACAAATGACAGAGCATAAAATACATATACTAAAACATGTAACATAATCAGCATGATCAGTTAGTAGCTTTCTCCATACCCTTGCCACGAGCCATCTGAATATTTGAAAAGAGATAAAAGGATTGGGATGAGACATAATGTCTCAGTGAACTCTACCTATTCTAGGGTACTAGTGACTAGGGGGAACTAGGGTCCCAGTCTGAACACTAACATTTTTCATATCATATTGCCATATTCATATCATGTAATTATAGTCATATCTTATTAAGTTAGCGTGGAACAAACAATGTTATCTGAGTTCATTTTACGGAATGAGCCGAGTGGAGTATCCCCACACACATTCCTCTAATTGACCAGCTAAATTATCTATCAACCTGGGTTAGAACTGAACTCCTCTAACTACGTGTGTTGATTTCCAACTAGGGAGAATCACATCCAGCATAATCTGGAGCCTGCGAGGGACACATCATATCTGAAATATTATTTGAAATATTCTCAGAATTATACTTAACCATATACTTGTCATTAGGTATTTTGTCAAAAAAAAAAATCATACTTGTCATTAGGTATTGTTGGAACATGTGTGGAAATTGAGTTAGACTAAACACAAATTCCCATGTTGGGTGGAACTAGTGTTGTGTGAATTGAAAAAAGTGTAAGTTCCACATTGAATTGAACACACACATTAGTAGTGTTTATATAGTGGGGGTGTACCTCTAATAGGGATACATAATTAAGTGAACGAAGTAAGCAGTAGAGAAAAAATATATATTGATATATATTTTATTATTTAGAAATGATAAATTAAATAATTAATTTAATCATTATTGGAAAGTGTTTTTCTTAGTCCCCAAGTTTTGCTAAAATATTTTGGAACGCAATTTAGAATATTTTGAAATACAATCTGAAATATTTTGGTAGGCAATTTAATATATTTTAGTGCATGATCTGAAATATATTTTGATAGTCAATAATATATTTTTGTACATAATAATATATTCATGTATTGAATAATATATTTTTGAATTCAATATGATATATTTTGATACTCAATTTGAGATGTTTTTGTACTAGATCTAATGTGAGAATTATTTGCTCCCAAAGTTTCTCACTTATTAGTTGTGAACTTTCTCTATAAATAGAGAGCTCACACAGTGCATTCAATACACCGAAATTCACAGTTGATGCTACCTGTGTTTTTCCTCTCTTCTCCCTCCTTCGACTTGTGTTGACAAGTCCTTCTCCTTTTTCTACTCATTTCTGTCCCTTCGGAATTAAGAGTGTCCTTAAGATCATATAGTCCCTTTTTCGGTATATAATCCCTTCGGAATCAAGAATGGTCTTAACAACATAGTCCCTTCAATTATCAATTATTTATGTCTTTTTAGAATAAATAATATTTTAAGATCATAGTCTCTCTTTCGGTATAATAAGAATGATCTTAAACATATATATTCTTCTTCAATTCATGGAGAAGTTAGATGTTAGAATGGTCGTAGCACCATATTTGAGTGGTTGAAATATCATATTGATATTTGGAGATGTTAAAGATTAGAATGGTGGTAACACCATATTTGAGTGGTCTCAACACTATAATAGAGTGGTTACAGTACCATATTGGTTTCATTATTAAAAGAGTGGTCTTAGTATCATATCGAAGGTGTAATTCTCGAACGGTTTTCTACAGTGCAGTAGTTAACCGCACAGTTGTAGCTGGACTTGTTTTATCCTGGAGGCGGCGTGATTGATAGTCTGCCTTGCACAATTTTAGGCAGTGCCACGAAACGTCTTAAAGAGAGCGACCTGGTAGTGACTCAACCTAGTTGTAACTTTGGTAGAAAATAGAATTTAGAAAACCAAAATACAACAGTTTGAAAATCCAAAAATAACAGCTATTCATATATGTCATTTCTCTCAAGTGCCATAGTAGTGTCATTATGTTTACAAAGATTCTGAATGGTCCTAAATAACTAGTTACGCATTATCAAGCAGTTTTAGCATTATTTTGAGATTGACAACCGGTTGCACCTTTCAATGAAACCAGTTACAAACCGGTTGCAAGCTTGCATACAAACCGGTTGAAGGCAAGGATAAATAACCAAGCAGCAGAACATAACAACACTACAATAACACAATAGGGTACCTAAATATACAACAGTTAATCTAGCATCATTAACTCACGTGAACACACATAAACCTAACCAGGGAAGGCTCTAAGCTAATAGAAACTCACATTATGTTTTTGAAATCTTTCAAAAGCTCCAAGCCAACTCTAGCACTCAAGTTTCAATTCCAATCCTCCTGGCTGCCTCTGGAGTCTAAATACCAAAAGAAACCACAGTCAAACACTTCTCTACACATGCAAACCCACCATTATATGTAAATCTTGCATTGCTTCCGAAATGAGGAAAGGGGGAAAAGGGTTGGCGAAGAGGGAAAACAAGAGGAGAAGAGAGTTTCCGGATATTACAGTTCAGAAGTGAAAGCCATTGAGAACCTTTACCGTAACTCATTTGCAGGGATTTTGCCACCAAATAATCCCAATTGTTAGTTAGGGATCATGTTTCAACTCATTTAATAGGTTTCTTCAAACAACTTTTTCTCGTAAAAAAAACAAAGTTGTTAATCATATTAGGATCCTATGTTGTATATCAATCAAAGATACGGGTAAAATATCAAAGAAAACATTGAAAAAGCAACATTAAAATCGTGATATTGGACAAAGGATGAGATGGTATAACAAAAATAATAATCAATAAAAGTAAGCAACACAGATTTAATGAATGCATGCAATAGAGACACATAAGTAACGAAAATGAATAGAATCATTAAAAAGGATACGCCAATGTTGCACCTGAAACAAAGTTAAGATGAAGGATGATAACAATTTCACTATGAGAGGAAATTGACAATGGGAGATGACACACTATTTCGCAACGAGGGTTCATGAATCATGAGTGAAGGGAGAGGAAATTAGGGTTCATGATGAAAGGAGAGGACTTTTATTACAAAATTGAATTGAGAGCAAATAGCACGTTAAGCACCACTCAAGTCCTAATTATTAAAATATTGATTTATGACATTTAATTATCGATTAATGAGTACAATTCATTTCACAATTAATCTACTGAAAATTTTAGACTATTGATTCAATTAATGTAGTCGATAATCATTTCGCATAAAATCTTCACGAAATGATAAATGATTAAATCCCATTTAAAACGAATGCTTCTTAAATCCCGCATAATGCAAGCAATAAAAATGTATCTGAAAACAATAGATAAGCTCCAAATTCAAACCCTATCTTTGCACAATTGCAAATTATTAATCTTGAATTGCTTATACATATATCACTAGCCACGTAGAGGAATGAAATTTGTAAACCCATCAATGAGATCCTCATGGCCTTCAAAAAGCACAGCAACCTGAAGAAGTAAAATCATAATTAAAATGAGACACAAGAGGAAAGAAAAATAAAAGGCATATATGTAATTGTAGTTTAGAGCTGCAATTATGATAGCAATAATATTTTTATGGTATCTCAATTGTAATTTTGACCAGATGACATAAACAATTTTTACTTTTTTTCTCTGTCCCTATTTCACACTATTGTTTTTTTTCCAATAAAAAAATTATTTTAAAAGTTGTTTCAAAATGATTTTACCGATATCATTTCACTATGCCTCAATTATAATTGTGACCACATGACACAAACAACACATACCTCACTAATAACATTACCAACAGTCTTTTCTCTTTCTATATACTTTGTCAGCATCTCTAGAAACGACAAATATACATGACGATGATCAGCATGTTGAAATCGAGTCTGCATGGAAAAGATCTATTAGGCTCATCAAAACTAAAAAAATTCATTGATAATTTCTTCAAAAAAAAATTCATTGATAATTCTACATTCAAAACACATATGTGTGAAAGAATCCATAATATAACTTACCTTCACCTCGCGCACATATCTCGAAATATACTGATAATCCACCACTGGCCGGTCAGCGTAAATTCTTTTCATCTAATGTGGTTTCATGTCAAGAAAAAAAATTAGATCATCAGAGAAATGAATAATGAAATATTCAACAAAAAACTTGACTTAATAAACCAATTAAAATTAAAAATCAAATCGTGATGTTGAGAATGATTCAAAAACAATTGTAGATATGTTGAGAATATGTTCCATAATGTTGAGTATATTTTTTATGCATACTTCAGTGTAAACCAGTGTGATAATGAATTTGAAGGAAAATAAAATTTAAAGAATGATTGTATGTAATGTCCCAAAACTACTAAATTCCAAAAAACATATAGTAGATTAAAAGGAAAATAAATAATAGGAAAAATGAATTGCTTTCTATCACAATTTTTCTCTACCTTTGTGATTATTCAAAATGAAAGAGATAATGAAGAAATAGGTGAGAAGGATAATTCACCATATGATGATATATATAAGAAAAGGATGAGGGTAAAGAAGGGGTGGAATGATTTTTTATTTGGTAAATTCTTATTTACCATTAAGTTTTTTTTTTTTTTTGATAGAGAAAGTTTGGTTGTGTATTGGTACTTCGTAGGTAAAACTCGTTTAAAATTTATTTTTTAAACAAATTAATCCAAAAGTATGACACATTATTGAATAATTGTATGATGGGTACATACCATACTAAATGCCACAGGTACCATTGTTTTTATGTCAGAACAAAAATTGTGTAGATATTTTTAATTAAATATATTATAAGAATTAATATACCAAAATAATTTTCAACATGATTTTTCGTTTTGGTTTTAAGCCTCCGGTTTCTAAGCGAATGAATGGGTTCTAGAAATACGGAGTTCGGTCATAATGTAAGTAAAGTCTAGTCAAGAATTGTTCCGCCATTGAATTGAACTCGATTTCTCCTGAGTATTAATCCTTTGGTAGAGTTCATCAATCATTTGAGGTCAATCACTTGGTGATATTCAATGATAACTCTCGAATATAGTCATACTGATGTCATTCTTATACTATTGACGCTTGGATTGATTTAGTGACAGAAAATGACTATATTCAAAAATATAAAAAAAAAAAAAAAAAAACATATTTATGTGAGGATCTTCTTTAATTTTCTTTTTCATTTTCTTGTATTTTTTGTCCATCCTTATGTCCTTCAGTCTTTTGATTTTCTTTTTACATAAATATATTAAAATCTAAATAAAAAAAAAGTTCCACATACTATTAATTATAGGCCAAATACCTCTTTGAATCCTTTAAGTTTTATGTTTGTTTCAGATAGGTCCTTTAAGTTTTTAAGGTTTCAGATAGGTCCTTTAAGTTTCGAGTTTGTTTCAGATAGGTCCTTTAAGTTTCTAAGGTTTCAGATAGGTCCTTTAAGTTTCGAGTTTCGCTTAACGAACAAATCAACTTTGGCTTAACGGAGGTTGATAGAAAGGACCTATTTGAAACAAACTCGAAACTTAAAGGACCTGTCTGAAACCTTAGAAACTTAAAGGACCTATCCAAAACTAACTCGAAAGTTAAATGATCTATCTGAAACCTAGAAACTTAAATGACATATCTGAAACAAACGTGAAACTAAAAGGATCTTGGGAGGTATTGGCCATTAATTATATTATTTGTGAATGTACCAACTATTCATAATTAAAACACCTCCACCCACTTACCAACAATGGATTTGTGTAAAGAGAAATGATAGTTGTACAACCATTTTGCAACAACTTTTTGACAACTTTCTCTCTCATACTCACATTATGTTTTTATTCTCTCTCTTATTTTTTCTCTCTCTATTATTTTTGACCAATAGAAATAGAGGAAATGGAAGTTGTCATGAAAGTTGTCACTTGATGGTTGTTCATATATCATTGCTCTTGTGTAAATGGTAAAAGGTTCTAGATTTCTTAAGGAAGTGATTATGAGTTTAAAGGGAAATCCAATAAAGATTTTTTTTTTTATATAGATGAATCCAATATAGATTAGTTATTACTAAATGATGTGGAAATTTCGTACTAATAACATAAAAACTGTTTCCGTGAATTTAACTAAGTTGATAGGGACATTGAATAATATATATAGAGGTCGTGATTTCTACCCCGAATACCCCACTTATTCATCTTAAAAAAGTAAATTTCTAACCATTAGACTACTTGACCAAAAAATATAGGCTTAATAATAGTTTTAGCCCCCTAACTTTCTCAAAGTTGTGATTTTGACCCTCTAAGAAAAAAAAACTACAAAACCGCCCCTTAAGTTTTGCATATGTGGCAGTTTTGGCCCCCAAGGCCAATTTTGACTCGGTCTACGCTGACGTGGCACCCTAAGTGAGGTGCCACATGTTATTTTTCATATTTTTTTACCAAAAATTGGCCTTGGGGGGCCAAAATTGCTACAGTTGTAAAACTTATGGGCGGTTTTGTAGTTTTTTCTTAGGGGCCGAAAACTGCTATTAAGCCAAAAATATAATAACATGATAACCAAAAAAACCTTCATTTACTTATAAACTATTATATACACATATAAAATATAGTATTATATATAGAGAGAGAAATAGAGAGAGACAGAGGTAGAGAGAGATCAAATTATACCGATGTAATGTTACACCTTTCAATATTGTTTTACTAGATACATATTTTTTAAATTTGATCGTTGGATTGTAAGTTATATCAGATAGATCATTTATGTAAATTTTTATAAAAATCTAAAATTATTTAATATGTTATTGACATTTACCAACTATTCAATAGTAGTACTTTCACTTTGTGTTCTTGACAAATAAACATAGTTGTGCTCCTCCAACTTTGAGATTAGAAACTTCAACGTCGTCTTGTCATCTCTATTTGACATTCATGTTTGTTGATGTTCATTGTATACTTGCTTGATATTTGTCATGCAATGTTGTTTTTTTCTCTTCAAATTTATCAAAATATTTCTTGGATGCACCTTGTTATTGGTCAAGTCACGTAAAATCTTCTTGTCATCCTCCTTTAATCTACCGGCAAGCATGTGTCCTTCTAATGCCGGCTCCATCGCATGGTTGTGAACTACAGTAAGAATGTTCAATTTTCATTCCTTTGTTTGCCTACTTAGATATCCACTAACCATGAACATGCACCCACATTTTCTTGAGTCCGTTCTCTCATGCTTCAGTTTTTTTTCTGGCACTTTTTGAGCTCTACTCCTTTCACACACTAGTCGCACCATTGGATTGATCAAACTTGATCTTTGTGTAACAATTGTAAATCCCGCCTTATTTGCTTGACGACGTACCTAATTAAGCAAGTCATCCCTATCTTTCTATTTAATGTCCTCGAAAAAAACCTATTCGTGTCAACTTCGTTCGCATGAAGTGGGAGGACACCGGAGTCGACATATTTAGAGGCTTCAACATGGACGGAAGCTTCATCAGTGTTTGGTTTGGCTTCAACCTTAGGCGGTTTGACATCTCCGGATTTTTTGACAAAGTTTGGTTTTGTCTCTCCCGGATCATCTTCTGCATTCTCAACCATTACTATAATTAAACAACACAAAACTATGAATTAACAACTAACTAATGCATAAACATCAATGTCATAATGAATTAAAACAAAACAAAAAAAAAAATGGTGCAAAGTGGCAGTAGCTGCGTTTTTGCCCAGATTTCCTCAGCAGTTAACTGCCGAAATCACTTCGGTAGTTAACGGTTGATGCCCCCATAATTCGGCAGTTTATTGTCGAGGTTCCCATGACTGTACAATGTTTTAACGTAAACTGACATTCAAAACCCCAAAAACAGCAAAAAAATAAACCGATTAAAATGCACAATACCTGTTTTTTACGTCAAAAGTGTGTTGATACCTCCTATGCTTGATGCTTCAATGATTTTAGAGAAAGATTTGGTGAAAAGAATATTGCATTTGGGGGTTTAGATGGAAGAGAAAAGAAAGGTGATGATAAAATAGTGTGTAGGGGGTGCAGGTGGCTGTTTCATCTGATGAAACAGCGCCTCCACACTTAACTGCCGAGGAATTTAAAAAACCAGCGGTAGTTAACTGATGAGGAATAGTAAATTCATCGGCAGTTAACTGCCGAGGAGTATTATTGTCATTTATATGTGTGTTTCAGCCTTATAACATGTGTGAACATCAATTTTCTTCTCATTTTTGTATAACAATAAATATATTAGTTTGCCATTAAAAACAATACGGATGCTTATCAAATCTCGCACATTACAAACATTAAAATTGTATCCAAGAACAATAGATAAAGATAATAGATAATTTCCATATTATTCAACCCTATCTTTGCACAATTGCAAATTATTAATCTTGAATTGCTCATATATATCACTAGCCACGCGGAAGGAAATCAATAAACCCATCAATAAGATCCTCATGGCCTTCAAAAAGTAAAGAAACCTGAAGAATTAAAATCATAATTAAAAAGAGTATCACACAAGAGGAAAGAAAAATAAAAAGGCATATATTTTCAGAGCAACACAATATATACCGCCCAAATGACATCATCAAGACTCTTTTCTCTTTCTATGTACATTTTCAGCATGTCTTGAAACGACGAATACACATGACGAGCATCTTGAAATCGAGTCTGCATGAAAAACATCTATTAGACTCGTCAAAACTGAAATATTTCATTGATTAATTCTACATTGAAAACATATATGTGTGAAATAATCGAATCCATAATATAACTTACCTTCACCTTCATCACATATCTCAAACCATATTCATAATCCACGACTGGCCGGTCAGCATATGTTCTTTTCATCTTCTGTGATTTTATGTCAAGAAAAAATTTAGACTATTAGAGAAATGAATGATAAAATATTCAACAAAAATTACCTCACTTAATAAACCAATAAAAATTAAAAATTAAATCATGATGATGAGAACAATTCAAACACGATTGTAGATATGAATAATTTGCTCTCATTTCCCAATTTTTTCTTTTGAATTTTTTTTTTTATAGATATTTTACAAAAGATTAGAAAACCCAAAATTTTAGGGCTTGAAAATAAAAAAGAATTTAAAAAACATTACCACTCGATTAAAGATGCTAATTTTTGATAAAACATAAGAAAAAATCAATAAAAATAAAAGGAACAACATGTCTAATTAACAGAAAAAACGAAATAGCTCATTCAAAAAATAGCAATGAGAAAATTTCAGATCTAACTTTAAAATATCAACTCAAAGAAACAATTTGAACCATATGACTTGACAAAATTATGATTCAAGAAAAACTAGGAGAATAAGGAGTAAAAAAATGCATACTTCAGCGTAAACCAATGTGATGATGAATCTGAAGGAAATTACAATTTAAAGAATGATTGTATGTCATTAAGTCCCAAAACTACTAAATTTCAAAGAAACGTATAGAAGATGAAAAGGAAAAAAAACTAATAGGAAAAATAAATTGCTTTCTATCACAGTTTTTTTTCAACCTTTCTCATTCTTTAAAACGCAATAGGAAGGACACTAAATATTTGTTGAGATATAGCTTGTATTTCGTTTGAGATTCAGAATGAAAGAGTATACATTCTTATTATCCACTTTTTTTTGGCAAATTTCTTATTATCCTTTGTTACTCCTTATTATCCTTTTTAGTTTGAGTCTCAAGGTAACAAAAAAATATTTAATATTTAATTTAATGTTTAAATAAATTGATACAAAAATATGACATGTTATTGTATAATTGTATGACGAGTATATACCCAACTAAACTTCTGGTTGACGGGGTGGAATGAATTTTTAATACATTTTGTGAAATGAGTTTCAGTACTATTAAAAATTCTATCAAAAGTTATAAGCTATTTTGATTGAATGCATGTATAAAATAATTTATTATATTACAAATGACATCTTAGTATTATATTTTCAAATATTAATTTAATAATTGTTTTTATACCAATTAAAATATAGTACCATTATAATATATTAATTAATTAATAATTTAGTCAAAAAAACAAAAAAGTTTTTATTTTGAAAGGGGAAAAAAGGTTAACATTGATATTTTTCCTATTAATAGAAAATAATGAGGTAGACCTCGTAAGCTTAACCTATTTGACAGAGACATTGTATAATATATGTATGGGTCAACGTTCGAACCCCTACAAACCCAAAAGTTTTCAAATAAGTACTCTGAATTGTTTGGTTGAAATGACAAACCACGTGAATACAATATTCTACTTGTCATTTTATTACTTGGTAAAAGATTTGGTACACTTACCTAAATCAAACCATCACATGTGGCAGGAGTTGAGTGTGATTCTGGATTGGGTGCGTTGTCTTAGGGTGAGGATTCATGGTCTTGAAATTATTAATCGGACGAAGAGTACTCATGATGAACTTCCTATGAGCTTATAGTGGGGACTAACCAAGTCATACATGGGACGTCGGAGGAGGTGGTCAACTGCCAAAATCTTGACTGGAAAAGTTGGAAAATTTAGGGTATCAACTCAGATTTGGTATTTGGTTTGTTGGTGGTTAAGTTGGGAATTGGTCCTTCCCAACTCTTTCGTGGGGTTGTTTCAAGCTTTCATTTAGCAATGTGCAGTCAATATAGGCTAGGTTTTATTTTGGTCAGACATGCAACTGTGTGGTCCATTTGAAAAGCCTGAAATGATTTAATTTTTTTATGTAACCTCATTGATGTTGAGCAGCTGGTTTAGAGGATAAGATTCCAGTCTTCAAAGTGGCTCTTTCGAAAACACCTTAGACATCGTTGTTCTCTCAATGAGTGGAAGATGGTGCCAATATTCTGTCGGCGCCAATAGTGCCCAATGTGGTTGGTAAAGATGGATCCGATATGTGCTTTAGATGTTTGGGTGGGATCCAATCTGCAGAGCTTTTCTGGTTTGTGGAGGGGTTCTTCCTCTGTTGCATCTATGGTAGATTGTGGTGTTCAGTTGGTTGGTTGTTTGGGTGGACTGGACGCTTTCATGGTCTCTATAGACTTTTTTTTTTTTTTTTTTTTGAAATTGGTCTCTATAGACTTGGTTGGGTTGTTTTCATTTGGTTATATAAAGGTTAATGATTGTACTCTATTTGGGTGTATTTCCGTTTTCGTATTTATATATATATTTTTACCATTAAAAAAATAAAAACTATATTACAATGTAAAATTGTAAATTCGGATAATTTAAAATTTTGGTCTAACATGGTGAAGCATTAAGTTACGTGTGGACGTTTAAGTTGCTTATGTACATAATCATCCAAAAACTAAGCTTAGCATTTTAATTGTTATAAAATAATGTTTTTTTTTAGGGGAATTTTTATAGAATAATATTGACGTGTTGGTTGATAAGACGATTATTTTTGTACCCAAACTACACTAGTTGCGGACTAATTTTATTTTTAACATTATTGCCAAAATGCCACCATATTGATGCTGTAAGTCAATTTTCACTATAATGATTTTATTTTTACTCCTTGTTAGTGAAAAATTATAAAAAATGAATCGTGAGTTTGTTTCATGGTAACCTAATAAGACGATAATCACCTCTCAAAGTCCCAAATTTGATTTACTACATCTCACAGTCGATTAATGAACACATTCATTACACAAAAATCTAGTGACAAACCAAGTTATCTTTAGCTTGGAAGAGTTGGGTCCCCTCCAAAATCCAATTGTAATTGCTTCTCGATCTGTTACCGACGAGACTCAATCTTCTCAATCAGATGGTTCTTTTTGTGGTGAACTTAATGAAATCATTTTACATAAAATCTTCACAAAATGATAAATGATTAAATAAACCCCATTTAAACGAATGCATATTAAATCCCGCAGACTACTAACATTAAAAATGTATCTGAAAACAATAGATAAGCACCAAATTCAAACCCTATTTAAAAATGTATCTGAAAACAATAGATAAGCTCCAAATTCAAACCCTATCTTTGCACAATTGCAAACTAATTAATCTTGAATTGCTCATATACACACTAGCCACGTAGAGGAATGAAATTTGTAAACTCATCAATGAGATCATCGTGGCCTTCAAAAAGCTCAGCAACCTGAAGAAGTAAAATCATAATTAAAATGAGTATTACACAAGAGGAAAGAAAAATAAAAAGGCATATATGTAATTGTAGTTTAGAGCTGCAATTGTGATGGCAATAGTATTTTTATGGTATCTCAATTGTAATTGTTACTACATGACATAACAATACAACACAGACCTCACGAATGACATCATCTAGGCTTTTTTCTCTTTCTCTGTACATTTGCAGTATGTCTAGAAACGACGAATACACATGACGAGCATGTTGAAATCGAGTCTGCATGAAAAAGATCTATTAGACTCATCAAAACTGAAAAATTTCATTGATTATTAATTCTACATTGAAAACATATGTGTGAAATAATCCATAATATAACTTACCTTCACCTTCATCACATATCTCGCAACATAATGATAATTCACCACTGGCCGGTTAGCGTATATTCTTTTCATCTTCTGTGGTTTCATGTCAAGAAAAATTTTAGACTATCAGAGAAATGAATGATAAAATATTCACAAAAACTTGACTTAATAAACCATAAAAAATAAAAATCAAATCATGATGATGAGAACGATTCAAACACAATTGTAGATATGAAAAATTTCTCTCATTTCCCAATTTTTTTTCTTTTGAAAAAAAAAATATAGATATTTTACTAAAGATTAGAAAACCCAAAATTTTAGGGCTTGAAAATAAAAAATAATTTAAAAAACATTACCACTTGATTAAAGATACTAATCATTTTTTTTTGTGGTGGTCGGGGTTTGAACCTCAGACCATGCATATATACCAACTGAGATAAGCTCTCGAGGACAAAGATGCTAATCTTTGATAAAACATAAAAATGAAGTTAAAAAAATAATGGAAAAATAATGTCTAATTAACAGAAAAAAGGAAATATATTTCAATTCATCAAAACAACAATTTCCCTGATTATGACCCATTTCTCACACAATTCACAACAAACCACAACTTAATTCAAACAACACATTTAGCATAATCACTTCCACGAATTTTCAACATAACACATGCACAATAACATGGCCAGTTAGTAGAATATAGTTAGAGCAATAATCATCAATAATATCATGATTTTCACATAATTAAGCTAAAATCTCAAAAGACTTATTATATGTCATCAAAAACATGATTTTAAGCATATTAACAACTTAATTTCACAAATTTGATCATACCCAAAATTAGCATAATTAGTGGAGCACGAAAATCAACTTAAACCAATACCAATTTCATGAAATCATAAAAAAAAAAAAAAAATGACTCATAACCACGCAATTATTCATAATCTCTAAATGATGAAGATAAACTTCCCTCTAACCTTAAACTCCCAAAAGCTAAGCTATAAGCTCCGATCTACTCTCCTTCTTGAGTTTCTTCAAGCTAGATCTTCTTCTCCCATGAAATTCTTCTTTCTTCCTCTTTCTCTCTATTTTTCTCTCTTCTCCTACTTTGCTTTTTTTTTTTCTCTCAATTGTGATAATCAGCTCTTGACCTAATTTTCATAGAGGCTACTTCTCTTATATTTTTTGGGCTTAGTCACACTCACGAATGGGCTTAGTAACTTTCCCTTACTCATAAATGTTACTACATAATTGCTTCATTCAAACCCCCACTATTACTCATACACCACTATTCTATTACTTACCAAAGTTAATACTAACTTCACTAAATAATCTTACGCACCCAAATAATTAAGATACCGAACACTCTAAAATTATCAAAATTCTCTTACTCCTCAAATGGCCAAAATACCCTTATCGTCTAAAAGTACACCAATCCCTAAATCAAACACATCAAATAAGAATTTAAATAGATATAATAAATAAATAAATAATCCTAGCGAAAATCGGGGTGTTACAACTCTCCCCCTTTAAAGAATTTTTGCCCTTGAAAATTACCCGAAGGAAACAACTGTGAATATGATTCCTTCATCCGACTATCTGATTCCCAAGTTATGATTTCCCCCGTAGGTTCAATCCAAATCACCTTCACCAAGACAATCACTTTTTCTCTTAGCTGCTTAACCTCTCGATCTTCAATATGAAGGTGAGAAAAACACAAGGGGGGTTGAATTGTGTTTTCTTTTTCTTCGTTTTCTCCTAAGCTGAAAACACTGATCAGAAGCAGATAGAGTTCTACTTCTGAAGTGATGTTCAGGACTAATTGCAGCGGATAAAACAGAGAGAGAGAGAAGGAAGAAAGACACAAAGCAGTTATACAGGTTCCTTCCACAAATCGGAAGTAGTCATGTCCCCCTTGCACTTCCAAGGAGAGTTCACTAAAATGTAATCTCAAATTACAACTGCTCAATGCTACAACTAGCACGAGACTTCAAATTACTCAAGCACACAAGCAAGAGATTT
>Ga0315914_1005553_pt1 | contig 18305 bp, 9 predicted proteins | sample MpolenodulesMG_FD_203920 | JGI IMG/M metagenome (GOLD analysis project Ga0315914, IMG submission 203920) | Medicago polymorpha root nodule microbial communities from Los Angeles, California, United States - elongated nodules | ecosystem: Host-associated > Plants > Roots > Nodule | place: USA...
CAATCCAAGAATACCAATTAGCACTTAATTATTAATGTCCCTGAGTGTGTTAAGGGCTATTAGTGGTTTAATAGATAAAAAGAATTAAAACTATGTATGGGAAAAATAGTATTTACAATGCTTAATGAGGGAAAAGGAGTAAGTTGACCTTGACACCTATAAATAGCTCTTACCAAGTGTGAGAATCAAATTTTTCCACTTCCTCTTCTTATCATCACACCATGAACAACATCCACACTACCAAGAAACCATTATCTTCTCTTCTCAATCAAATTCAACATGCAACCCCAAATTCCATTGTCCTTCCATTCTGTTAGTTCATTTGATCATATAAAAGGAGAAAAAACTGAAGTAAAATAATATTACAAGAAAGGGGGGGTTTGAATTTTGATCCAAAAGTGAATACTTGGATTGAGTTAGTTAGTTAGTTAATAAAACAATAATAATTGTGAAGTGTGTGAAATTGCGAAAATGAAAAGAGATAGGGAGAGATAAATTACACACAAAAAGTTATCTTGGTTCACCCAATTTGGGCTACTCCAGTCCCCACAATACTGTGAGATTTTCCAATATGTAGTTGTGTATTAACTATATCTCAACTATGCCTTTTTCTTAGATCACTTATTGGATCTATACAACTTCTTTTCACCTTTTTGGGCTTCACACTAGTTTCACTCACTGTCTTTTACAAATAACTATCACTAAAACACTTAGTGATTCTTTAGAAATCTTTTGCTATAGATTTACAATGTTTTTGCCTTTGTAAAGAACTCAAGTAAAAGAGTTGCTCTTGGATTTTGAAGTAGTGCACACGATGAAGGAATCTTTAAAGTGTTCTTGATGTGTAGAAAAATCAAGTAAGTGAATTTATACTTTATCATTGCCTCTTCTCTTTGCAAGCCCTTGTATTTATAGATGGAAAAAGTCCCTTGTTGTTGTAATAAACACACACTCCTGAGGGCAAAAAAGGAAGAGAAAAGTTTGTCAATTCATCTAAGTGAAATACTCTTGTGTAATAATGCTTTGCAGAATGTTCTGAGATTCTGAGAACGTTCTCACAATTCTGCTTGGACAACTTGCAATAAAGTGTGACATCATGAATAGTGGCATGCAAGTTTTGTATGCAAGTTGGCAGCCAAGATTTCCCTTGATGAGTTGTAGCCTTCTCACGCCTTGGAGGGAAAGAAAGAGAGTACAAAGGGATTTAATTTTATTCCATACTTTTAGCTATAGTTTTAAAAACCGGCTCGGACCGGTCGATCGAACCGGTGTGTAGTCTGATTCGAGGCTAATATCGGATTGGCCGTGTTATTAAATTGGTAAAAACCGATCAAACTCGCTAAAAACCGGTGACTCAGCCGGTTTTCTGAGTTAATTCGGTTTAATAAATATTTTATGTTTAATGCTCGGATTAATGCTCCATTATGCCTGCTTTAATATTAATTAATACTAATTAATGTCTTATTTAATACTGATTATCAGTGCTTCAACGACTTTGACATTTTACTGTTAAGAAAGTTAAGAAAAAATTTCGAATTTAAAAAAACTGGCCACAACAGGAATTAAACCGCACATCATGAGAAACTTAACCACTACAACAACTAATTGATTATATTAACAAATGTAATTTATTATATATATTTAAGTATAACATCTTCTTTTATTAAAATTAAAGGGACACATAGTTTTTTTTTCAAGAAGAAAACATCATTATTAAATATAATATAACAATAATAATACTAATATAATATACATATCATCTTTCCCATAAAAAAATATACATGTCATATGTTTTTGTAGAAAATCTATGTATTATGTTAATATTAATTGATATGCATCTGTTTGTTGTTGTCAACAAAATATAGTTATACTCTTTTAAAAAAATATAGATATACAAATATACATATTATATGTCATTTTTTTAGTTTTTAGGTGACCGAGTCACCGGTTCAATCCGATTTAATCTGGTTAAAATCTATAAAAATTTAATCTTAAGACCGAGTATCTAACCGAGTTATCCGGTTTAATCCGATTCAGTCATGCAGTTTAACTAGTGACTCAGTGGTTCGACCATTAACTCAGTGACACAATAGCCATGCCGAGTCGATGACCGAGCCGAGTTTTAAAACTATGTTTTTAGCTTGATGTGTTGTCCATTTCTCATTGGCTTTGTCCTTTATTCTTGATGTGTTGTCTAATGCTTATGGCTTCCTTTTTGTTTCTTCATAAGATCTATATTTATTTAATTCTTTACATTCCTTTGAGAGTGTATCATAATAAATATGTTCCTTTTGTACCACATTTCCACAATGATCCTTGACAAATGAATTCTTCCTTAAATGCCAAAATCTTTGTTCCCATGATTAACAATGAATTTCATTTTGTCTTGCTTGGACCGACTTTTGCAAAGCCAATATAGAGAGTGGAGATGAGATTTGAGAATGTTCTTAAAAATATTTGCTTGCTTTGTAACCTATATTTAAAAATTCACTCAAGAACACAAGTTAAATAACAAATAATCTCATAATTCATTTAATCATAATTTAAATGTTTTGTTATCATTAAAACATAAAACAAGATTTTTAGAATTTATCTCAACAAGAACTAGAGAAAGAGGAAGATTGTTCGTACTACATCGACAATACAAATCACATTGGGTAACCCACACCTAAATGATTTGGCAGACACAATAGAAGTTGTGCTCGTGGTAGTTAGTTAAGATAACACATGCATATTTTTTATCAGTTTTGTTACCAATGGCAGTTTCATCGTAAATTAAAGGTATCATATATTATTTTATAGTTTGATAAATGTTTTCAATGTGGCATAATATGTTTTATCTCGAATTTGGGAACTAACTGAGATCGTAATATCTCACCCCACTCAATTGTTTCTTTTTCATGTATAAGCCGTTTTGGAGTCCGTTGGGGCCGAATCGCAGTGTCAAGTCTTAGGATCTTAGTGTATTTTAAATTTCCTCCCCCTTTTTATGACCTATAATGGAATTCAAGTTATTTACGGCGTGTAAAGTTTTTTAATAGAGAATTTCAATTTAAAAAACATTGGTCGTTACAGTGAACATGATCACAATATTTTATAATGACTTATGTGTTAGCTTCATTGGAATCAAAATCTACATCACTTGAAATTTATTTTTCAATTTGTGATAAATGTTTTATTGTGTGAGTCAAATGAAGATAAAAGATAGATTATGCAACCAAAAATGTTACATGAGAGCAAACGTATTTGAGTTGGACCTCCATGTTTTCTCCTTTGCCTCACCGCCACTCCATTCTATGAAGTTACTATCATCAAATATATAGTTTGCAGAGATTCCAAATCTTCAAAAAGTGTAACTCTTGGTAAAATAATTGTGCAAAAGGTTGTCTTTTGGTACTTCTATATAAGTATATGGAAATATGGTATTATAGTTAGATTTTTAATTTGATATATAATATAGTTAGATTTTTTATTTGATATAGAATATGGATAGAAACTCAAAACTAAATTAGGATTCATAGAATAAATGATGATGGAAATATATTGCAACAATCCAATTCAACAACAGTTAAATAACTTAACAAATGATAATTTAACCTTCCTTCAAAAAAATGATAATTTAACCTCTCATTGGACATCAATTAAATGAATGAACTCACACTGAACCATTCCGAACAAAAGCATTACGTATTTCTCATAAAGTGATTGACCGTTAAAATTACAATAGACCATAATAATAATATTTCAATTCATATAATCGATTTCACATTAATGTAATATTAATTAATATTCTCTTTTCAAACAATATGATCATATAACCACTCAAAATTGGAAAGAAAAAAAAGAGTATCATTAATTCTTATTTAATAAAATCTTAGGTGTCAAACTTATCATTGTTCTAGTAAAATTTCACTATTAATTAACATTAATAGTCTTATACGACTATGGAAATAATATATATGCACACGTGAACAAAAATGACAACATATATAACATAATTCTCTCATTTTTTCGAACACAAGTTTTATCTATTATAAAATCAATCACTATTTTCGGTGTAAAAAAAATCAACCACTATTTTTTTAATAGACAAAGAAAAGAAAAACAATCACTCCTAACAATATCTAAGTTGTTTTAACCTATATGATTAGTTCTATTATATTTTTTCAATCCATATTCATACCTTAATACTATACACCCACTTTACCCACATAGAAAAATATTATTATTTAACAATATTTCTTCAACTAAAAATAAATGTTACTCCCATTAGTTGAAAATATATCCTTACATAAATATTGGATAATATTTCTTCAACAAAAAACAAGTATATACTTGATGACATTGTGATATAAAAAACAAGGAAAAATATGGAGTACCCACTAATTATAGGAAGAACATTTTTTACAGTTGCTAATCTGATCTTGGATGGAGAACAAGGGAAAACTATTGTTCGAACCCAAGATGAGTACAAATCCTTCAAGGTTACATATCATGAGATGGAAGACTACTATGAACAGATAAATCAATCACCAGAGTGGCTTTTCATCAAAGGAGTGATAGATGCATATGCAAAAAGAAAGGTCGTTGAAGAGGAAGCAAGGGAAAACCTGACAGCTGAAGACTGTGATCAGGTTGAGTGGTATGAAGACAAGGAGCCTGAAGGACAAGGGCTCCCTAGCACAACATAGACATATCCACCAGGCTCGAGACGTAAAACACACGTTGAATGGGAGACAACCCATATCGTCAAGCTAATGACAGTAAACAAACACTGAAAAGGAGGCAACCCATAATTTTATTTTTTGCAATTTCATTTTCCAATAAGCTAAGTTAAGATTTCATGTCTGAAACAATTTCTTTCTCAAGGCGTATGTCACAAACTCAAGGCGTCTGGCAGCATGCTCAAGGCGCATGAGTGTGTGTTTCAGCGCGTAATCGCCTGTTTCTTCATCCTTTTGAGTGTTTGCTTCCATGTAAGATGCTTGTGACTTGGGAACCAACACGAAATCTTAAATTAGTTTAAGGATAGACATTAACAAAACATTTGTAACATTCATTACCATTATCAGTGGAAAGATGACACTAACATGTCCTTTTTTATACTGCTCCTCTTAATCTTATATAAAAAGTAGGGTTAATTGAGTTTTTAGTCCCAATAAATATTCACAGTTTTGTTTTTAGTCCCTACAAAATAAAATCACAATTTTTAGTCTCTGTGACATTTTCCTTAAGCATTTTAGGGACGAAAACTGTTGATGAAATTTTTTGACAGGGACTAAAAGTGCTGATGGAAAAATTTATTGGGACTAAAAATGCAGATGAAAATTTTTATAGGGACTAAAAAGTGTGATTTTATTTTATAGGGACTAAAAACAAAACTGTGAATATTTATAGAGACTAAAAACTTAATTAACCCTAAAATATATATCAATATTCTTTTGTAAAGTAGATTAATGATTGGATTCACACAGTGTGGAGGAGTGAGGATCAAGAGATTCACCGGGATCAAAGCAGATTTCAAGACTCACCAAAGTCCGCACACCGATAGTATAAGTTGAACCCACATCCTAAGACCATTAGTCAGAGAAGATGATAAGATAAAAAAAAACTACTAAGGAGTAACTCCTGAAACTTTTTAAAGATTTTAAATTAAAAAATTATGTATTAAAACAGTTAAATACTTCAATTTCCAATACTTTAAATACATAATTTTTTACAAAAGCTTACTATTTAATTCTTAAAGAGTGACCCGAGACAATATTTAACATTTTCAAGAAAGCTTGTTAAATTTTGTGTGACATTTTAGTTTATTGAAAAATATTAATTTAACAATGATATCAATGTGTGTGTTTTTTATTCGATTCAAAGGATTAATATCTACAATACCCTGATTACACTAAAATATATACGTGGAGATTTGTCGACTCCCAAAGGAGTATTTCAAGATGAAAGGAAAATGTTTTATTTTATGAAACAAAGCATAACAAAAACATACGAGTGATTTATATACGTTGATTTCCACCCACATCCCCATATTTTCCGCCAAAACTGGAAGGTTATGTTTCCTTTCTTCTAAAAACTTAACATGTTGTCATTCTTTGCTTTTGTTGCGCGTTTTTCTTCATAACAAATAGTAACACTCTCTTTGAAATAAGTTACTCCGTTTAATATCTTATCATAAACAATAAATTTCATTAATCAAACTGTTGATCATTGTCATAATATATTAATTATCAAGCACACAAAGTTTTTTATATGTTCATCTAAAATTATTTAATTAAGAGTCAAATAGTTTTAAAATTTTATAAATATTTGTAGAGTTGTTCAACTTAATAAGAAATTTTAATTTGACGATCTGATTACTAACATTCATTGTTTATATTGAGTTGTTAAGCAGATAAATTATTCTCAAAGCTACTCTTTGAGTTAACAGATCCCACTATAATGGAACAATCATATCATATGAGTAATATGATAGTTACACGGCTAATGGAATTAGGGATGCAATGAACAAACCAATAACGAGGTGAATTTGAAAATTCAGTCTCACCAATTAAAATAGTTTCGTTTTCTTCTACGTTCGGGTTAAAACCGAACTAAACCAAACAAACCCGACCTTTGTTGATTCGGCTATGGGATTCACTTCATTTAAAATCGATCACACAGACTCAAACCAACCTATTATATATTTTTATATTTTACACTATATATTAGTAGAATTATCTTTAAAAAATACTTTTTAATGATATTTTTTTTGGTTAAGTAGTCTATCGGCTAGAAATTCACTTTTAAGATGAATAAGTGAGAAATTCAGGGTTCAAACACTGGTCTCTACATACTGCAACGTCCCCAACTGAGTCATGTTCACGTGACATTTTTTATTTTTAATGATCTTTTTAATCACGGGATATTTGTTGTATATAGTATAAAAAATGTATATTGTTTGAAAAGCAAAATTATTGTTTTTTACATTTTATAAAATTATAAATCCAAGGGAGTTTCTTTGATCTCATCGTCTGCAAGAGCCTTCTCAATAGTGACATATACAGGTATATTTTCTTGCTCAAACATTTTTTATTTATTTCTTTTCTTATGCTCCAATGTTAGTAGTAGCTTCATTGCATATGTTCCAACAGCACCCTTCTTTTTATGATCCAAGTTGCGTGATACAAGACCCCCAACTCTGCTTCCAACAGTAGTGGATCAACTGATAGCTTTAAATAGAGTAAGATTTCTCATATAGGGAAAAAGATCATTTATTTATTTCATTCTCAAACTCTTTAGTTTCAATAAAAATTACCAAACCAGGATGAATATTGGCAATAAGCTTTTTTGAAGCTCTAACTCTACGTGGATTGCCAAGTCCACGACAGTTCCAAGATAAGACCTTCATGGTTTTTGGCTGGCCTGCTGAGCATGGCTTGCTGCCGGTCCATAAGACATATCCTGAAAAAATACCTCAAACTTTATTACTTTCCGTCTTTTATTATTGTGTGTTGTATCCGAGACATTGTTGTTGTTTTATGTGTCAATGATCATGTTGGAGTTGCTGGTCATGTGCATGCATGGCTGCACTAAAATTTACTCCACTAGTGTTCTGCATCCCTTTGTTTGGCTCTGTAGGAGTTGAATCATCCAGCCATAAGGGGACATAGTTTGTTAGGTACGCTGGGAATCACCACTAGGTTCGGCTGCAACCTGTCCTTTACCTCCTGACTTGCATCATTAGTATCAAACTTCATATTAGCGAATTTGTGCAGCATTTTTTTATAGGATAGGAGGGCAGTCTTTGCCATAGTCGCTGCACTTTGAAGGTTACTAGTGAATTACTTATCCTTAGGATCCACGTTGAAAAGAAGATGTTAAGAGTCCCACATCGGACAAGACATGGCCTGACAATGTGATTATAAGTGGGGGCAATCCTCACCTCTCAAGCCGATTTTGTGGGGTTGTGTTAGGCCCAACCACGATTTCTAAGATGGTATCAAGGCCTCTCCAATATCCATTGGGCCACCTGCTATCAGGTTTCCGCTATCGGGCCACCCACCATTTATGTCCACGAACCAAGCGCAATAGTGCTGGTCGTGAGGGGGTGTGTTAAGAGTCCCACATCGGACAAGACATGGCCTAACAATGTGTTTATAAGTGGGGGCAATCCTCACCTCACAAGCCGGTTTTGTGGGGTTGTGTTAGGCCCAACCACGATTTCTAAGAGAAGATTCAGTGATGGATGGAATCGTGCTGATCCATGGGATATGCTGAACTATTGCCATTTATTTTAAGTTTTTAATGAATGATCATAACAATAACCTGACGATATTTCAGGCTAGCTACTACCCCAAGGAAAATGCTTTATAAGGAACTTTTGGCAAAGTTGAATTGCTAATTTCTTAGTCTCAGGGTGATCTGTGGTTGGTAATTTGCTATACTATGGCTGGCGATGCAACTCAGTTAGTTGAACAAGTTGACGAAGTTAGCTTGAGATTTATGGTGGATAGAGAAAGGAACAAAGTTCTATATGTAGAGGCAGGGAAGGATTTTGTTGATGCTCTCTTCGGCTTCTTAATATTTCCTTTAGGGACTATTGCAAGACTTGTGGCTAAGAAGTCAAATATCGACGCAGTGAAATTTGGAAGCCTGAGCTCATTGTACAAAAGTGTGTCAGATCTTGGAGAAGAGTATCTGTGGAATAAAACCTGCAAAGAAATGCTACTGAAGCCGAGGGTTCCCATGGGACTTTATTACCGGAAACTCAAATTGAATATCGATGAATCAGAGCCGTTGAGGTACTACCACTGTGAGGACAAGACTTGCAAAATTGAAAATAGGTATTGTGTGAGCTTCTTCAGGAATCAAAAATGTATCTGTAGAAAATTATTGAACCAAGAAAGTTCCATAAATTCCCTAAAAGGAATTGAGGAAAACGGTTTTGTCAAGGAAACTTCAACTTTTATCGTTTCTGACGATCTTTGTGTGTTGGCGAATGAAGTTGGAACAAGCTTAAATCTTCGTCAGAAGCATGGCGTCAATGACATTGATACTATTGATAAACAAACCGTTAATATCAGCAAGAAAGAGGCATGTTTTCTAAGTATGTACATCGTATATGTACTTTCCGTTGATTATTTTTTCTCCCTCACTAATTCTTTAATCTATGCTTTGAATAGGTAATTGATATTCTAAAGTTATCTTTGGTATCAAAGACTCCTTTGACAGACTTTATCTTTAAAAAGGAACAGTTTGTTGGTAATTTAGACCCAAGAAACCGTTCGGAATTTTGGATTCGAGAGGGAGATGAATCATCTGATGAAATCAATGACAAGATGGTTGTGAAAGTGCTAAGGAGAAAATCAAATGAACAAATTCTGTTTCTTGAGGCGCAAGATGATTTTATCGACTTTATTTTAAGTTTTCTAACCTTCCCCTTGGGAGGAGTGTTGCATATGCTTCAAGGATTCTCTTTGTTAAGCTGCATTGATAATTTATACAAAAGCATGACTGAGTTGAGTTCGGACGGATGCTTAATTTCAGAAAAACTCAAAGAAAAACTAACTAAACCGCCGATTCCTATGCAATTTGAACTCAGGAACCAAATATTACCAATAGATACCAAATATAAGGATCATTATACACAATATAAATTTATTGATCCTAAATCCCCTATTTCTGGAGGATATGTCAAAGGACCGATAACCTTCATCGTGACAGACGAAATGGTAGTGACTCCATTGTCATCTATTGCCGTTGTTTCGTATCTAGAAAGAATGAAGGTCCCCTTTAATGATGTAGAGGAAAGGGTCATCAGAATTGGTAGGAAAGAGGTAAGGCAGTGCATGAAATGAAACTTCCTCATTTAGTATAGCTTTTCATTTTAGTATTACTTGCATTTGCATCAGAGTTATAACAATTGGAGTAACATATTTTGATTGCATGGTGTAGGGTCTCAGCATACTAAAAGCTTCATTGACCACAACTTCTGCTTTGACGAACAGTCTCAGCCTTGTGGAGCAATTCAAGAATGAACAAAGGTCTAAGTCTAGCCATGAAAGAGCATAGCTTGCAGGAACAGTAACTAATTAGAAGCTGTTGTGACGTGATATTTGAGAGTAGTTGATGACTTCTTGGACATAGTTTGATCAAATATTTTGGTTTGTTTTGAGTAAAATATTCGGAAATCTTGCTGTTTTTTTTTTTTTTTAATATTTCTCATTAATATATTATCACGTTTGCTGCAGAGGTCCTCTGGATTGCTTAAAAAACAGTCAAAACACGTGTCGAAAGATAGCTCCGGATAAGTTTTTTAGGCAAAAAAAACTCAAAGATACGTTTTTGAATAAGTAGGGTGCTTGGAATTTGAATCTCGGTCACTATATACTACAATGCATTGTTTCTGCATATTACAATGTATTGTATATTGTGACCAATTTAGTAGACTTTTTTTTTTATTTTTTTTATTTTGGTGTCACATAATCAAATTTTAGTTGCCGATATGTTTCGTTTAGGGTTAGAGTCCGATGGTGATGGTGGTGTTTGCGATTAGCAGAGGGAATTCTTTAGTGGAGGAATGTATTTCTTTGTTGGAAAATTTCTAAGGTTATTTCAAATGACACATGGAATTGGAACACCGTTCATAAATCATAGTAATAGATGATATTGTGTTAAAGAAGCTTACGATATACCCATGTGCAATTTTGGAGGTGAAAAATCATCATCTTATCTTTATATAAAAGTTTGGAAAAAATGATACGATAAAAGTCTCTTTCTTTATATGATGGTTATTAACTAATCGTCTTCATACTAAAGATAATTGGGTAAAAATATTTTTATCATTGAATTCGATTATATGTGTTAGGTGTGGGTTTGAACAATCTACTCAACATTTATTTTTTAAATAAAATCCCTCAAAAAAAAAATAATCTATTTTATAAATGTCTAATATTTTGTAGTGGGAGAGTTGATTTCGGTTGGTTGGGTATTCACAACACTTTTTTAATGTGGTTTTGGATCATGTGTATCAATTTTGTCATCTAAGTTTATAAGGAAGACCACATTGAAAAAAAAAATCATTTGGATTTTGCATTTAAATTTGAAATATATGAAAAGTAATAAAAAAAATATTATCTTGATGTAAATTTTTCTTAACCTTTCGAATAAGTTGAAAAATTAATCTCGATGTTGATTCATATCAAAGGGAAAAAGTTTTAACTCCAGATTATTATGATATTTTAACTTTTGGATTGTTGATGTTGGAGCGTGTATTTTGTGTTATTTTCCTTTATCCTATAATTTGGTTTCATTATTGACACATCTTGTCTATGAATATTTGATTAATTATATTATATGAATTTTTCATAAAAAAGGGTGGAATCATTTTCTATTTAACTATGATATAATTTTCATTTATCTATTTTCCACAAAAAATAAAAAATAAAAATTTGAAGGGTAAGTGAGTGGACAATAATAACATAATTTGAGAAGAAGCATATAAGATTGGGTTGGATAAGAAGAAGAAGAAAAGAAAAGAAAAGAAGAACAATGGCGGGTTCTGCAGTATCACTTGGAAACACCTTCGTCTTCGCTTCTATGCGCACAATCTCATCATCAACCAACACTCACAAACCATCCTCATTCTCACCTCGTAACTAACTATCTTCTTCTCAATTTCATTTTTTTTATGTTCAATTATATAATTCATTCCAATTTTTGTGATATCAGAATTAGGGTTCTTGAGTTCTCAGTTAAGCGGTCTCAAAATCTCGTCTCAGACTTCGCTTAAATTGCCTACACCAATTGTTGCTTCTCCCTTTCAACTAATTGTTGCTAGTAAGTTATTTATCTGATTCTGAGCATGTATGTTATGAACTGTGTATAGTGTGCTACCCACATTTTCATTTTTATTTTTATTGTCATATTTTTCATTAATCTGATTGTGATGTACAAACAAACGTGCGCGTTTTGACGCGCAGGCTGTGTGTACCTGGTAACTGACAATGACATGTAAACACCGGTAATAATGACACTGACTTGTGTCATTTCTCTAATTTTGCTGATTTTGTGCTAGTGTTGACTCTAACACGTGTCAGACAACAAACACGTCTTCAATTTGAAGCGTCAATGCTACATCCTAGTTTGTTTCTTGCAGGAGCAATATTTACATCATAAGCAGTTATTGAAGTTATTATAATGTTATTGAGTTTCTAATAAGTTGTTCCAGTAAACACCGTCTTTATGCAATAATTCCTTGTTTTTTGTAGATGCGTTACATGAGAATGTGATTAAATGATATTTGTTTCAGTCTAAAGTATATTAGAGGAAGAGTTTTCTTTGTTGAATCTTGTGTTAAGTGAACAGATTAATAAAAATTGGAAACATCAATAGGGACCTTTTATTTTCATAACAATATGGATAGGGAAGAAATGGCTACCTTTAAGTGACCAACTATGGTTTGTGTACTTTTTATTTATTTAAAAAGTAACATGGTTAATAAATATTTTTCATATTTTATTGCGGACAGAGGAGTTTGGCACTGATATCTACTCCAGCTTTCATCGTTAGAGTGACAGATAAATACCCTTCCTAGTTTATGTTTGCCTATAGTAATAATTCTTTTTTGTATATAAGAGAATAAGAGAACATGCATAACATGCTGTGGTACGATTGACCTATAACCAAGTTTCTTAAGCATGTAGGTAGAAGTTTATTACATGACCTGTTTGTATATAACATATGTTAGGAAATGTCAATCCCTTATATGATTAGTGTTAAAAATGGGGTTAGTCATTCAGTTTAAGACCTGTTTGTATAGAAAAACATATGTTATCATATGTCAATCCATTAAATAATAAGTTTTTGACTCTTTGTTAGATATATCATGGGTTCACCCAAAAAAAGACACATATTTGGTTATTGCTTGTTGGTTCCAAACTACATCATTATTGTCTAAAGGATGCTACTGCAAATCCTGATTATTATTATTATTGTAAATCAATTTAACTTGGTGTACTTTGGTTTTATTTTTTCAGAGAGAGTGTGTCCCTTCACCGGAAAGAAATCAAACAGGGCCAACAGAGTATCCTTTTCAAACCATAAGACAAAGAAATTGCAGTTTGTAAACCTCCAGTACAAGCGAGTTTGGTGGGAAGCTGGGAAGCGTTATGTAAAGCTTCGTTTGTCAACCAAGGCGTTGAAAACCATAGAGAAGAATGGACTTGATGCAGTTGCAAAAAAGGCTGGAATTGATCTCAGTAAGAAATGAGAGCACTAAGATTATGATTGTAATTGAGTAAAAGGATGAATCCATGTTCATTAATTTTTGTTGTAGAATTTCTTTTCTTTATGTATTAATTTTAGGGACGGGTTGATTCTGGCTACGGTCAAAAGCAACTTGAGTTATGTAAACAAATATGGCGAGTCTGTGAGTTTACTATGTCATGAATCATACAAATGGAAATCTCTCTGATCATCCACTTCATAATGAAGAATTTGAATCCTATGAAACTAGTTTGTTTGCATACTGATTTTTTTTTTTCTTCATATAATCGATACATTTCATCAATTGAATCTAACTCATTAAAATCATTGATTAAACTGTAATGTGTGAAAGCTTTACACTGTTAGGTTGTGAGGGATCCCAATGACCATTAGATGGAAGGAGGGTGTTCTCTAATTTGAGAGAAATTGGTGTGTTTTAAACATTAGGGTCTTCTGACATATTAACCAAACTGAGAATAAGTATTCTAAGAAAATAAAAATGATACCTAAAAATTCAGCAAATCAATTGAATATTGCAGCTCTGTTCTGGTTATTACTGTTGAACTATTTGGATTGTTATTACCTTTATACACAGACACAGCTGATTCATAAATCAAACAAGTCAACTATACCTAGCCTGAATTCAACTAATAAAGTTGAATAAAGTTTAAGTTTCTAGTTTAAGTTTTGCTGCATTATTGAATTGACTCAAAATTAATTCTTAGTTAGTTCAGTTTATTGTTAGTCCTAGATACAACTATAATTATTCCTTTTCTACTAAAATAGGATAAAACTTAAGTGTATTTTCTTAAGTTCTTTTTGAAAGATTCTTAACTTAAAAAACACATGTTTGTATTACAGACTAATCAATCTATTCTTCAAAACATTCTACCAAATTACAAGTTACCATATTTTGCATTTCCGATTTCCTTTGTAAAATTTCAACAAATTGATCTAAAAATATCATAGATTTACCATATAGACCGTGGCACTGGGAATTTTAGCCTAAAATGTTACATTTTGTATTCAATTATAATCTAGCTATGTTGCATAGGTGCAGTATGGGTACGGTACCCGGTATGATACATATACCAATACGAGAATACAACAATTTATAAAAAATTAAGGTGTGAGGTACGTCAATAAAATCATGAATTTTGTTATATAATATAACATGAGATAGCTAAGTTCTTCAATTTACAACAAAAATATCACAATCAAAGTTAAAAAAATCAAAAATTAGAGTCGGTTAGAACAAAAAAAACTCATATATTACTATATTATCATATCAATATATAAGAGAATGTCACAATTGAATAACGAGCAAAAATGAAGTACCACAAATACACATCTAGTTTAGAAAGTTAATTCACATGAATTTTCAGCGCCCTGCGACAAAAATACAACGTGTACATCCAACATTCAACACATCAAGTTATTGAGCCCAGAATTGTTAAGAAAAAAAACTAAATGAACAGGTCAAACAAACATTTCAACAAATACTTATCACTGTGAAGCTATGTAGTATTTTTTATGAAAGCAATTTCTTTCAATAAAACTTGTAACCGGTAAAAATATAGAATTGCATATTAATGTTAAAAAAGCACCACTGTGTAGTATCTCCAAAATGATCATGTAAATTATGACTGTTTGCGGTTTGGTTTGGTTTGGTTCGGTTTTGAGACTAAAAATCATTCGAACTGCAAGATAAAAAAACATGTGGTTTGGTTTGGTTCGGTTGACTTTTAAAATAAAATCCAAACCAAATCAATGTGGTTTCGGTTGGATCGGTTGATACGGTTTTTTCAAGACAATACAATTTTTTGTTTTCAACATTAAAATCGAGTTAAAAGGCTAAAACACAACATGTTTTCAACAATATTTCTGACAATGTTTTTAATTTCATCCAACATTACAATTTCATTTTCACCAAACAACATAGAACAAATTAAAAATGTGGACAAAAAGTAATTATATTATGTAAGAAATATAAAAGACTAAGTGCGTTTGGATGAGGTAATTGAGAAATTTTAAAGAATTTAAAATTCCAGGCAATTCAAATGATTCAATTAAATTACTTTCATTTTTCAATACTTTTGTTTGGATGAAGTAATAAAAATTTCATTGTCATCATTTTTGGGCAACTTTTAAACTTTTTGGGCCAAATTTGAAAATTGAAAATTGAAATTATGGGTCAATTTGTAAATTTAAAAAAAATTGAGGGGTCAACTTATAATTTTTGAAAATATTGAAGGGTCAATTTGCAATTTTTTGGAAATTTATTTGGGTCAATATGAAAATTTTGGAAAATTTGAGGACCAAAATATAAAATTTAAAAATTTATATCAATGAAGGAATTTGAAATTCTTTTCTTTTAGGTGTCATTCGAAATTCTTTAAATTTAACTTGAACAAAATACTTCATAAATTTCCATCATTTTGAAAATTCTTCAAATTATTATCCAAACAATGGAATTCACCTCAAAGTATTTAAATTTCCTCGAAACATTACATTACCTCAAAACATTCCCTCATCCAAGCACACTCTAAGATTGTGTCATTCTCTAAAAGTTCAAGTAGCACATAAATACATTTTTGAAATAAAAAGTAACGAAAAACTTAACCAGAGAAAAATATGTCATTTTATAAAAAAAAAAAAATCATTGAGCTTATATAAGTATTGGTTTAGGTGACATAAATTTAATTAGTGTTTTTCTTACGTTGCGGTTTGGTTTGGTTTGGTTGGTAAAATAAAAACTGCAAACTGAACCAAACAATGCAGTTGAGTAGAGAAGTGATCTGAATACATCCACACCAAGAGAAAGTCTAAGTTGGTCACAAACACAAATAAAAATGACTTAGGCACACACATTGATAATAAAAATTTAAAGATAAAAGTAAAAACTGATGTGATTAATAAATTTTTCTTTTAGTCTTCTTCATTTATGTATGTGTGCCCAAATATTTTTTATTTGGGATTGTAACCAAGTAAGAATTGCTCTAATACTAAATGCGGTTTCGGTTTGGTTTGGCTCGATTTGCGGGTTTTTTATTGGATTGGTTCGATTTTGAACACCCTAATGTAAATATACGAGAATTGTTTAATTTCTCCTCATGATTTGACCTTTATTATTATAAGTAGAAAAAATAAGTATTTTTTAGTGTTAACACCATGGTTCGTAGGGAAGAGGTCATGGTATTTTAAAGTTCGATCGAAAGGTAAGTAAAGTTTGATAAAAAAAATTATCTCAGATTATTACAAACAACTTGTCCTTTAGTTAAGATCCTATCTATTTTCTCTCTTCAATTTATCTTCTCAATTACTGCAAGTTTATTAAATAGATTCGGACTTATTTTTTTTACAAAAGACTTGAACTTATTTATTTAAATGTCACACTTTTGTATTTATATTTCTAACACTAGAATAATGTAGAAAATGGACGACAAACCTTCATTTTTATTGCAACTATGAATGATCAACCTTCATTTTTATTAATTCTCCAACGTTATTCTCTCGTCTCTTTCTCCATTTTTTCGCTATTTTATCTTTACTTTCCTCTCTCAACATCAAAAGGAATCCCCAAAGCTTCCCCAAAACTTTCACTTCTATATCTTAACATTTGGGAATATATAATCTCATGTGATATGAGAGTCCATTACACCATCCACTTGAAGGGTGAGAGAAAGACAATTTAGAAAAATGTGAATTTCAATGGTGGAAATCATAAAACATCAAGAAATATGAGCACATATTTTTAAGAGAATTTGTTTCCCTAACCTTTACTTTATTTTTAAGGACGGAGGGAGCATAATGCACCGTGTGACACGGAGGGTAAACAACTGTTGTGGCAGCAATTAACTGGATTGATTTCTTCTCATGTGTATCTAATTGTTATGATTGTGGTGGGTTTAACGTTATCCGGTCTTTAAAGGAATGAAAGGATAGAGGTACATCTATTCGGCTTGATGATTACTTATATTTTTAAGGAGAATGCTAAACAATGCCCTTAGGGCATTGGTTAAGCAACTAAAATAAGTAACTTTTTATAAAAAGTGGTGTAATTATTACTTAATCCAAAGTCAAAACGTATATTTTCAAGACAATTTTTCTATTTATAGTTTCTTTAACCATTGCCTTGAAGGTACTGGTTAGTAAGACGCTTATTTTAATAGGTTCATTGATGATAATGTGTTGTAAGATTTACCGCTATGTGGGAGAAAATTTACAAAACCCGTGTGAATGGTTGTTCGATGAGTAGACTAGATAAATTCTTGTCGTCTAAGGCTTGGTGCTTTCTAAGGACGAATTTTGTGCATGTAGCCTTGGTAAGGGGGGTATCTGATCACTACCCAATTTTGTTAACTGTCTATGAGAAGAATTAGGGACCTCGACCGCTCCGTATACTGAAATGTGGGGTGAATTTTCCGGGGTATACAAAGTTTGTTGTTGACAAATTAAATTTGGTTCATGTGTCAGGGTGGGGAGGTTATGTTTTAAAAGAAAAGTTGAAAATGATTAAAAGAAATCTTAAGGAGCGGCATCAAAACCATTCTCAGAACCTGGATGGTAAGATAAAAGTTATGAAAGATCGTGTCTCTTCTCTCGATGCTTAGGGAGAAAATGGAGATCTGGGGGAGGATGAGGTGCAGGAGCTCCATGAGCTTTCAGAGAATTTATTGTCTTCGGTTAAGTCTTTGACAAGTATGCAATGGCAAAAGTCCCGGTTGAATTGGCTCAGAGAAAGAGATGTGAATTCAAATATTTTCCGTAGCATTGTGATGGCTGATGAGCAAAACCGCAAGTGCACGGTTTTACCGAAGTAGTAAAAATGGAGTATCGTTCCGACAGGGAGTTATGAATTTAATTAACTTTTGACAATGATTAGAATGAAAGTTTTAGAAGTTATAAAGTTTGGATTTTTGTTTTGAAATAAAATAAAAATAATAATAAAAAAGGTGCCTTGGGATTATTGGTTCATCATAATAACAAATCCTTCACAAACAAACCCTAAACCATAACTTTATATTCGACCTACTTTCTAAAGACAAGTT
>Ga0315914_1005554_pt1 | contig 18304 bp, 14 predicted proteins | sample MpolenodulesMG_FD_203920 | JGI IMG/M metagenome (GOLD analysis project Ga0315914, IMG submission 203920) | Medicago polymorpha root nodule microbial communities from Los Angeles, California, United States - elongated nodules | ecosystem: Host-associated > Plants > Roots > Nodule | place: USA...
TCTCTCAGAGATTAGGTCCGAGATGAATCTGTGTAATCCTCATTGATTATGTTGCTGTGAAACTCTATTTACTATGAATGACAATCTAGTTTTATTCAATTCAATTGTTCTTAATGCTTTTTATATCTTAATCAAATATAACATGATTAGTGAGAACGAATGACTACTGACCCTAACTTTCGACTTAGACCACTATACTAGGAAGAAAAGAAAGAAAATGGCAGAAAGAGAAAGTATAAAATAAAAATGCACTAGGTTTTCCATTACAACACATGTGAGAAGTTACATCCTTTAAATACCTAGGTTTACCCTTCATATGGGCCATAGTCTTATTACATACGGGCCTTGGCCACTTGATTGCTAAAGAGTCCACTAAAAAGACAACATAAAGATACTTGGTTTATTTTAAATGGAAATCCTTTAGCCAAAATGGCTTATGGATCTTCCTCCTTAGTTCGGGTTGCCCCATCTTGCTATCCGAATTTCCCCCAGACGAGCCACCACCTGTTGGTGGCACGGTTCTGGATCCAGCTGGTGGATTGGCTGCTGCTATACACACAAGAAGGGGTAAATTAATTAGCATAAAAATATGAATGAAGTGCATGCACTTATGTTAGTGATGTTAGAGCTATTTTTCATTTTCTTCGATGTCCATTTATTGGCCATAGTTAGTCCGAGAAGAGTTAATGTTATTTGCCTAATATGTTTTGGTGCTTGTTTTACTTTCCGGTGACAAAAACTTATTTTTGATAATAATAATAATAATAATAATAATAATAATAATAATAATAATAATAATAATAATAATAATAATAATAATAATAATAATAAATTTTGTTAAACATCAAATTCTAACTTCAAATTAGAATCAATTTAGAAGGCAAAGTTATTTCAAATCATCGCAGATTTTATTGAAGCAGTCATTTTTAAAATCAACCAATTTTGACAAAATCAAACAACATAGTAATTTTGTTGAAGCTTTAAAGAGTATTTTTTTACCAAAGTTTCAATGATTTACCGTGAACCAACATTGCAAATTTAAATATACATTAAACATATCAAAATCAATTATATATTATAGTCAAATTCAATTTTGATGACATATTTTCGCATTCACTGACAGGTGGGGTCTCCACATTGCAAGCAGCAGGTAAGGCAAGTGCTAGGGTTTGGTTAATCCCCAGTGATGATCCTAATTTTCCACCAATAATCAGGCAGAGGCATTCTGGTTGTGATTTCACAACATTGTCAAGGTGTGTGCAGCACCATGTATTTGGTGTTGGTGAGTTCCCTCTGACGTAGTCTAGGCATGGTATCAGACTCACTAACCTATCCGTGCAATTTGATTGTGTCGTAACACCTGCATAGAGCAAGGTTAATGTAACCAAAAAAAGACCCATAGTCAATTTTACTTGTGCCATTGGAAAATTTTTAGTGAAATTTTGCCTTGTGATTGATTTCCTATAGCTATAGCTAGGATTGCTTTTTATAGGGAAATAAAATAAAATCAAATAAATATGTAGAAAGAGAAGGAAGGTTATTACCTGGGTGAAGTAAAAAAAATTTAAACGTGGAAGCTGGCTAGAACCATAGGTCTATGAAATTAAATTGCACATTAAAAGTTCCACTCGAGTTGATTATGTGGATGACTCAACCTTTAACATGAAATTGAGGGAACTGTGTCTTCTAGCTAGAATAAGATTTTGAAAATTTTACATAAGACAAGAAGAACTACGTGTTCCTAAACTTGATATGTTGTCTTTGGAAGTTGGATATCAGCATGAGAAATTTTTGGGATGGGAACAATATTGTAATGTCACACTTATTCATGGTTTTGAGTATATCCACATATTTAAATTTATCAACTGCAGCTGGATTTACTGACTCTAGTGAGAGTAATTCTTGGTTGGTCACGTGACCAACAATCATCATTTGGTCACATCTAACAACATCATGCCACCTCATAAGGAAATAAAATTTGCCATAAAAAAAAAAAACAAAAACAGTGTCATCTCTGTAAAGGTGGTAAATGTTAAAACTTTCTCACCATAGGAAAATTAATTTTAACCATTAAATTAAATAAAGAACACACTTTTATCATACATCCACACCACTGGATTTTTTTTCATACCTTCTTCCACCACCATTCTCATTAATCTCTTAATCTTTTCTCAGAAACTATGGACTGTAACTTTTTTTTTTCCCTTCATGTTGATCTTGTTACATCTTTCATCTCACAAAAAAAATTCCTTCAACATAGTGAAAACATGAATCCTAAAATCATCAATTTCCTTACAAAATCAACAACTTAAAAACCAATTCCAATTTAGTATAAAATAAGCATCTATTGATAATTTGATAGTGTAACATATACGAAATTCACACTAAAACCCACCAATTTGAACTCAAATCTTAAAATTCATGGCAAAGTTAACAATTAAAATAAAAATGAAATATTGTTTTTTCTTTTCTTCTAGAAATCAACTTTCGTTTTCCAGCAAGCAGATTTCATCAAGATATAATATTGATATATAGGTGAGGGATGTTCAACGGTTTAAACTTGCTGATAATGTTCCAATTCAAAGAGAAGAGGTGGTGGAAGAAGGTATGAAAAAGCTAAGTTATAGTGTTACATAAATTGAGAAAACGATGATGGTGGAAGAAGGCATGGAAAAATATCTCGTGGTGTGGATGTATGATAAAAGTGTGTTCTTTATTTAATCTAATGGTTAAAATTAGTTTTTTCAGGGTGGGAAAGTTTTCACCTTTCCCATGGTAAATCCCACCCACTGTGAAAACAAAGAAATGCCGAACACGGGAGAAAACAACTTCTCCAACATGGCCTTACCGGAAACAACAAAAATGACGACGGTGAAAACAACAACACCGTCAAATACTATTCATTATCGTTAACCATGAGCTTCTCTAGGGATAAACGACGACAAGAAGTTGATTCGGCGTTGGCAGGAAGAACGAGGGAAAGGAAACGATGTCGTTGAGAAAAGTTTAGCCAAAGAGTGGGTACGTCTTCATCATCGCAGGTGATGTCTTCACCATCGTCGTTGGATAATCTCCATATAGGAACATGTGGAACACACAAAGTGGATTCCCCGCTTCTAACCTTGTCGACTTTTATACCCAAAAAGACAAGAATTGAACTCCTAACCATTCCTTTAAGGGGTTGTCGGTAGAATCACCTAAACCTACCGTGCATAACGCATAGTGTTGCCATTTTTCTATAAACTCATACAATATAGTTTCGTCATCAGTTGAATGCATTTAAAGAATATAATTTTATCTAAATAATGAAAGAAAGAAACTAAAATTAAAATATTATCAACTACCGTGCTTCTTTCAGAATGAAATGAGTAAAAATGATAGTTGAAAAGTTGGTGTATATGTAGACTAAATTTTAATAGCATACATTATTTTTTCAACTACGACTTTTACTTATATTTTCTTTCAAAATGAGTATATATGTGAGGACAATTTCGTCTGATTCATATTTTTTCATAATACCATCAACTTCGTATTTTTATCACTTTTAGGTGTTGTTTGTTTCAAAGAAATGTGCCACGACGAAAAGTAGCATAATGGAAAGTTTATCAAAACACTTGTCATCAGGTTCTCTTATATGATGAAAGGAAATATTGGTTGAGGTGGCCCTCCTGGCAAAATGTTTTCCATCAACAATGCGAAGAAACAAGAGAATGGACTTGTTATCTTATAAAAGGACCAAAGTTCCCTTGCTTTTGATTTTTTTAAGGCACATGTTTTTCTTTACTCCAATTATTATTTGCTTGTAACATCTCATTAAATATTTTGTCAAATTGACTAGTGGTGGTTGTAATTCGCACATTGTAAATGTGGAGAAGTTTGAAGTATGAAGTTCGAACTCCAACCCATGTATAATATTGTATTTTCATCTATCAACTAAGTTGTACTTACATGACTACTACTCCCACCACATTTATCATTGTAGGGTATTTATGACATTTACTAAATATACATCTTTATTTTTTTTCACTTTCTTTTCACTTTTGCTCATCCCAAACAATCAAAAAATCATTGCACTTTATTTCCATCTTTTACTCACTTTCATTCCTTTCCCATTCATTCCTTTCACATTCTTTTATCAGGCAAACACACCATTAGTCTCATTTAACCATATTATATTACGTGTCGCATTTGAGATGCTAATTTTCAATGTAAATAAGGGCAACTTTATTAAAAAGTCATTAATGATTAATAATAAATAATTTGAGATAAATAAAATTTTAAAACGAGACACATAATATTAGGGGTGGGAAAATAGATCCAGTTGACGGGTGAGTTGATGTTTTAAACTTGACAACTTAAGTTGATCTGTTTAATTTAACCGGTTGAAAAGTGACGCTGGAATAGAACGGGTTAGCTTTGCCTCTTGGATGAGTTTAAAAATAATATATCTTTTTCTTTGCCACATTTTTTAGTTTATTTAATTTGGTAGTGGAATTATTTTGTTTGTTTGAGATAGTTGGACTATTTTAATATTATGTTGAATTTAATTCAACCTATACAGTTTTGAGGTTATTGTTAGAGCACTAATTTATTCTTATGTATTGTTTTAAATATTTGACTAAGGTATAGATATTTTTTTTTTTTTGAGAGATAAGGTATAGATATATATCATGCTTGATTTGGTAGCTACCGGAAATGTATGTTTATGTTATAGGGGACAATTTTTTGTTACACTTTTCGTGGTTGGTTGTTGATGCTATTTTTATGAAACACGAATGCTTTTTTTGTTTTACGGGTCAATCCTCCGTCCCACCAAGGGGCTGAGCATGATAGGCGTTTCAACCTGACCAATCAAATTGGGTTGTCCGCCCCATTTTAGACTCAATAATATCGAAGTGGACGAAAATGATGTGTGATGACTTGTTTTGCCACCTCTACGTAATGTGAGACAAAGGAGAATGAAATTTCTACAGGGAAAATCTCTACGGTTTCGCGCAGTGTCAACATCAATACCATTATATACTTTATCTCTCCTGAATTTTGCATTAATTCTCTACGCTTTCATTTTTTTTTTCAATGACCATGAAATTCACTGGACCATGCGGTCACCGCAGAGAATCCAGTCCCGAGACCAAGAGATTGATAATTATGTTACTTATCTTTAACTAATACCATGAAGTCACAATTAACCTTTTACCATTGTGCTAGCACCTCAAATTTCATTATTATGAGTTTAATTTTGATACATTATCAACAAAACACAATTAGTTACTTTGTGATTTTAAAAGTAATTATGATTGAAGTCAAGCATTTAACAATTTAACGGTTATGATAAACCGACAATGTAAAAAACCTTCATCCTAACTGTGTATATGAATTGAATACTTATCTTAATGACAGTGATATTCACATGGAAAAACAAACATAGAAAATCTTAAATTTTGAAAGTTTCAAAAAATTTAAGTTTTCTATAATGCTTTTTTCCAAAAAGAAATTCACATGCTTCAAATAATTTAAATTTTTTAGAAAGCTCAAGAAAAAAAAAAACTCAAATGTCAGTTACTTGGTATTTTGTCTTGAAAAATTCTTACGTTCCCCAACTCAAAATTGAGTTTTCCCAATACTCAAAAGAAAAACTATAGAAATCAAATAGTTAAAATTCAAAAGGGTAAAAATATTATATACTACAATGAATATTTTTAAAAAAATGGGGAGATACAGAGACTAAGTGTGGTCAGGGACTAATCCGGGGGAGGCAAGCATGGGAAATACAATGAAAGACCAATACAAGGCCCGCCTCCTAAATTTGAATGCTTTGTGAATTTTGATTTTTTGAGTATTTGGGTATATGGGTATGGGAGTATGTAAATTATGATTTGAAATTATGGATTGAATGTTTATTTAAAGGTTGAAACGGATATAATGTGAGATTTTGGTTGAGATTATCTGTGATTGTTGGAGTTTAAAGTTAGGTTGTGTTTTTTTGTGTTGACGATGATATTGATGTATGATTGTGCTGGATTATATGGATTTATTGTGTTGAATATCGACGCAAATGTGGTTGTTAATGGAAGTATTGTGAATCAGTAGCGGGAGTAATGTTTTGTAACTTGATTTATATTTTAGTGGATTTTGTGATTTTAGAGGTTCATTTTGGATTTATTGTGTTTATTTGATGATGAAGAATGAGGAGGATGAATGTATGAAGAAGATGATGAGTTTTTTGAGAAGAAGAAATGAAGAAGAAGAAGAAATAAAAGATTGAAATTTTAATTTTAAATTTCTTATCTTATTCCTATTTTTTTATTTTTTTTTAATTTAATTTTGCATTTATTTAATTTAAAAAATTATTATATGGTTTTTTTAATCCAACAAACAATTACACACGTGGCGTGCCACATAGCCATTGACCGGTCAAAATTGGCAAAAAGAATCAAAGTTGTAAATGAGCTAATTCTTGGGGGACCAAAATTGTAGTTTTTGTACTTAGAGGGACAAAATTGCAAGTTTTTTAAACTTAAGGGGGGAAAAGTACACTTTAGCCTGAAAAAAATTATGGAGAGAATCTTTTTGAGATTCAACATCAATTTCAATTTGTTTGTTTTTTTTCTCTTTTAGATGACCAGACAATTGTTTTCTTAGTATCATTTCAAGCAATCAAAGAGATGAAATAATAATACCTAAATTCGAATGACTATTAAATAATAAATAAATTGTTTGACAATTGTAATTGACACCTACTCATATCTTATGAAGTTATGATCAATGATATACAATACTTTTATTTTTGGCAATTGACACCTACTCATATCTTAAAGAAATGATTAATTGTGTTGATTTTAATGGTAAAATTAATAGCATTTACTAAAACATCCTTATTAATTGTAGTTAGTGGAGTAGTTAAGTTGGATGAAATTCAATAAATAATGGTATAATAGTGGGAAAAAAAAATGATGCATTGATATTGTAAAGTGACAATTATTTTGTGAAAAAGATAAAATTGTGAGACGAAGGGAGTATTTCACTAACATTTGAAAATTATGAATGATGTTTTTTTACAAAATTTTAATTTCAATTAAAAGAAAAAATATAAATGTTTTTTGCTTTCAAATTATAACAAATCAAACAAATCATGATTATCTACTTCAACGAAATCAACAATATAACAACAAAATATAATTTAAATTTTTATTTTTTTAATGACACCAACAACAATCTTTATTATAGAAAAAGTTGATGTTTAAGGGTATAATTGGGTTAATGAAAAAGTATGTATAGCTGCACTTATCTAGTTTGTTACACTTTTTAAATGATAAAGGAAAAAATTGAACATTTGTGTTTGTTACACTTTTATTTTAATATTTACATTTATTGTTATTTATTTGTTACGTGTGTTATTTGTATTGAAAATTGATGACATTTTTTAAAAGAAAAAGCCAACCCAAAAGAACTGAAACGGGTAGTTTTCTTTATATATAATATAAATATAGATTTAGTTATTTGTTAGTTTTGACTTTGTAGTGCCCCTATAATTTTTTCAGCAACTAACATTTTAAATTTTTTATGGGCCTTAAATTATGGTATCCTGGGCTGCCCCCTCTGCCCGTGCTCAGGGCCACTCCTGGACCAATATATAAACACATAGCAATCAAAAAAGAAAGAAAGGGAATTAGAACTCTAGATGGTGTAAATTGAAATATTCAGTAACCCTCCTGGGCAGCTGAACTAATAAAATAATCATTTGACTTTGACCAATGTTTAACCAAGCAAATAATTTGAGCAAAATACCAACAATATATGATGCTAAATCAAAGTAGGTCATTTTGGACGCCACTTTATAAACATTTAAAATAAATCATAATGCTTAGCCAAAGCCCAAATTGTGTTCTGCAGAGGCCACATCATGCAAATCCTACCTACTTAAATCAGTTAAACTCTTTCATTTCGCATTGATTAGATATGGTAGTTGAACTTCTTAACCAACCATCATACATAGTAATAATCTTCACTTATGTCTTCTATCTATAAATCCCCTTATCATCTTCCTTCTCTAACACAACCTTAACACTTCCAATTCCAAACCCAATTTTACAACTTCTCTTGATTCTACAGAAGTACAAATTCCTAGCACACAATTAGACATGGCAAATTCTGTTGCTTTATGTCACCTAGCTATAATATTGGTTATTAATATTGTCATGACTGGACCAGCCAATGCACAAATCAACACCCCATGTAACCCTTCTACAATAAGCACTCTCTTCACACCTTGTATGGGTTTTCTTACGGGTAGTAGTGCTAATGGCACCTCACCAACCACTGAATGTTGCGGGGCTCTTAAGTCGCTAACAAGTAGTGGCATGGATTGTTTGTGTCTCCTTGTAACTGCTAGTGTTCCCTTCAAAATTCCAATCAATAGAACCTTGGCTATCTCTCTCCCTCGTGCTTGTAACATGCCCGGTGTTCCAGTTCAATGCAAAGGTTAAAAAAATACTACAATATTTTTCTTGTGTTTGTAACTTTATAGAGTAAATTTTGTTATTCTAAATAATAAAGCTAAGATGGTACTTTTTCTTACTTTGCAGCCTCAGCTTCACCACTTCCTGCTCCTGGTAATGCCAAATTTCAATTTCAATAATTTTTGCACACAAATTCTTACATAAACCCTTCTAAAATGCCTAACAAAAATATTTTCTAACAAACTCTTTGCGACATGTGAATTTCATTTCTTACTTAGAAATTGAGTCATGCTAATTGCTAAATAAGAAATGAAACTAGCATGATCTATCATCTAGTAATACCGATGAGAGTGTTAGAGACAACATTGTAGGTTTAATCCCTCTAAACTATTTTTCCTTTGAATTAATTTTATAATGATTTTGATGTATATTCACAGGTCCAGTGGCTCTAGGACCATCTCATTCACCTGCATCTTCTCCCTCAGGATTTATTCCAACCCCTAGTCCTCAAGGTTATTAGCATTACACTTTATTCCATTACAATACAAAAGCTTATACAAGTTTAAACTTTTCATAGTGCTAAGAGCTTCTTAATGTGATACTTTTTTTTTTGAGGAAGTCTTAATGTGATACTAACATCCAACTCTTGCATTTTTCTTTGAGCAGCATCTTCTGACCACCCAGCTTCACCAACTTCATCTCCTCTGGCACCACAACAAGACACAAACGTTCCTCTTTTGACTCCGCCATCGCCATCGGTGAATTCCGGTACCCCATCTACATCAACAACGGGAAGCGGCCGCTCTTCTCTGACTCCATCATCTGCCATTACATCTTACAATGTCTCACCTTCTGTTCTATTGATTGCATTGGGATTTGTTGCTCTCAAATACTACTAGACTCTATGTTTGGCATATATTATGTGCAGATATACCTATCTAAGTTGTTGCTATATAATTTTTTTGTAGTGTGGTTATTGCATTGGGATTGCACTTATAGATTATTTCATACCCCACATTTGGGGAGTATTTGTGATATATGTAAGAGAATGGAATAAAGATTTTGTTATTTTATTCAGTCTTGTGAAGTTTAAAGAAATATTTTGGTTAAGAGATTAAATTGATTGACATTATTTGAAGAAATATTCTACAAATATAAAGACTAAACTGATCAATCTACACAATAAGGGAGGTACTCAGGACCAAAGTTTTAGTGTGGCTAAACAAATAGTGACAGAAATAACGACTAATTTTTAAAATTTTATAATTTAGCGATAAAAGTTTTGGTCGCAATTCAAATTTGTTACCGATTTTTTTATAGTTTATACATATTGACAACCATTGCAGTCATTTTATTCGTCGCTAAGAATGTTAGCAATCGAAATTACGGTCACAAAAGTAAAAATTTCTAATTATTTTTTAAAAATTCTGATGTGACTATAGCAACATCAGAATGTGAATTATTTTTATTAATTAATTCTTTAGAGTTGTGAATTAATTTACTACCATTTTGACAATAATAATAAATATAATTATCATTCAATTCAATTTTCGAGCGTAACCTATAACCTACATAAGAGATATGTTTTATGGACATCCTTGTCCATCTGCACATCATCTACTTATGTGGAAACAGAACAATCAATCACTCCCTTTCTTCCAAAACAGAACAATCACACCAGCCCATCGCAGACTCATTTTTGTTTATTTTATACAAAGCACAAATATTATTTATTTTTTGTCAAGTAGTCTAGTGGCTAGAGCTCACACAATTTAATTGTGGAGAAGTGGGGTGTCCGGGGTTCGAACCCCAGCCCTTGCATATAATATGCAATATCCCTACCAACTGAGCTGAGCTCACGAGATATAAAGTCATAAGAAGTTTGTAGACAAAAAACAGTATCATGCTTAGCTTTAGCATGAACAGTGGTTGGCTTATTCATGGAATTATAAGGACATGTGTTATAGCAAAATGCAACTGCCACGAAGAAGAAGACTATAGCTAGGTTCTTGCCTAGCTTTTAATACATATTGCAAATTAAATAAGAAAAAAGGAGTGATGGTCATAAACCAATAACCATGGCAAGTCTATTGTTCCTCTTCCAATCTTAATCACCCTGCTCCCCAGCCAACGTCTAAAGATAGCTATTAACTCTTTTTCATTCATTACATGTAACCTCAATGAACTACATGTGAGGGTTCCAATTGAAGGAATGATTTACATCACTCCCCGACTCTACATTGAAGTACAAAATCATCTCTAAATATCTCGATAGAATATAGACAATGAATTTTTTTTTAATGATAAATGTTAGTTGTTATTTTTTTTTAGGGATGTTGTTATTTATTTGTTATTGGATGATTTCAAACTTTTACATTCTTATTGGTCTAATTCAAATTAACTAGAAAATATGTTACTATGCTTAGGGGTGGGCAAAAAAATCAATCCGAACTGCTAAATTGAACCGAACCAAACCAAAACAGTTTCGGTTCAGTTATTTTAAATTTACCAAACAGTTCAGTTCGGTTCGGTTCAATTTTCATCCCGAATCAAACCATACCCACCCCTAACTATGCTATAATAGCTTCCAAGGACAATTAATTTATAGGTTGAAAATATAATCATTTTGTTAGAAGTCCCACGTTCGATGAGATATGATCCGACAAAATGTTAGATAATACTTCACTTTGCAAGTCATTTTTATAAGTTTGAGTTGGATTCAACCAAAATTATAATATTTCATCAAAGCTCGATCAAGATTTGTTGGTATTGCTATTGGGTTACCGCTATTAGGTCCAAATCATGGGGGTGTTAAGAATATCATATTTAATACTCCATCCGTTCTTTTTTAAGTGTCTTTTTATAAAATTAACACTAAAATAGCGATGTGTATTTTTGCACATTTTTAGATATATTATATACTTCTAAGTTGGAAATATTATTAGATATTTGCATTGGTCAAGTGGTGTGTCTTGTGTTTTCTTATCTTGTAGTTAGGTTGTGCGTTTTATTTTTTTCCATAATTTTTTCAAAAAAATTAATATAAATAACATAAAGATGCGTTCGATCAGTTAAATAGTATAAAAATAATTAAGAAGACAAATTAACCTATCAAAATTGATACCGTAGAGAATCGAACAGAATCTCTAAGGTCTCAAGTCAATACCACAAATAGTAAGTACTTGATAGAAAACCACAAGACAAAACTGTACAACATAAGATGGAAAATCACAAGACAATATTTTATGATATTGAATAGTTTTTGGTTTTATACGATTTTTGATGGACAAAATGCTCTTTTGATATTTTAGACAACTTGTATGTGGGACAAAAAGTTGTGTTGTGGTTTAGTAAGTGACAAGAATTTCAACTTATGTCATGACTCTTACATCCCGTTTGTCTTGTCACTAAAATAGTTTTACAAATCTAACATTGTAAAATTGAAGTTGTCATGTCTTTGATTTTTTAATAGATCAAACACACCTTAAATGTAAAAAGGATCAAGAAAGAATCAAACTGTAGAATAGAACATCTACTACCGGGCTTTAGTGCTTGTATGTGATTTAAGTTGCAACAACCTTAGTATAAGTTTGTAATTTACATCATACATAATCAATAAAAATATATAAAGGAAATATCTTTTTGGGTGAGATTTTTTATTTGAAATTTACCATTCATTTAAACTATTTTATAATTAATTTTTTTTATTCAACTAAAATATGAGTAACATTACTACACAAGGAACAATATTGGACACTATTATAATAACTTATTTTAATCTTCTTTGCAAAAAAATAAAATAAAATTGATACACTGATATTTAAAAATAATGAACAATCTGATATTGATAACTCTTTATAAGTATCTAGAACTAGAAGGTTGATAATGATATTAGCTTGAAGTTTTTTTTGTTATTAATTATAATGACTCTTTTTTATGCTAGTTACAAAGATGACTACTTTTTTATATTATTTACAATTTAAATAGATGATGACTCTTTTTAAAAAAATAAATAAATTAGTGTATATGATTTATTAGGGGTCCATTTTTATTATTTGAACTTGACTTCAAATTTGATTGTGGGTCGATCCTGAGTGAGAGTAAGTAATCATTGATAATTTGTTATGATTAATTTACTTCACCAAATTGTTTAGCCTCACTAATAATTTACTCCTGGATCAGCCCTTGATTATTTGTAAATTTTTACTACACATAGAGACTACTCTCAAACACCCATCAGCCCCTGTACACTCACACCCTCCAAAGTAATAACTTAACTACATTTCTCAACACTCTAACATAAGAGTATAAGAGAAAAGAAAATAAAATCAGGTATAAGTTTAAAGTTCCGACTGATGCATCCTATAATGAATAACTTAGACTCATATATATAAGCCGTGGTCTCTCTCTCCCTTTACAATTTCAAGTTATGTAACACTTCTTCAACGTGTATATCTTCAACCAACACCAACAATATTATAAGATGCTACAGTAGACATGTGCACATTTTTAATAAAAATAATTCCAAGCCGTTAATTTTGTTAATCATAATCAGAAGGTTGTTATCAATTTTCTTTATTTTTTGTCATAATAACAAACTTCTCATTGCAGGAAACATCTTATATCCCTTCAATATAATAACAATAATAGACAATATACAAGATAAAACGTCAAAAATATGACAACAAACCCACCATACACCTGTCTTAGCTAAAGAATAAGCACAAAACAATCTTAAACAGATGAATGGTGCGAGAACAAAACTCATTCTATTTTTAATCAAGTGATTAAAAATAGAAAGGCAAAGAAGAAGCCAAAAATTCAGCAACGTACATTGACATTATTTGTGGCTCACGAGCCTCACATACACATGTATAAATACTTGCCATAGTGCACAAGAAATAATCGGGAAGGTGGAAAGCATACATAAAACTTCCAACAAACAACAAAGCAAAGTTTTACATAATTTGAAAAAGAAATGAAAAACCAATGTGTTGCTTTGTTGTTGTTGGCATGCCTTGTAACTGCTCATGGTTGGAAATGGGAAGATATTGGCATGAGAGGGAAAAGAAAGACCCCACAACAGTGCTACGAATATTGCTATAAAGCAAGTATATTTCCCCACGTCATTAAAGATCCTTTATGTAGAAAAGGATGTCAATATATTCCAATGTGGGAAGGTAAGTATTATCATTTTTTTCATGTCTATATTATTTATAAAATGCATACACTCGTATTTTATTCTACTCTATATAAGCTCATTTCAAATTATCAGATGGATTACTTATATCTTTTTACAAAAATCTTAATTATTGTGAAACTCGGGACAATTAATTATTGGGGGAAAAAATTATATTTGTTCATGGGCTAGAGGATATATCAATCTTGAATTACTATGTTTTTTTTTGGGTTGGAGCATCGATTGACTCGAATGATTTGCTAATTAATAACGAGTTCTTTCTAAGTACTTACTGGATAACATATCATCCATGGAATTTTTACCAAACCATGAGAATCATACACATTCTCAACTATAGTTCCAAATAAAGCACTCAATTATAAACACTAACATGTTAATTAATAGAGGAGTGCTATTCATCGCGAGGTGTTTTTTCAAGAAGTTGTCGCGAAATCGTTGGTAACCAATTAAAATATGCTAATGGCCACAATTCATGGAAGTTGGTGGGTGGAAATAAAATTGATGGGCCAGCTATAGTTATATTCGTTGCATGCAGCATTTCTCTAATTAATATATCACATATGATTGCCTAAATATGGTAAGTAAACTCATCTCGTATTTTTCAGCGTCGGCATTAATGGTAAGGAAGCACGGTTCATTTGGATCTCCGGCGAGTTCTCCCAGCCAAGCACCAAAATTTGATCATACGCAACCAAAAATGGAAAACTTGGCAAGTTCTCCTCGTCAAGCACCCAAAATTGATCATATGCAACCAAAAATGGAGACCTTGACAATTTCTCCTCGCCGAGCACCCAAAGGTGATGATATCCGTTCAAGAATGGAAAACCTACGGAGATGAGGCAACATGAAGAGCATAATAGATTAAAAGAATCACAAGGCATTCTCAAGAATTGCTATGTATCAACGTCAATTCATGTTTTCTTCCTCTTTCCCCTTCACTGTCATTTGTTACCACAATAAATAAATTACATTGTAATTCTTTTCATTTTTATTATCTTCTTATTCACGCTCTCTTTTTTCATTGTTACGATTTAAAAAATAAGAAATCAAATCCTTAAAAAAAAAAAATGAAAATGAAAAAGTATGCCTTACTTTTCAGTTTGAGTGTATGATTATGCTTGATCAATGTATAATTAGTTATAGGTTTCATAATTGAGTTGAAGCTCGGAAATATGATTGATTAATCTAAAATTGAAAATAGGCAAGGAAACCAATTGATAATCTATCTTTAATTAAAGGTTAAATAATTTTTTTGTCCATAAAAATATAAGGAATTTTGATTTTATTCTTAAAAAATAAAACATAATGTTTTCGTCATTTCAAAATTTTACGTTTCTTTTTCACCCTAATGAACATAATTAGAAAGAGATCAAATTACATGGATCTAACGTTACACTAATATTACAACACTCAATATTAATGTTTGATACATATTTTTTTTTTATGTTTGACTGTTTGATTAAAAATTTAATCATAAATCAGTTTATAAAAACTTATGCACTTTTGGTCCTCATATTTTAAAAAATAAAAATAAAAATAAATTTTTTGGTACCCTTCTGTTAATCTATTTAACAAGTAGATTTTTCTTTAAATTTTCATAGCACTTTGTTTGTAAGCCCCACATCGAAAAATTTAAAAGAGCATAACATGGACACGAGCTATAAAATAAGAATGCGTGAGTGTTGAACGGCTATACCAATGTTATATCATGTATTTCTTTTATATATATGTTAAGTTGAAGACACATGTGGGTCTTATTTTTTATTTTTTCCTTTTGGTTCCTTTGGTTTATTTGGTTCGAGTTATCGAATCAAACTAAGTTATTTATGAGCTTGAATTGAGTCTAGTTTGTTCGTGAATTTAAATTGAGTTCAGTTTGATCTTAGAAAAAGATTGGTTGAGCTTTCAGCCGAATAAATTATAGGATGTGGCGAAGGAGACATAACAAATTGCTTATAATTGTTACTATTGATTGTTCATAATAGCAATGTGTTGAGTTATTCATTCTCACATAATGGTACACAAAACTTTTATTCATAATTTATTTATTCAAAGCAGAAAGTGGAGCTCAAGTTATTATTATATATAGTTACAAGAGCCTGCATGTACATTCTTAACTCATTATGAGTTACATACCTCTTACATCTTACATGCATATTATTATTATTATTATTATACATATTTGATTACTCAGTACAAAGTGCTCAAAATTGAAAACAGAGGACCCTTTCTTTTCTGGCTTCCTTCCTCCCTTTGTTGAGGTTGAGCATTTGCAAAGTAAGATTGTCTTTGGTTCTTTATTAGCCTATCAACCTCTTCAGCAGATCCAGGGAATGCAACCTCTTTCACTGGCCTTTCTATTTGACTTATCACATTCTCATCCTCACCTTTCAAATTTCCATAGTTAGATATTTGTTATATATTCAATTAAGCATATCATAATACCATAATCAACCAATTATATATGTTATACCTGCAAGAAAGTTTCTCTGATTGTTCTCAGCATTGAGACCAAACCCAAGGAAATTGAGATTTGAGGAAGCATTTATGGCTACTGGGTGACCTGCCGGAATTATAACAATGTCGCCTGGCGACAGTCTAGCGCTGTACCTCTGCACTTCAAGGTTTCTCACCTCTTCTTCATCCTGCTCTCGTTGCTCACTTTTGTGACCCACAAGTTCAAGGTGTCCCTTTCCTTCATTAATCACCAATACTACAGTGGACCTAGAATTGTAATGTGGCAGCATCAAAGCTCCCTAAAATTTTGAACAGAAATTTGTTTACATAATTAGATATAAAAAGAAAATTATGGTGTTAACTCTCTGGCCCCGATGATTCAGAGTCCATTCGAAATGTAAGTAATATTTGATCAAGAACTATTCAATCTAAAAAACGAACTTGCGTTTTTCCAACCACGATTAGTCCTCTAGTGGAGCTTGGTTAAATAATTAGATAATATAATTATATATGTTTATTTAATTACCTCATTGATCTCCACAAAACTGACAAATATATCCAAGTCTTGAAGTTGTGGATCTTTCTCTGGGGTAATCTCAAAGAACTTGCCAAACTTGTTGGAATAGAGGGGGTTGCCGCTTCTCAAGTTGAAGGGTCCAGACTCAGAGGATATGCTTTTCTTTGAGCTTGATTTGGCATGTTTCCTCAGTTCCTCAATCTGTTCTCTTGACAATTTGACTATTGCATTCGCTTCTTGGCTCTGTTGTCTCCCTTTACGACCTCTCCTTTGTTGCGACTCATGCTCGTGCTCTTCTAAGAGAACTCTCTCTATGGTCTCGTAGTTAGTCTATATTTCCATCCATAGAAACAAGAACACAATTTATAATGGTTATATATATATAAGAGTTGATGACAATTTATACAAATTAAGTCAAATAACATGTGCTGCTTGCATGCTTACATTAAAGGAGGCCTCTAGAATACTCTTGCTGAATCCTCGAAAGTATGATGGGTTGTTTTGATTTCCAGATAGGTCGAAAGACTACAAGAAGAAGGATAATGATTAATTGTTAGAAATGGAAAAACTAGTGTTGGTGTAAATTATTTATGTGGCTCATGTGAGGAAAAGTTTAGCATTATTATTTATATTACCTGAAATTTACCAGGCCTATTAACGGGTATGGCGAGATCAACTACCCTAAGATCCTCATCATTGTTTTGGTTAACTAGATAAGCAGTTGAGCCCGCTGGGAGTTTAATGGTATCACCACGCTCAAGGTTAAACGAGTTTCTGTTGTTGGGATTTAACACAGTAAGTATGGCATTCCCTGCAGTACATATATAACAGCAAACAAATTAGTTATGTATGTAAAATGAAGAAGAAAAACTACTATTAATTGGATGTTGAACTCAAATTGCTCTAACAATGTAAAACGTTATAGTAAACAAAATGATAATTACCACTGAGGACTACAAGGATGAAGTCAGCATCTACATGGTGGGGGAGGAAGATGGTGTGGGGTTTGGCTCTGTACTCCAAAATGCGGTAGTTTTGAAGATTTTGAAATAAGTTTGAACGTTTATCAAACCTTTGGATGAGACGAATGTGACCATTTTCGTTCTCAAAAAGTGTCTGAAACTTGTTAGACTTGAAGAAAAATGGGTTTCTTCTTCCTTCTGACTCGGAAGAACCTTCTTCCTCCTCTCCACGCTCACGACGTGAAGGGCTGCGTGAAGGTCTATCCCCTTTCTGATGCTCTTCTTCCTTTGGCCTTCTCTCCTCTCTATGCCTCAACCTCGCCCTCTCGTCTGGATCTTCATGACGTTGACGACCTCTCCACTCTTCGTCTTCTCGTTTCTCCCATTTCTCTCTTTCACGTCCAGGTTGATGTTTTTGTCGCTCCTGTTTCTCGTCTTCCTCCTTTCCACGTGAATGTTTCCATTGTTCAGGGCGTTGTTCTTGGCCTTTATGGCGACCTTCACGTGTATGTCTTTGTTGTCCAGGATGACGTTCCTGACGTTCATCTTCGTCATATTCCTCCCCTTCACTTGGAAATCGTCCAGGGCGTTGTTCTTGGCCTTTATGGCGACCTTCACGTGTATGTCTTTGTTGTCCAGGATGACGTTCCTGACGTTCATCTTCGTCATATTCCTCCCCTTCACTTGGAAATCGTCCAGGGCGTTGTTC
>Ga0315914_1005555_pt1 | contig 18304 bp, 14 predicted proteins | sample MpolenodulesMG_FD_203920 | JGI IMG/M metagenome (GOLD analysis project Ga0315914, IMG submission 203920) | Medicago polymorpha root nodule microbial communities from Los Angeles, California, United States - elongated nodules | ecosystem: Host-associated > Plants > Roots > Nodule | place: USA...
TATTATTATTATTATTAATTATTATTATTATTATTATTATTATTATTTTCATCATTATCAAGTATTTAAAATTAAATACCACTATTTAAACACTACTAATGTGTGTGTTCTATTTTATGTAGGACCCCCACACTCTATTTTTTCAATTCACACAACACTAGATCAAAGTTTAATTACTTGGTGTTTAATCTTCCAACCTTCCAATTTCTTTCCATCTTCACACCAATGTTCAAACAATCCCCCACTATTATTTAAAAAATGGTTTCAATAATAACGTCAAAACATTTCTATAAGGTTGCTAATAAACAAAGGTGTCGCCTACAACTTGAACCTTTGCTTAGCGGATAATATTCCGATTTAACAAGAGTTGCTTACAATATTGAACTTTATCTCAGACATAGAAACCACACACAAACCTTTTCCTAAGGTGTATTCTAAAAGCCCGTGCGTTAATGGCCTTGCACGTCTATCAAGGTGAGTCTATCATTCGTATAGGTGATTCTATCAAGAGTACTTTTGTAGCTACGTACTCCACTCAACATAGAGTTTATATCTCATTAAGAGTTTCTATTATCTCATCCTTCTGTCACTGCAGGAATCATGCTTTCTTAATTTTCTCATAGCATGTTCTATCACTCATGACTTGTTATTACCCATTGAACCTATTTCTTGGGATCTCCAGTCACGTAGGTCGGGTTACCATCACTTGTGACCTTTGGGCATTAGTCCCATCCTATTGGATGTGTTTAAGACTTTCTTTCTAGTAATTCCTTTCGTCAAAGGATTGACTAATTCTTTATCAGTACGTACATGATCTACTCTAACTGTTCCTTTTGAGAGTAGCTAGCTCTCTACCTTTATGTGTTCGTACCTTAATTATCGTCTCTTTCCATTGTACTAACGATTCTCAATTTTTGTAATAGCTGCAGTACTATCACAATGAATTAACACTTCTGAAAATGGTTTTATCCACTAAGGATTCTCAACTAGCAAGCATCTTATCAACTTTCTTCTTCACTAGTTTTCTCTAATGTTTTCATCTCAGTTTCAATCCATAGTGGACTGAGTCAATATCATTTGTTTTAACAAACAACTCCTCCAGTGATGCTCAGTGCAGTCACTGGTCGCTAAATACTCATTTGAAGGATGTTCTATTTTATACCTTGTACCATTTAAGTACAATAGGTTACTCTACATGAAGTAATCCTAGAGTCATAGTCTTCTTAAGGCACCTCATGACTCTTTCTATAGCATGGCAATGCTTCTCATCCGTCTACTAGTAAACTTGCACAAGAGTTTCACGACATCGGCAATGTCGGGTCTAATACATTCAGTGGCATACCTAAGTACTGCCAATGATGCTCGCATATTCTATTTTTCTAACTCCATCTCAAGTGTTCTTACACTTGGATCATAATATATGATTGCAAGTTTACGGCCAAATAATTACATTTCCTTAAGATCTTCTCAACTTTGTGAGATTTATCATAAAAGTTCTCTTTTCTGATCTAGTAATCTTGAAACCAAGAATTACTTCAACTTTGTCTAGGTCTTTCTTATGAATGTTGTTGATAAACAATGATTTCACATAATTCATAACATGAATCTTTAAATCAAATATGAGCAAGTCGTCTTCATAGAGACATATGATCGTGCAAATATTATTTAACACTTTCATTCACTTTATACTCATTCGATAGCATTAGAATGTCAAATTTTTCATGTCATTTCTTAGGAGTTTATTTTAGACCTCACAAAGAATTATCTAACTTACATACTTTGTTTTCTTGTCCATGAATCGCAAAATGTTCAGGTTGTTTCATATAGATTTCTTCTTCTAATTCACCAAAAAAAAAAAAGGCAACTTTCACATCCATTTGGAGCACTATCGAGTTATGAACAACGACTAAAGGGCCTAATACTCTTATGGGTATGATTCTGGTGACTGGTGAATGAGTGTCGAAGAAGTTTATTTTTTTCTTTTTGTCTAAAACCTTTTACTTCAAGGAGAGCCTTGTATTCATCAACCGTCCCATCAGGTTTTAGTTTCCTTTTCCAAAATCCAAATACAACCGATTGATTTTGCAACTATGAAGCAAGTCAACCAAGTGTCATGTTTTGTTAGACTCTAGAAAATTCATTTCATCGTTTATTGCTTTTTAAGTTTACTTAAGAATTAAGTAAACTTAAAAATTAATCAACCCACAGATTAGCTCAAGTAACAAATTAATCGGATAAGTTCAAAAAGAAACAAACCCACAAGATTAGCTGAAACAAACTAATGAAGGAAATATAGTAAATTTAGTTGGATTCTCAATCTTATCACAACAAACATAACCTAAAATTATAAGAAGTGATATCCATGAATAAAAAATAATAATTATTATTATTTTCATCATTATCAGGTATTTAAATTAAATACCACTATTTAAACACTACTGATGTATGTGTTCTATTTTATGTGGGACTCCCACACTCTATTTTTTCAATTCACACAACACTAGATCAAAGTTTAATTACTTGGTGTTTAATCCTCCATCCTTCCAATTTCTTTCCATCTTCACACCAATGTTTCAACATTATTAAATCTATTTTATAAGATGGAGCGTGCTCGTGATCCAGCTGTAGTTGAAAGTTTCACATCAAAGACTGAACTTGATAATGAAATATGATGACATGAATAATGATAATAACATTGCATTGTGCTGTGACCCCATGTGTCTTCTCATCTCAGAAAACAAATTCCAGATCTAACAACAGTATATCAATTGCAATGTGAATTTGTTTTCTTCATTTTGAACATGCTTGCTTAACTTTTTTGAAGAAGTCAAAATAATCTACCAAATCGCCTTTTTCTTTTATGTAATTTTTTAAATTTTATTTGGCATCTGGGGCGTAATTGGATTGGTTTTTTTTTTTTTGTGGGTTCCTTCAATATGTTGAATCATTTTGTTCAAGTTTAGTCACTTAACAGGTAGATCTGGAATGTGATGCTCTATCATGCAGATTATTTGGTTTTTGTGCATCTAGGTTATTTAGAAAGAAAAGAATGACATCATTTTTAGAAATCAAGAAGTGTGTATTCATCAACTTCTGGACAAAATTAAATTGTTATCTTTTTGGTGGATGAAGACAAAATTTACCAACATTATTTTTGGCTACTATAATTGGTGGTTTTGTCCGTTTTCTTGATTAAAAATTGGTCAAGAGGTTCTTTTTACTTTTGTAGGTTAAGAGTGTGATTTTAACCTTTATTCTGTATTATTTGAACTTAGTTGTTATTTTCTAATATGTTAATATATCTCATTTTGTTAAAAAAATGCATTCTTAATGCTTTGCATCTTAGGCAAGACATCCAAGGTTTTCATCAAGTTTTATTCTACAAGGTATTTGTCATTCTCATATGTAATATAGAATTTTTAAGAAATCATATTATTTTCGTGTAACGTACATAATCCACTTTATTTTAAGTTATATGAGTAATAAAAGTTATATGGCTTAACTTAAATGTCAAGACACCACGAAACGGTGGCAACTATTACACTATAGTTAATCAACTATAGTTAGTTGATGCCTACCAAGCTTGTTAGGAGGTTAGAAAATTAGTTAGGGAGTTAAAGCACCCACATCCATACCACCCATATGACCCATATGAGTAGTATAAATGGGTCCAACATAATACATTATATTACTTCACACTTCTCAATTATTTAAACCACTTAACTACATTTTCTAAATATCCATACCACTCCTCTAAAACTTTAAAATAGGTCCAACTTATCTTACAATAACAATATACTTTAAATTATATTTTACCTATCAATTGAAAAAATAATCAAAAGTAAGGCACAGTCAGTTAAAAGTGGGTAGTACTGCATTACCACTTTGTTGAGTTTAACTACTCTCTTGCCATGCCAAATATCAGTCCCTTTCTAACACAGTGGCATATGGAATTGTGAAGACACGGTGAATTCTCACCGATAATCATGCTCTTAGTTACTCCAAGTCTCTATAAATAAGATACATTATTGTATCATTTGATTATCTTTTATCAATCTAATTTATTTATATATGAATCTCTATGAGTATCGCTCTCATGAGTGAAACTATGCTTGCTTTCTTGTTGATCATTATGACCTTCTTCCCTATGATTTTATGATTTATAATAGCAACACTATTGAAAAATGAAGATTAAAATATATCTTTTGTATGCGTTGTAGGAATAATCGATTTTAAAATAGATGCAGTGACATTTTACAATAAAATGAAAACTCAAATTGATGTCTTACTTTTTAAATCGGTTACTATCAATTTACTTTTTAAATATGTTGTTTTAATAACCTATTTAAATTGGTTTTTTTTTTCTTTCAAACTTTTGAATTTTAAGACAACCGAATTACAACGTATGACATATGTTTTATAAAGGAAAATGTTAACGAATGAAACACATGTAATAAAAAATATTTTAAAATTTGTGTAGTCAAACTTTTAAAAATATAAAAAGTGTTATTTTCAACACAAGATTTACTTTAATTTTTTTGACAAAGGATTTACTTTATTTGTTTCCTTAATTAGTGTCCCGGAGACACTATTTAACATGAACTAAAAGACTTACAAAACGCTCATTGTCGCTCTCTCACTATATTGTCTCTTTGTATGTATTCCTTTTTCTGGTACATCCCTCTGCATTGTTTGTTCTTACATTGTTTGTGCTGTCTCAAGTGGTACATCCCTCTGCATTGTTTGTTCTTACATTTTCTGGTACGATCAATATAGTCATTGACTATAGTAAAATAACAAAATCATCATTAGATGTGTCTTCTATAGTACGTTTGGTCTTTAAATGTGTTTTTCGTTAGCCATTTTAATCCATAAAATTAGTGACGAAAGACACATAAGGATTTTTTTGCAATGTCAAAATAAATAAGGACTATAATGTTACACACATATAAGTATTAAAGTTTGAATAACTTCTACAGATTATACACTATTGAGTATTAGTGTATTACGATCAGAGTTTATTAACTTGGACTTCACAAATACATCAATTCCACAAGACAAAGCAAACGACAACCCTCCCTCAAAAAAAGAAATAAAAGAGGCACAAACCAACACACAATGTTCATCTAAAACCCGTGACAAGGTAGTGCTACGACGATGTTTTGAATTTGAACATGAACCACGAACTCAAAACATGAACCATGCTTGAAGAAGACTAAAATCCAAAATGCAACTGATATTCACAATGAACGCTGACAGGATCATCCATTTCGAACGTCACAACTTGATCTCTCAAGATGCACAAATGATTATCAGGTTCAGAAGTGATGCTTCTAGGTTCAGGCCTGTTTTACTTAACTTTCTAATGGATCTAAGCAGTAAATATAAGAACTGATACTGACAACTTGCTACCACTTATTCTTCAATCCTACAGAAAGAAAAATAATCAATAGGCACACAATTTTTACACGATAAGTTTAGTCAATCACATAAAAGAAATGTGTTTCGACATCCTGAATTTTCAGTGTTGTCGATGGTGGATGGAGGGAGGCCAAAAATCCACCATATAAACACACCATTATGGTCTAGGGCTGCCATAGCGGGTATTCGTTCACAAATTGGCTATGACAATTGTCAAAAGAACTGCCACGTTATTTCGCCATAGCCATCATTTAACAACACTGAATAATACTATGATGAATACGTCAGATATAGAAGAACATACTACCATCAGAATTTGAAAAACAGCATTCTGAGGCACAAATGTAAGATACTAGTGAGTTGATTAAATTTATTACTATCATGGCTGTTCATGACATCCTAGACAGCTTTCAGTCTCAACAATGAAACATAAATATACATATGCAGTTATGCATACACAAAAGGGAGTAAGAGCAAATAAGAAACTTAGAGTAAAGAAGTTAGCAAACCTCGTCATCATCATCTCCACCATCTTCCTTACTCTTCTTGAGACGGGTAGTACCACCTTCTTTGCTAATCGGCAATTTCATTGCTCCAAAGGGTGTGTCAACATCAATATGTCCTTTCATAGTGTATCCTGTACCTTTTCCTCTCATCATGTCCCAAAGTGCTGACCCAAAATCCTTCGGCCTGAAGGTAATTGGAAGATCAATGGAACTGATCCCACTTTTTTCAATTTTTGCAGACTTTGCAAGATCAGCACCTCCAATCCTATCATCACCAAGCCATACCTCATAATCAAGGGCATTGAGTCCCAAGTCAAAATCATTCTTGTTATCCAACTTCAAATGAAGAATAGCAACGGTCTCTTCAAAAGAGAAACTCTGAAACTGAATTTTCTCAAGATCAATATCAGGCTTGTATGGAATTGGGATTTCTCCGTTTTTTTCCAAAGGTATAGTGATCCTTCCAATCACAGGAACATCAACTATGAGATCAACCTTCACCTTATAAGGAATGATACTTCCCGGTTGAATATCAGCATATGTATTTTTTATGTCATCATAAATCAAAGTAACAGGAATTTTCACCGTCTCCTCTCCATGTGCATGGATTGTACCGGAATCCGGTATCAAACCCGAAACTAGCTTCCTCCCATCACTCTCAACCAAATAGTTAATATCAATTAGGGGAATCGGCACTGGATTCGGATTCTTTATGAGAATATCAACAACAAGATCTGCTTTGTCAAGATTAATTTTAGGAATGTGTATCGCCGAAACATCTGCAGTTGGTTTCCCAAACCCAACTGTTTCCTCAATCTTCTCCCCAATGTCTTGAATGAAACCCTTCACTGTATTGAGAAATCCACCCTTTCCATCATCTTCCTTTTGTTCTTCACCCCTTTTCACTACTTCTGGTTTATCCGACGTCGACATCTCTACATAGGAAAGGGTAAATCAAATTAGATTTTTTTTCTTAGCCTAGTGACCAACATATGAGGGGTAACCTTGGCGCAACTGGTAAAGTTGTTGTCATGTGACTTAAAGGTCACGGGTTCAAGTCCTTGAAACAGCCTCTTGTGTAAAAAACATGGTAAGGCTGCGTACAATACACCAAATGGTCCCAGACCCTACGTATGCGGGAACTTTAGTACACCGGGTTGCCCCCTTTTTTTTAGTGGCCAACATATACTCAATTAAACACACGCGGGGATGGGGAAATGTTGTGACACGGGTTCAAATAAGGGTCTTCATATAAAATGTCATCACAGTCAAACCACTAGATTGTAACAACGGGGGATGAGATTGAACAAAAATCCAATCACAATGAACCAAATGAAAAGAATAAAAAATTAACTTTGTTCATCAAGAGCTTGAAGAACCATAGAGAATCAAGATCATAAAAACAGGTCAATAATTCCTAATACAAATTTTACATGACCAGTTTAAGAAAACACTTTAATAACAATTTTACCTATGTGGTCTTGTTCAATTTTTTTTTTTACCTATGTGCTATATGGTTTTCCTAGTAGTAATTTCTTAATGAAGGGTTCCCAGAATCACAACAACAAAACTTAATCAATGATCACAAATATCCAAAACAAACATGGTGGGAAAATATAAAGCAAAATAACATTGAATGAATTGGAAATAGCAAAAAGTACCTGGTAGATTGAAATGAAACTGAGAGAGAGAGAGAGATCAGAGAGGTGCTTAAAACAGTAAAGAAGATTATGAGAGCCATCAGTTCATTGGCGGCCCAGATTTTGCCACAAGTATCTAGGACTAGTGATAGCCGTCCATTTGAGTTATTTTATTTTTTTGGTTTAATTAAAATTTTGGTCCTTTTATTTTTCAACTATTTATGGATTTGTTCCTCTAATTTAAAATCCGATCATTTTGATAATCAATATATTTTGGGTTAAATATGTTTTTGGTCTCTATAAAATTGGAAACTTCTAAGTTAGTCCTTACTTAATTTTAATAGGTTTTTTAGTCCCTACAAAAAAAATTACTTTTAATTTTAGTTCCTACAAAAAAAATTACTTTTAATTTTAGTCCCTGTTACAACAAAGTTTGTTTAATTATCCTTAAACTCTTAAATTTTCGAACAATTTTTTTGAGACAAATTTAGAACTCTATGAAAGGTTCATTAACTAAAAGAGTGAAACTATTAGGACCAAAAGTATAACGAAGCTTTTTTTAATGAGATTTAAGTTATACATCTCTATCTATCTCTCTATCTTTGGACACCACCCCAATTTATAAACCTAGTTTCTCCTCCTTCATCCATAAAAAATAGTGATTTAGAGTCAATTTTTGATAAAAATAAAATAAAATAAAATCGTCTCTAAACTGTTGTTCTCCTTCCATTTTATTGAAATAAATGATTTTCACGTATATTTAGTTTTTTTCTTTCGTGGTTTCATCGTCCTAATGCGACGTTGTGAGGTCATGGCCAACCAGATGTTCAGATTTAGCCCCCTTCCACCACATGCGATCACTGCCAAGTCCTCCCTCTCTGAATCTTAAAAACTCGCCGAACTGGCTTCACAAAGGAGTGATTGAAGAAATTTTGGTACAATGCGAAGGACATGATCCAACCGAAACCACTTGGATCATGTCCTTTAAGGGTATTCCAATCCTTTAAGTATACATAGATCTAGAAAATAAATTCACCATCAGTCATAACAAGTAAATCCATTGGAAAAATACAATGCAGAAAATTCTGACAGTATTTGGATCAATCAATCAATAAAAGCCATCAACTAACACCTCAAACACTGAACTTGGCTTCCACCAATTCCACAATTGTAAACTCTAAAACTTTCATCAACTATCACTCACAAGGCTAACAAAAAAATGCCCTGGTGTTGGTGAAAGAAAAATATATAAAGGAATTCAGACCACAAGGTATGATTCTATAGCACAATAAAAAGGCATATTTCACTTTTACACACTTGTAATACAACAAGAAAGGGAAAACTCAAATAATTACAGTCGAGAACGTAACATTCAAGTAAGTCCCGTCATGTTTCTGAAGGAGTTCTGTGATCTGGACCAGCTAAAACAATCTGCAATTAAGGTATTGGAAATTTAGCAATGGAGACCAAGAGGTGAAAAAAAGAGACATGAATGCTAAAATCCTAACAAATATGGCATTAGTTTCAACATGTATCTATTGTAAATAGTTTAGAAAGACATACATTACAGTCAAATGCAAACCTCCTTGCAAGCATGATAGCTGCATTCCTTTCTCTCTCTGATTCAAAAGCTAATACAAAAGAGAGTCCTTGCTTCGGTTGCCAAAATAGTGCCTGCGCCGCAGCATTCCCACCTCCTCGAACTCCACAAAGCTGAAGAAAACAAGAGATAAAAAGAAACATCACAACTAAGTGTATGACAACAAGCAAGAGAGGGAAAGGAAAATATCAAAATGGTAGACCACCAAAAATGTTAAAAACAGTATTTATAACATAGTAAATAGATGGTTGCTTTCCTTATTTATTGAAGACTAAACAAGCTAAATAAAGATAGAACAATAAAAACTATTTTTTAGTTGTCATCAAGAGTTATCCAGAGTTGACAGTTACTACAGTTTGAAATACCTGCATTGAACTCGAATAGAATTCTTTGGCAATCGTTGTTTTCCCTTTACATAGCTTCATTCTCATCTTTCCCACATTAAGTATATGAATGGATTCAGTTGGATGATGTGAGTCATTTGTCTGGGTTACAACCACCTGCAAAGTATTCAATATAACTATTATTATTGTCACTTGAGACTTTTCAAATTTCATATAGTGAAATATTGACAAATCAAGACACAACTACAATTTACCAAAATTAGACACTAATTGAAGGTTTACTATAAGACTAGAGGGACAAGCATGGATGGATCCATATACAAGAACAAGTGATGAATAAACAATGAAAAATAGAGACATAACAAGCTATGAATGATAAAGCTTATATAAAATCTCAATTAATTAAAATGATAAACTTATTTATATTGATGCTTTTGCTAATTATAAGAGGGAAAAAAAGATAGAACAAAAAAGTTAAAAGGATTGTAGCGACATACATTGAATTCAGTGTCATGTTTTCGAACAAGTGCCTCTACATAGTTTCCCAAACCAGCAGCTGAAAACAAATAAAAACTCAGTTTAACCTCAACTTGATTGGACAGAAAAACAGGTCCATTTCTTTGAATTGACAAGACAGAGACTTTATAGTTTAAAATAGAAGCAAATACATAGAAGCAATTCTTGTTGACTACTTAACCAAAAGTGCATGATCCAGCATTGTAGCCAAACCTGGTTCAATTGGACCGGTGGTTGACAGTGTGATCTGCAAGCCTTCTGAAATAATACCAACTTGCAATATGCGTCCAACGTCAAAAGGTTCTGGGGCATAAACTGATTTGGTAGCTCCTGAGAACACAAAAACGTGTTACATAAAAGGAAAGGAAAAAAACAGACAAAACTACCTGATAATGATATAACATCAATATCAATAAATATCCTTTACATATTTGGGCAAGTTAATGGCACAGTAGGTAGTTTTTCTCATAATTCTTTATAAATAGAGAAGGCTTATCCCACAAGGCGGAATTGGCTACATGAATCAAATAACGTCATAATGTCTCCTATAGGTGTTTTTGGTCTTCTGCTACCTCTAGTGATTGGACTATCCTTAATCTGATTTACTATCCTTACTAGGGAAATTTATTTTTGAAGCAGATAGAGAAAACCGTATTATGATCTATGCCAAACAAAGTTAACATGTAAAGTAACAAACATGTAAGTTCACGAATAGGTGAGATTCAGAGCTTCCAACCTCCTGGAATACTCAGATATTTGAAGAACATCTTGAGGCAGTTGATAGAATACTCAGATATTTGAAGGCCACTCCCGAAATGGTCTATTTTTTAAGAAGACTGGTGAAAGAAATGTGTCTATCTTTACTAATGTAGACTGGGCAGGTCCGGGTTTAGTTACAGGCAGAAGATCAACCTCTGGATATTGTACCAATGTATAGGGAAATCTTGTGACATGGAGAAGCAAAAAATAAGGAGTTGTGGCAGAAGTAGTGCAGAAGCTGAGTTTACGGCTATAAATCAGGGAATTCGTGAAGGATTATGGAGGAATGAAAATTGAGCTTCCATTGAAGGAGTAGTGAAGGAATCCTGGAGGAATGAAAATTGAGCTTCCACTGAAATTATATTCTGATAGTAAAGCCCCTATTAGCATAGCCCACAACCCAGTTAAGCATGATACACCCAACATATTGAGATTGACCGTCATTTTGTAAAGGAGAAATTAGATGCGGGAATTATGTCTACCTTTTGTGACTTCTAGTCAACAAACTGCAAATATCTTAACCAACATGACTCTTTTCCTCTACTCTCAATATTCCTCACAAACAGAAATTGTAATGTAGCTTTGCTCGTTGCTAGATGAATTAAAATGGAAAAAGATTAATAGATAGAACTAAGAAACCCCTTTCTAGAGGAAGAACTAACTTCTCTCAGCCTAGTCCAAGAAGTCCCTTATAAACTTTCTGATATCCTCTTCCTTTAGCTACCCCTTCATATAGTCCTTCTCACTTGTCCTGTGATTCATGTATCTTCTCTCCCTCTCCATTCATGCCATTGCCACCTGTTCTTTTTCTGTTCTCACTCCCCTTCAACCAATTATACATGTCCCACTCCCCTTAATATCCCCTATATACTTTGTTTCTTTCTCTTTTTTTAAACTAGAATGGCCTGTTCTTTGGGCCGAATTACTTTTTTCCCTCTACTAAAATGATATTATGTTAATTTTCTCATTCTGGGACAAGTAAAATGAATGACAGATACCCAACCACAATATACCAGAGGTAGATAAAAGTAGAAATCATGAGTCCAATGATGGATACCCAACTGACTCGCATGAAGACCATTGAAAAGCAAAATAGATACCTTCAAAAGCTATTCACCAAGAAAAATGAAAAACTTTTGGAAGATATACCTGTAATAAGTTCCTTTTTGGCACTTTCGGGTGATACTCGATACCACTGAATTGAGCATTCTGAAAGTTCAGGGGCATTACTGGAGCAGGGTTGAATTTGCAAATATGAGCCTAATGTTTCAGTCCCTTCTAATTCATATAAATGAGGAACATTTTCCTCTCCTTTCTTTTCCCTTGCCAACTGAAAAGTGAAATGGAAGAAAATCAGTGATAACTTAGAATGGAAGACAATTATATTATTCCTCAATTTAATCAAAGAAACGTATCAATCACTTCAGTTCAGATGAAAGAAAGGATTAAAAGCCCAAGAAATAAACCATATAAGACCTTCTTCGAAGATCATCCCAACTCCATAGCTCACATTACATCCTTGAGGAAGGAATATGGAAGATTCAAATGTTTTTGCATTTTAATTTTAATATTTTATTCATTATAGTCAATAACGTGATACTGAGTAGGTTTAAAGAATTTAACAGTATGAAACATATATGCAAGACAGTGTGGGAGTACAATATCACAAAAATAGCTCCTCAAACTACCCAACTGAAAACCAAAATATAAAACCACATCGATGTTACCCAATATAAGATTAACTAAAGGATAATGTTGAAGAAAATAACAATGCCAAAAGTCTTGTATTATACATCAAAGTTGTAAATATTTCATAATTAAAATCACAACCTCTTCAAAATGGCATAACATGATACGCATACCTCTTTTTGGAGTCGAAGATAATGTCGAGACTTTTCGGCAAGTTGAGTCCTTAATGCGCGAAGCTCGTGTTCCATATCCATAACCTAAAAGTCAATCAGAAATCAATTTATTGAATTTCCTCAAAATAATGATAAAAAAGTCAATATCATAGAAAAAGACGAGACAAAGAAAGTAGTCGAAAGAAGGGTATTTCGACAAAGGAGAAGAATATCAATCATGCACACAAAATACTGCAGCCATAATCATAATATTTTTCCCTGAAATGCTCTTAATCCATTCTACACCTTCATAGATGCAATATCTTGCAAATGTACTGATTCAAATTATTTATTTAGTTTTGAAAGATATCAGCGGTCATACATCATTAGAGACCTGCTAAGTAGCTACTATTGAAAGCAAGCAAAACAAATGTATCAACATTTAAACTCATAAACAATAAACAAATATGGCACTGTCGTGAGGGTTGAGAAAAATCAAACTTCCTTAACAAAAAACAGAAAGAAAGAAAAAAAGGCTTCAAAATTTAAATCAAATGTACTTCATGTACTACGTACGTACACAGTATTTTTCGTAACGATTTCCCAACCAAAGAGAGGTAGGGTCAGGGAACTACAACCACAAACATGAGGGTGTCTCAAATAATAATATTCATTGATAAATGATGAGAGATACCTTGCTTGGCTGATGCAGCATTTTGATTCTTCGAGCCTCTTGAACCTCCTTCATTAATTGTTCCAAGTCCTACAGAACCCACAGAACTAAATTTTATTAAAATAATTTTTTCTCAGTCGATATTGATATAACACGAAAATATCAATCAATACATCACAGAAATATCAATCGATAACAGTTACCCTTTCTGTGCAAACAACCAGTATTTTGATTATTGAAGAGTCTTTCTTTGTTTAAATTTCGTGTAAAAATATTTCTTACACAAAATATACATAATGAAAAAGGAAAGAGAGTCAAGAATGATTAAACACACATCACAAATGATTAAACACCCATGCACTAAAGCACTAGATAAGCAATACAATTATTAAATTTTACGGAAAAAGGTCCGTACAAAGAAACAAATTCATCCAACTGCAAACTACCACAAATTCTGACATCTTTGTTTTATCCTAAAGAAATCTTTAAACAGAAACAAGAGAAATTGCTTGTAAGTTTTATGAACAGGCCACTGATTGTGTTTTAACACCCTTGACTAAGAACTGTCCAGCCAACAAAACTAGATCATACATGAGTTTTGAAATCCAAATGGAGTTGTCAACTAGACCCTTCTCTATGTTAAAAATGGGGAAACATAAATGACAAGGAAATAAAATGAACCTGGTTTCCTGAAGTTCGAGACATCCTCTCATGCTCTTGAAGAGCCTCCTCCACTCTTTGAACTGCGGCCCGGGCATTATCTATTTCAAAACGAGCAAAAGCTCTTTCCTCATATACAAGTTTCTTTGCATCCTCAGAAGCCTACAAATGAATCTAGATACTCAGCCTTGGAAAAGGAAATTTCTTTGTAAAGCCAAGTATAGAGGATTTGAGTTGAAAAGAATCCATTTTACAAATAGGAACTAAATATTGAAGTTATCTTCAACGTAAAGATCAAATAAAAAGTAAACAAAAATTAGACAGCCCAATAGTGTTTCATTCCCAGACAAATTAGACAGCCTAATAGGTCAATAGACATATTAAAGTACAGCTGCACACAACATTTGTTCATTGTATATGCACTTCTATATGTAATAATTACAAATTTGCTATCTATTGATCATTGAAATTGCAAATACATTCCGATTATTAAACTCTTTCTTTCAACTCAAAATAATATGCTTCTCAATTTGTAGCAATGTGCAATATAAGATGCCTTTGGTTGAAGCTGAATGCTAGCAGGTTAAAGAAATCATGATGCTTCAATTTTTTATGGGGTGTTCATTACACAGTTCTCCTTAGAGAATTTCTTTAGCAAACATATTTGTTAGCTTTCAATCACTGCAGTCATATTTGTGCTTCTATCACTCAAAAAAGAGATTGAAGAAGTTAACATCACCTGCTTAAGAAAATTTGTTAGCTTTTTCACCTCAGCCTTCTCTTGTACTAGCTCCCCTTCTCTATGAGTTAACTGAACTGCAAGGGCTTCAACCTGCAGATTGAACACTACTGTATATGTTACAGTTGATTACAGCAAAAGATTGCATAAGTACAAATAAACTAATGGAAAAAATATTTTATAGAAAATTGTAGTTTTGTCACTAATTGCAGTATTATATACATGAGAAAACTTAAAGTTGATCTAAATTTGAAGAAAACTTTCTCATTATTCATTCTCAAAGACTTTTCACTACATCTCTCCTCATCCATTCTCCCATAATTCTACTCTGTCTCCTCTGTGAGTGTCCCCCCAAACCCCCACCCCACCCCTAATTACAAGTTCTTTGAAATCACACTGGATATGTTTATTAATACAACAAAGTTATTTAGAAACACATGAATGCTAAAATAATAATGACATCTAAAATGCTCTGCAATCACCAAATATATCAGCATCTCTAAAATTAATGGGATAACTTGCTGTTTGCTAAAACATCACATAATGAAATATAAATATTTGATGTACCAAACAGTTCCACAGATGGCCATGACTCATGTATGAGGCCTCCAACAACATGGCGTTGGCTGTAAAGGGCACTCAACTGTCCAGATATATCGCAATCAATAAAGACTATCATGAATGACTCTTAGAAATCATGGTTGGACCTAACACAACCCCACAAAACCGACTTGTGAGGTGAGGATTTCCCCACTTATAAACACATGTTTAGGCCATCTTTTGTCCGATGTGGGACTCTTTAACAATGACAATGCCGAACAAACACTTACACATTGGTGCAGAAACAAGGCACTGCATGAGAGATTATCAAACAAACATTGGAAATAGAACTAACCAAAGAAATAGCTTCGTGTACATCATCCTTATTTCTTCCCGCCACTCGGCCTTTTAAGGATTCCAACCCATCTCTGATCTTCTTTAAAAGAACATTCTTCTCTAGTGAAGCTGCTTCTCTAAGTTTAGCCTGAATCCCACAATTAAACAATATAGACATGAATTTCCTTGGAAATTATAATAATCGTTGATTATTTCAATTTGGAAAGTTAGGTTAAGTTTGAAATAGAAAATGTGTGTGACCTCTTCAGACAACTTAGCAGCAGCTGCCAAACCTTTCTCAAATTTACTAGCAAGGTCGCGAACTGAGAGACGTTTCTGCTGTTCCAACAGCTGTGCAGTCTCGCGTGCAACAACCTCCTTCATCGATAGCACTTTCGGGTCATCCATGATCTGATTATTAGATCCAATTTTATATGTAGGAAATCGAAGAGAAGCAAAAATTACATCGGCTGATACCACGTCCTTATGCATCATCATAGTGTCACCAAAACTGCGGGTCACCCTTGTCATTTTTCGCGAAGTATTACCTCTGCAAATCACAAAAATGAAATGTGATTCGTAGGCAAAAGTAATGATAATAGGCAGATTACAATTTACAATGAATTTTACATTCATACTGTAAGAAGAAAAAAACATCCATTCACTCAGTCACACATTTATGTATAAACAGAAGAAAATATTTATCAAATTCAGAAACTAATAAATTGAGATATCATTAGTCCATTCTACCTAACCATCAAGCTTATTAACAATGTTTCTAATAAATAAATAAATAAATAAAAGAAGAAGAAGAAGAAAAGACAAAGGTTAAACTTACAGTACAGATGATGGGTAGTTAAGGTTGAGATTCTATGATGAGAAGTGGTTGTTCAAATTTAGTTATACACCAAGAAGGTAGCAGAGAGAGAGAGAGAGAGAGAGAGAGAGAGAGAGTGAGTGTAGGCGAAGAAAGATGATAATAGGTTTGCTTTTTTGAAAGGAAAAAGAGAAGGAAAAGAAAATGCCGCCCCAGCACCGGTCCCTCAACTGGTGGTTTAGTGTTACTAACGTTTTGTATTTTATCCATCAGCAAAGCCGACAACACTCTCTTTTAAATATTCTCTACTAATCAATTTCTTATTGGTTTAGATTATTATGTGTCTACGTGTTAAAAATAGAATATTCATAAAGTAGTGGGACATACATTGATTCTATCCAATAAAAAGATGAGTGCTAAAAAAAGTATTCAAAAGTGAGTGTTGCTAGCATTCTTCTTTATTATATTCTTTTGAATTTTGGGTTCGAATCTGTTTGAGTTCGAACCCGACCCCTACATTATTTTTATTTTTTTTAACAAGACAAAATGAAATTATATTACCACAACAATAGTAGTTCCAAAGCACAAGGTGTGCCTAGGATACCACTACAAATATACAAGGTTAGTCAATATCGAAAAAGAAAAAGCATAAGTAGTTAGCCAATGCCCAAACAAGCTAAAGGGATTGACCACCACCTCTGAGTGCCAAAAACAAACAAGACTTTTTTAGCTTTCAACCAACCTAACGATAACAATTTAACCTTGTCCAGTAACCGGGGAATTGTAGTTACAAAATTATTAAACAGACGGTTGTTTCGTTCCTTCCACACAACCCAGGTACAAAGGAGTCATATTAGTTGCAAAAACGAACACTTAGCTTTACCACCACCTGTCATATGTGTAAACTGCACCAAGTGATCGGAAATATTATGAGAATCCACCCCCACGAATCCAATCCATTCGCGCACCTACTGCCATAACGAAGCAAAAGTTGAACAAGATAAAAAAAGATGTTGAGCCGTTTCAATATGACCGCAACCTGAAACACAAGAAGTTGCATCTGTAGGAATAACCCCTTGATGTAGTAAATCCGCACATGCACGGTTTACCGAAGTAGTAAAAAGAGTATCGTTCCGACAGGGAGTTGTTCAATTCAATTAATTTTTATTGATGATTAGAAAAGAGTTTTCAGTTGAAAAAGGTTTGATTTTTACGGTTGAAAGTAATAATAATAAAAAGCGCATTGGGATTATTGGTTCATCTAGATGACAAATCCTTCACAAACAAACCCTAAACCTAAACTTTATATTGGACCTACTTTCTAAAGACAAGTTTCTCTTAAGCCTATCACATCTGCTTTCGGTCTCAGTGAGTGTGTTCCTCTAGCAACCACGCCTATTCTCATGGTTGATTGCTATTGGAATCCTTAAAGAACGAAATTTTATTTGTCTCAAGGTTTGTTAGACTATTCTCATGTTTCGCAATCATTGTCTAATTTCACTTGTTCCAATATTAAAACTTCATCTTTCGATCCATAGCTTAATATTTGTGATGATGAATTAACAAGTATTAACCCTCCGCTGTCGCTTTATGAGTTTGATACTTGTTAATTCATTATAAATACAGTGAAATTAGATTAGAAAGTAGATTTATATAAAATTAGGGTTCGAGGCTTGATTTGATTAGGATTAGGTCATTAGACTCATCCAACAATCCCAAGACAAGAAGAGTCTACTCACTCATGTTCATCGTAGACATAGAAGAGAAGAAGAAGAACATAAATAAAATAATAAGAAAGTAAAATAAGAACTTTTATTAAAAAAGACAATTGTCACTATTGAATTCCAAGAACAAAAGATGATTTTTTAACTACTCTATTTATAGTTTACAATGACTTAAGTGAAGGTGAGAA
>Ga0315914_1005556_pt1 | contig 18300 bp, 8 predicted proteins | sample MpolenodulesMG_FD_203920 | JGI IMG/M metagenome (GOLD analysis project Ga0315914, IMG submission 203920) | Medicago polymorpha root nodule microbial communities from Los Angeles, California, United States - elongated nodules | ecosystem: Host-associated > Plants > Roots > Nodule | place: USA...
AATTTGATGTTGTTTAGGATTGTTTATGTTGGAATTGTTGTTTAGAGTAAGTGTAGGTACAATGTAGTTGTTTAGAAGTTGAAATTTTAGTAATTGTGCTAGTAATTTATAATGCACTTGAGGTGTTTGATGAAATGTCTAAGTGAGATAATCTTTCCTTTTTTGTAATTTTTTTTTCTTCAAATATGTTAAATTTTATAACGTATATATGTTATAATTATTATAAGCTTGGATTTTTACATTTTTTGGCAAGTTCAAGAATGACATAATGTTATAAGATACATAAATGCCTAAGTTGAATGATTCTAAGTTAGGTTTTTATGAATGCCTAAGTAAAATTTGTGATATGTTACATGTTACTTGCCTTAGGTTCAATGGCCAATGCCTTAGAATCATGTTACCGTAAAAGTATACATTGCCCGCGTATTTATGCCTTCTTTTAATTTGTTTTTGTACAGATATGGCCGGGGAGGAGGATGCGCGGGAGCGGCGTATTAGAGAGGGTATGGTGCCAAAGGTAAACCTGCTTTGACAAATAGCGCTCAAAAGGAGATGGAGGTTGAAAACCCGTATGTTCCAAAGGCCCGGAGACGTAGAGACTTGAGGATAGGTGGAGAAGAGGGGTCGGGTTCACAGTCACAGAAAGATTACTCCTCCCAGGTGGTTGATCCGACAGGCGCATCAGTATGCCGGGTATGCGGATGAGGGATTTCAGGGATATGATCGGATGGAGGAGGAGACTATGTTTTATCAGCCGTAGGAGGAGGCAGAGGATGAGGAGGTGGCAGATGATGAGGAGGTGCCAGAAGATGTTGAGGCAAATTATCTTGCGGCAGATGATATTGTGCCTGAGCCTGAGGTTGAGCCCGAGACTCGGTGGCGACGTCGGCGTGTTCCGTTGATACCGCCCTGCCCTGTTGTAGGGCCTCCCTTTCCTGGAGGTCCTGAGACCACGTCATTGTTGTCCGACTACGCAAGGCATGTGGCGATCCCTCTTTGGGTGAACCATCATAATGTAAGTGTTTAAATTCTTTATAATTCTTTAAATGCTTTAAAGTGATTAAAATTTGTAGCGTAAGTGTTAAAATTATTTAAATGACGCTTGCGTAAGTGTTTTAATTCTTAAAAGAATGTAGCGTAAGTATTATAATTCGTTAAAGAATGTAGCGTAAGTGTTTTAATTCTTTAAATTGTTAAGAATTTGTAGTGACAATGTCTTAGTTCATTTGATTTTCAGATGTGGCATGATGGGGAGTATAAGTGTATAAATGCAGGGGAAAAAGTGAGAGATCTTGATATACCGGAGAATGGATTGAGGTGGTTTTGGGATCTTGTGGAGGCGTCCGGCCTACATAGTTTGATATACAATGGGAATTCTAGTGTGACTCATGTTATGATATGTGCTCTATGCGAGAGGTGGCACACGGAGACCAGTAGTTTTCATCTACCTGTGGGGGAGATGACGATCACTTTGGACGATGTGTATAATCTCCTCCACATTCCTATTCAGGGCCGCATGCTGGACCATGACGCAGCAATGGATCAGGACCGTGGGCTTGATTTGATTATTAGGTTGTTGGGCATGTCAGAAGCTGATACTCATGTTGAGGCAAGGACTGAGTCTGCTGGTCATATAAGTTATCCTGCACTGAAGCGGCTTTATGAAGCCCACCTGACAGAGGCTAGACGGCTGGAGGACCCACAGACGAGGGAGGAGATGCAGGAGGAGGCAGTGGAGTTTTCTTTTATATCTCGTCGATAGTGCGTTGTTCACTAACAAAACGAACAGACACATCGACTTGATATATCTTGATTGTATGGCGAACTTGCATGCGATTGGGAAGTGGTCATGGGGAGGGATGACCTTAGCTTACCTGTACGATTATCTAGATGATTATGTTATTCTGAATAACAGAACGATGGCTGGTTGTACGACCCTTCTTATGGTAATATTTTAATATTTATCTTCATTTATTTATGAATTTATTTTATAATTTTTTTCATCATGTTAGATTATTTTTTTCCTAAGTTCGACTACATTTATTTAGGATGTTATTTAAATGTTTTTGTGAAGTTTTTATAATGTATTATATTTATTTCATATATATCTCGAATATTCATTTTTGTGTATTATTTTTTTGTTGAAGAGATGGATTTTGGAGCATTTGCTAGGTCTGTACCCAAGGAAGAAAAACAAGAGCTGGAAGCCGGAGAGACCATGTGTAGGGAGATGGCTTACTAGCAGAGGGCATACAGATGTGCAACATTACCGCTTACGGCTGGATCTCTTAGAGGTGGATGATGTGAGGTTTTGTACTTATGGTGATCACATAGAAGTGCGCCCTTTTCAGCTTCTGTGAACTTACTATGGATGACTGGTGTGCGGGAAGGATAGGGTGTACCGTCATTTACCTGAGCGGGTAAAGAGGCAGTTTGAGTTTGTACAGGACGTTCCTAGACATCTGTCATCTGTCGCTCAGATGCCTACGCAGTTGTTGACCACTGTGTTGCTAGACGCTCAGGTGTGGTTCTACCCTGATTGGGTACATAGGTGTAAGAGACCATGGCATCATGACACTGTCTACATGGCTTGGTATGCCAAAGTCTCTCACCCTCGTATTCTCCCACCTGATGAAGGATCTACTCCCAGGTCGGTGAACGTGGAGCAGATCATAGAGGAAGAGCATGCTAGAGAACTGTCTGACACACTGACGATCATCAGGGATGTGGTGCAGATAGTTGATAATGTTGTGGCCAGGAGCGGCGAGATGACCAGAGAGGGGATGCTGCAAGAGATGATCTGGATTGGCAGTATTGGTCGCCCTGCCCTTACGTATCAGATTGCCAGGCAGCACAGAGGGGCAGAGGCATCGTAGGCAGCAGGGCTGATTATCATTAGGCTTTTTTTATGTACTTTTTGACTAAGATGATGGTGATGTATTATTATGACATGTTCCGTACATTTTTCGTATTTCTATGACATTTTCGTACGTACCTTTTATATTATTTCTTGCGTTTTAATTTTATCCTGTTAAATATTATTTCGTACATTTTATATTCATGAATTTACAATTGGGATGAAAAAATCTGTTTAACATGTTAAGGATTAAAATTTTGGATGAATTTGTTTAAGTATGAAAGAATTTGGTTATGAAAAAATTTGCAAATGAAAAGTGGAAGTGAGTGAGTGATGAAAGAGTGGCTGGAAGCTAAGTTCTGACACCAACGGCAGTTAACTGCTGTCGGTTAGCCCAACGGTAGTTAACTACCGCTGGGCTTTTGGGTAATTTTCGTGTCATTGTGAAGTTATCAATGTCAGAAAAGCAGTTTTCTTTCTCTTTAGCCACCTCAAAATTGTTTATGATCGAATTTTACACACAAAAATAGTTGATTATGATGGGGAGCGAATTTAAGGTGCTAAAGAGCAATTGTCATTTGTCTTTTGCATAGCCTTCTCTTACAACTCATGTAGGGGCATATTGATTTATGCACTATTCAGTTGTGCTTTGATATGCGACAATATGTTGGCATTTGGCCAAAGTAAGGAGAGAAATCGTGATTTAGTGTAGGAACAAAAAATAAATCCACAAACGAGGATGTGTCTATACTCTATTGTAACCAAAAAAAAAAAAATGGTTCCGCATGTGAAGAACTATACATAAGTTATTGTTACTTTGATGATGTGTAATGATATGGTGCTCACATGACAATTAGTAATTGTTGTCGTTGTGCAAATGGTAACAATGTGTCAACATTTTGTACTAAATTAGTCAAACTTTTGACCCGTGTATCGCACGGGTCCTGCCAACCGCAATAGACATCAATGAATTATATTATATATTTTCATTAAACATAGTAAGATAAACATTCATATTTTTTTAGACCACTTTCTTTGATTGTGTTAAAACAAAAAATGAGAATTTAAATTTCATCAAATTGTGGAATAAAGAAAATAGAAGGGAGTCATAATTCATAGCATAGCTCAAAAAAGTCGTAGTACATTTGTGTGGGCTTAAAACTGAACCTAAAAGATTGAGACCAACACATTATGTTTCACACATTAGCAGGTTTTAAACACGATTGGTGTCATGTTGAAGACAATATATAGGAATGAAAAGACTTATTTAAACTGTGTGTGTATTATGATTTAATATACAAATTAACATCAAAAAAATAAAATGAGTTGAAAATTGTTGATTTCGTTATGTCCATTATTTGATGGTGAAATGTCAAAATTTAAAAATTACAAAACAGTTTAACGCTATTAAAAATTACAAAAGAAATTAATAGAGATAAATGTTGCAATAAAATCTTAATATTTGAATCTGACCAAAACACCTACTTTACTTTTAGCAGATCCAAAAACATAATTTATTAAACTTATTTATTTGCTTTTGATAACAAAAGTTAGGAAAATATTTTTTTAAAAGGAAAATTAAGACACATGTTAACATGATCTCAAAAATCAAAATAAGCAGAACTATAACTAATAATTAAGACCCGTGTAAGGCCAGTTAACTATAAAAACCACATCTTTTTACCGATATTAACTAAAATTTGAAGTAAAATTGGCGATGCCCTTTTTTCAGTTTACAATAGGATCCCTTTAAAAAACCATTCATAGGTGGTACCCATGTACTTTTTTGGATGATGACTAAACCAATTGTTGAGTTTCCACATTGAGGCTTAAAGAAGTTAATCAAATAATAGATTAGAACTACTACTGAGGGTGATTGATTTCCATATATACACACATTTGTAATTGACTTTATAACAAAACATAAACAAAGATTATCATATGAGAACTAATATACTAAAAGAACAAACGAAATACACACTTCACTTTTGGAACAAAAGATATATCATGCTATGCGATTTGTTCATGAACCTAAGGGAAGTACTCTGCATGCTGGAGGATTATATAATCCAGAAGAATAATTATTTATATAAGTTTAAAGATATGTATAAGTATAGAGATATATACAAAGAATTTTCCATTTTTACCATTAAACAATAGAATTTCCCATTTCAGAATCTCAACAATAATAATGTGAAGTGGCTTAAACTTTCTATCTTTTGGTCATTGCTATTGTCTTCCTTCCATTGAGAATCATGCTATGAGTATCCAATTTCTTTTCTCTTTCTAAAATGCTACAATATGAATCTGTCAATGTAAAAAAAACATTAATATCAGTAAAAAAGAAACACAGCTTTAATTTAACTTATAAGAAACAACAATACAATGATACATGTACACATCTCATATTCCCTAACACTTATTCAACACCCTATTTTATCTTTATAATCAAAAGTTTATGCAAAAATAAAACAAGATTCATATTCATCCAATAGAACACACTTAAGCTTTTTGTGCAAAAAAAATAAGATTCATATATTTCATATGAGGATTTTTGTGCTATTACATATAGTTTTTTGGCGAGCCAATTCCATTATATATATTGGGGAAAAAAATAATGTGGAATATACAAAGAACTTAGAGATCAAGGACTAAAAATAATATTATTTCAAAAATAAAAAGGACTAAAACTTATATGCAAAATTGAGTTATATATGTCCTTCTCAATGTCAGTCATGAGTAATCACTCTATTTATAGGTTGATGGGGTAAATTAAAGGTGAAATCCTATTTATAATTTTATATAGTTCGGATGGCTTCAAATAATACAATATACCCAACTTTTTGTCTCTGCATCAAAAGGCAGTGAAATATTATCCTCCTTCATCAATCATTGTTGAACAATTTTTTTTTGGTAAAAATCCCCAAAAAGGTTATCACACTGTTTCTAATCAAACCCATTAAACAAAAACAAAAATGAAAGATGATTCAACTTACATAATTTATAGAGGAGGGACAACATCAATGTAGTTGTAGCCCAAACCATGTTGTCGTTGGAGAACAGTCCTAAATTCACTATTCCAATTCAAAGCAAATTAAGAAAACAATTTGTACCTCCAACAAATCAATAGTCCATTTTAGCCATTCAAATACACATTAAGAAAAAGGTCAGAAACTGAAGATAAACCAACTATCCTCAAAAGCAAAGGAATTGCACATGAATAAGAATGACGACAGAAAATCACCTCAACGACAAAATATTCAAGACGACGGCGAGGTAAGCAGGAAGAGCGGCGCTGGTACAATTACCTTAAGAAACTTAATGATACATATAACACGAAATTAAAGATCAACCTTGCTGCTCCTTGAGTAGGCCTTCTAGAGTCCTGCATAAAAAGAGAATAACAAATTCTTACCACATTGATTCAAGTTCAGCACAGGAAAAAAACGACATTGAAGCATACGTACATCCCTAACATGAAACTCAATGCCAATCGTTCTGCATTGAAGTCGTAATTCATTCACAATTTTGTCAAAACCTGTGAATGGATTTGGATCCAAAGGAGCTGCACAAAAAACACACCAAGCAACTGATTATAACCAAATATATTCAATGAAATATGATTAGACTAATTAGAACAGAAACTATATGCAAATCCATTAAGATTAATGGTACCACAAAGGTATGTGGACGCCACTATTTATGCAGGGGTCATAGACAAAATGAATTTGAATCATGGTGACATGTGTACACAATGAGATTGGGGAGTTGGAGAAACTTCTCATGGAATACAAATGCACTTGCTGCATGGAGAGAAATGGAAGATCACATTAAATGATTAATGGATCAGAGGGTAGTTGGCAGGAATGACCGAAATTAATGCAAGCTTGGGAGGAAAAAACTTTTGCAATTAGGGTTTAAGGACAACCTGGCAGGTCTAACGTTTATAATAAGGGATACTTCAATAATTTGAATTGATTAAACTCATAAAAAGGTTAAATTGATCCCTACATCAATTGAACCAATTTGGTCTCCGTGAGGACATATGCCTTTCATTTCTCGATATGTTAACATTAAAAAAATGTGTGGAATCCACATAGTGAAAATGATTAATATATGTTAACGAGAAGAACGACCTTCGATGAGTTCTATATTGTTGGTTGTTAGTTAGGTTACCTTTAAACACTCTGACGCTTAAGGTTCGAGAGAATAGTGAGAGGTCAAAGTTAGAATGAGTCATACCTTATAGGGATGGCAAAAAAATTTGCACCCGTGGATATCCACGAATAAAATCCGCCACAGACACGGAGCGGATACCTTAATGGATATCCATGGATATAATAAATGGATATTTTAACTATCCGCTAATTAATGGATACAGGTGGCGATTTAATGAAATTCACACCCGCAGATATCCATACTCGCTATTAAACCGAGTAAATTTCAGAAATAACCTAACCTTAATACTTTTCAATTTCCTAAGAAAAAACCTCGGTATTGTGAATGTTATTAGTTATTACGTTCCTTTAAAATGAAGTGAAAATGGTAGGGATTGTTGAAGCAAGAGACTTTGTTTTTGTTGAATATGATGAGTTTTACTTATGCTTTTGTTAAATCAAAGAACTTTATTTTTATTAAATGTAAGAGATTTTATTTATATTTTTGTTGAGTCAATGATTATTTGTTGTTATTGTAATGTATGAATATTTATATAAACCCGCAGATACCTCAAAATCCGTGGATTACACGCTAAACGGATATCTGTGCGGATATAGATAGGATACATATTTCATATTTATGCAACGGAACAGACACAGATATCACACTATCCACATCCATGATATCCATTTACATCCCTAATACCTCATGAGAGGACAGCAAATGGTCCTTTTTATGTGTTAGAATGTGTAGACTTGTGAAATTAAGGTAGAATTGTTGTTGGTCGACGAATAAAGATAAGTAAAATAAAAGCAACAAATACTAGACCGAACATCCAAAATATATTTTTAATTGAAAAGAGTGTGAAAGAAATATTAAAAAGAAGTGTTCAAATTTACTTCTTTTGTCTCTATATAAAAGTCTTTTGTCTTTTCCACATTTTTCAAGAAAAATTATTAGTTTAATTAATGTGTTTATTTTGTGTGTGAATATTGTTAAATTGTCTTTTATTTTTGTTTGTGTATATATATTAGATTTGTCTTTTTATATTTCAAAATAAGCTAGTAGTATTAATTATGTGCATGTTTAAAAAAAACATCTAGTAAGTTGTATAATGGTTTAGGGTTAAATATGTTTTTTTATTCCTATAAATATGTTACCTTATCGTTTTTGTTCTTCTAAATTTTTTTTTCGACTTTTAGTTTGCAAAAAGTTTTTCATCTTCACTTTTGGTCATTCATTTTAAGTAAACTCATATTTAAAATTCATATTTTGAATAAAAATTTATAATATTATAAGAATCTCTCTCCTAAAAAAATTATATTTTTTTAACAAAACATGAATTAAATATGAATTTTTATATTTTTGGTGGTTAAAAATTCATATTAAATTTTTGTTTGTTAAAATTTTTTAATTTTTTCTGGATGAGATTTTTACAATATTCTACACATTTCTGCACAATTTCATTAAAAAACATAAAAATTGACTTAAAAATAGGGACCAAAATTAGTCATTAGAATTTTTTTTGGTCAGTAGCCTAGTGGCTAGAATTCACCTTATAAGGTGAATAAGTGGGGTGTCCGGGGTTCGAACCTCAACTCCTGCATATAATAATGCATTGTCCTACCAACTGAGTTATGCTCACGAGATAGTCATTATAAATTTTATAAAGATTAAAAGTGAAAGAAAATTTCAAAATGATTAAAACGAAAATTTAGTGTATTTACAGAGATGAAGAACATATTTAACCCAATCATTTATATCAAAGAATTTAGCACAAGATGATGCATTGCTCGCCGAGTGGACCCTCCCACCTTGGTGTTCCTTTGCTCTAGTATGATGCCTTAATAGGGCCAATGTTGGAATTTGATGGATAGCGAAAAAGAATAGCAGAAGCGCCGAAATTGCAGAGCGATGCACAATGGACACAGAACAGAATGTGATTAGATCAGAGAGTAAGCACAAAACAAACCCCAATGCATAAAATAAAATATCCAAACAAAAGGGGTAAATCCGTCCATCTCTCCATAAAATTCAAATTTTGTATCGTTATTAGTAGTCGTTACACAATTTCTCATTTCTCACAGGTCCCGGCGCAACAAGACAAAAACACAAAATGCGTAACCCAATGTTAACATTAGACTTTAGACTTCATCAATTTAATTTTATTATTATTATATGATTAGAAATATTACTAGATTACGATTTCCATTTCTTAATCACATTTAGTTTAGTTTTTAAAGAAAGCGTTATGAAATCTGAAAGCTACTACTGAAATGGAAAACAATGTTGGAATGTGGAAGCAAGAAATGATGATGATGGAAATAGAAAACGAAGTGTTTGATTCATCTGAAACTGATCTTGATTACGAATTCGACGCCCCTCGCTTCTTCGATTTCACTTCACAACAAGAACAATTTCTAACTCAACTTCCACAACCTGAAAGCTGGTTCGAAACCGCCGGAACCTATCCCCCTTCTCGTTCGTTCTCTCATTCAACTTTTCTTCTTTATCTCTCTTTCTTTCAGTAAACGATCGCATTCATCTTTTTTGACATTTATCGTTGTTCTTCCGTTTCAGCATTTGCGGTGAATCTTGTGATGAATGAACAAGTTGCGGTTGCAAATTCAAACACCGTTCATCATCATCCTAAACCTAAAGTTTTTCAACATTTTGGTATTATTATCATTATTATGCATCTCATTCAACTTTTTTCCTTACTTTATTATTATGATTATTTTCGAATAGCTTTATAATCTAACTGGTTTTTACTTGATTAGGTTCCAATGCGAGTGAAAAAATGTCTGGATTATTGGGAGGAGTTCTTCAAAATGCTGTGCAACCAGGTAATAAATCTCATCAGAAATTAGTTTTCGTAGAAATTTGCAGATCAATTCACTAATTGCATTGTGATAACACTGCATTCGCCAATTTCTTTTTTCAAATCCTAATCTATATGGTCCTGTTTGGATAAACAACTTATTTTTAAGTTTATAGCATAAATGCTTATCATAAAAGCTTATGTATATTTTAAAAGATAAAATAAAGTCGAATTGTTTTCATAAAAGCTTTTTTCCTAAGCTATCGTGGAGAGATTGTGGAAATAAGTTGTTTTCATAAGTTCTACCAAATAGTCTAACAAGTGCTTATGACTATAGATAAGCTCAAATAAGCCAATCCTAATAGGAGTTTGAGGTGCTCACGCTACTGTTTGAATTAATATCTTGTGCCATGGCAATTTTTGTTGTAAACTAAAGTTTTTTTTTCCTTCTTTTTCCTTTTCTGATAATTCATTAGATTTTGTTTCTATTATGTGTACATTATGCTTTTGAATTTTTATATACATATCTGTATCTGTTCTGATAGTCTGTATCTCAATATTTCATTTTAAAATTTGAGCTTGATATATGTGTTTTACACTATTTCCAGGAATGACCTTTAACAGCAGGACAATTGGCGAAGGTTTGAATTCTAAGGCTAAATCTGCTGTGGTGAAGCGTTCATCAACGCTGATGAAACCTACAGCTAGTCAGTTGGCTAAGCAAAATCGGCCTCCTCAAATTGTTGGTTCAAGGTGATTTTTGGAGGAACTTGTCCTGTATCTTAGATGAAAAGACATGAACTATTATTATGAAAAGCTAAAGAGTGAAGCAACACTCGATTAATGGATTAATTTGAAAGCGTTTGAAATGTTACCATAAATGTTGTACTATTGCATTGTTTCCTTACTTTTTTCTTTGATGCTCTGGCCTCTGGTGATTTAATATGGAAGAAGTTATGTGATCTTTGGATGCCAAATGAACTGCATTTCCTTTCATCATTTACAACTTCCGTTGTTTTCAGGTTTCAGAAGGTACAACAAGCGCATAAAAAGGAGATTAGTGTAGCTAACTCTTTGGAGATAGAGAGTCGATCTACCAAGCGGCAGAAATTAGAGGGTGGTCTCTTGCGCAAGGTCAGTAGACCCTTCTTCCTCTGATAGATTATGGATTATTAGAATTAAAATTGGCCTCATGTTTGATTTGTAGCATGGAAATACTTGAACCATTAGATTAAATGGAAAGTTAAATAAGTCTTTAATAATATTGTTGATTTTCTATTCATTTTAGACAGCATTTGAATTATTTACCACATCTTTCCTGTGACAGGTTGGTGATGTGAAGCAGCAAGCTAATTTTGTCCACAAGGCACCTAAGAAGGTAATGAATTCTAATGCTTTATACAAGTACTTCCTTATTAATATCAGATATTAGATTGTGCAAACCTGCCAAATGCATTTCATATGACTTGCATAGTGCTTATGATGTTGTGTCCCATTACCATATATATCACATTGAGCACTTTTTGTCATCCATTACTTTCTTTTCCTACTGCATTTTGTTAACAGATGACATAAAATTGTATCCTTATTGTAATTCTGATAGAATAATTTTATTATGGGTGGAAAATTTACTAAATAATGGTTTGTTAAGTAGAGTTCTCCATTACAAATTGGATTGGCAAGAGCAGTTGAAATCCTTTAGACAAAGGGTCGTATATCTTGAGTGTCAAGTAAAAAATTTCACATGATGGCGGTCTTTAAATTTGTATACACTTGCAGATTGTAGCTTCTGATCAAAACGTTGGATATTCCAAGCCTAAGATTACGCTTCCTAGAGTGCCCGAGCTAGAAACATTTCATAGAGCACAAAGGACTAGGTTTGTTATTGTGCTGTTTGGTGAAATTTTTAATTAAGCTGAATTTTCTTCCTCATCTAATGATGTAAGGATATTGTTTGTGCTTTCCAGACCTAAAAATGCTGCAGAAGCAGAACACTTGACAGTGGCTGTACCCAAATTCAAAGCACGACCGATAAACAGAAAAGTGGGTATTTTCAATTTCTGTAGATAAATTTAGCATTGTTAGGTTAATTTTGGTATGTCTTTTCTATCCTCTCCTCTAACTATTTATGCTCATAATATATATAGATTCTTAATGCTCCATCATTACCTCTTCATAAGAGGACCCCTGCACGGTTGCCTGAATTTCAAGTAAGCTCTTGAAACTTTCATAGTTCATTTTGTTTTATCACCATTTTATGATCATGTTTATAAAGAGTGGAAAGATAAGTTCTAAATTTCTTGCTTACTAAATTTATATGATACACTGAACCTAGACATAACGAAAAACATTGTGTACACATTAATGAGTATAATTGGAGATCAGTTGAACCAATAATTAATCACACAAACAAGTTTATTCGGCATTCTTTATCCAGAAGCTCAGATTTTTTGTCTTGCTTCTAAGGAATTTCACCTCAAAACATCGGAGAGGGCCATGCAGCACACATCTGCTACATCATCATCTACACTTCCATGCAATGATTCTGATAAGGTTAATTGAGTTTGTACAATTTCAAGCAGTAACATTTGTGTTTCTTTGCATAATTTTGTACTGTCAATGTTATTCGATGTTCTTATACCCAATCTATATTGAACTACATTGGTTTTGAAATTTCTGAAGCTACAATTTCTTATGCACAACTACGATTGTGCTACCTTTTTTTTTTGCTTTAATTTCCTGTTATAAGACATTATGACTAATCTCTGGGAAACTGATTTTTGCTGTGTGCAGGATTTGGACAAAAATGCTACTTTTTCTGCTCCACAAAATAGAATCAGTAATTTGAGAAGGTAACAAATGCCATGATAAATGACAGTTCATACTTGATAGTCCGTGAAACAATAGTACTAATTTGAATTGCTATCACTGCACAGGCCATCTGTGATGGGTGCTCCAAAGCATGATGGATTGGATTATACGCATGGATTCAAAGCTCGACCATTTAATAAGAAGGTAATCAGACACTGGAAACAAAATTTAGGATACTTAGACTTCTGTTTTCTGCGCTGCTGTTGATTGAACTATATTTAAAGGGTGCATGTTGGATCCAAGTTGTGTGCAGTCATATTACCTTGCAGCCACCGCAGTCAGCACATATAAGTGATTGGCTCAAGATTCAATGGCTCATATTCCAACTTCACAAAATCAGATTTGAAATACAAAAATGAAATATGAACCATCCGATCTTGATCAAACGAAATTTATATAAAATCTTAATAGTTTTTGACCCAATGTTGATTTGACGCGAAATTACTTCACAAACATTATTTTTATTGAGCTAAATTTATCATTGTACTAGGCTTTCAAAAAATAAAAAGATTTATTGTACTTGAAGTCAATATAAGTTAAACCTTGTAATAAAATTATTATCCGTTATATGTGTTTGTTACTCTAATAGAGTATGATATTTAAATTTAAAGAAACTATAATCATTATCATTGAAGTTGTTTAGTCCTCGAAAGGTGTATCAGAGAAGATGGAAATTCAGATAATTTTCTAATAGAAATCTTCATTTTTCTGTTATTTGTGTCAAGTAGAATATACCTTTCTTTTATTGGTTATATGTTTGATCTGCTGTACTGTATAAAATGTTGTGCAGATACTTTCCAGTAAAGGAGATATTGGTGTTTTCCGCAACATTAAACAGGAAACCACAGTGCCAATGGTGAGTTGGTTATCACTTTGTCACCCCTTGGATGGAAAAATTTAATGAGATCACATGTTATGAATTATGATGTTACTTCAATTCGTGCAGGAATTTAATTTTAGTACAGAAAAGAGGCTTCAGCATAACCCACCAGTTGACGACCTCTTTAGCAAGGTGAATTCATACTAATTTTTTCTTTACTCATTCTCTGGTTTGTTGTAATTTCTTGAATTTATTAGATGCCACTTTGCATTATAAATTCCTCACTTCGTAAAGATATTTAATTTCACAATTCTCATTCATTTTTCTTTTTTGAAATGTTATCAGTTGTCCCTAACATCTGGAGCTCAGTCAAATAATGGTTCTAAGGTGAAACCAGGTCCTCATTTCAGAGTGTTCAACAAGGTTTTCCTTCTATAATTTTAAATTTAATGTGACAATTTGGGACTACTTTTCATTTCTCTTAGTCATATTGAGTTATTTCTTTTTGGGTGAAGGATTTAAAAGAAAACATGGGAACTTCTTTTCATCTGGACCAAAAGGTGAAAATCTCACCCTACCTTAAAAATATAACAATATCCATCCTTGTTCTTTTCCTCCTTTAAGTTTAGTGAAACATCATAGAGACATTAAATGCCATCTTTGGCTGACAAATGATGTAGGAAAAGCCTTTTATATTTGGTGAAAAGCAAATTCATAGAGGGAGTGAGGGTTGCATCAACGAAGCTGGTACAATATTGAGTCCAAGGAGGTATGCATAGTTGGTGCTACTGCTTTCATGTTTGTTTAATTGTATTTGTTATTTCAATTCTTAACTGAAATGCTTCAGGAACCTGGGAATTCGGTGATTGCAAGGCGACAACTACAATTGAAGCAATTTGCAACAAAATTTAGTTATGCACACCAGAATTTTCCCGGCTAACTAGAGAGCCGTTGGAGACATAACAAAACCTAATAGTGCCCAACAACTCTTAGATTATTCTTTCTGTACAAAGAATCATACAAAATTACTTTGTTAGGACAGAAGTGAGCATATATTTCTAAGTGATCACTTGTATCTTGTACAAATACTCCTAGAAAGTGGAACTCGGGGTTTTGTTTTTAACAAAAAGTTCATTAAAAATAATGACTAATCACTGATGAAAGCCATGTAAGTTTTCTTTCCTTCATGTTATGAGAGTAAAAAAGTACTCCCTCCGTCCCATATTAACCGAGCCAAAAGCTCGTTTAACACGTATTAAGAAAAATGTATAAATGAAGGAGAGAGAAAAATAGTTTTAAGTACACTTGTTAAGTATTGATGTATTCTTCACTCTCATAAATGTAAAGTGAAATATATTGAATTGAGAATGATAAAAGTAATATTAATTAGAGTTATATAGGGAAAAAAGTAATTAATATTCTACTGAAAAGTGAAATGACTTAGTTATGTTAGGACATTTTTTTTTTGTGCAAATGACTTAGTTATTATGAGACGGAGGGAGTAAAAAATATTAAAAATATAATCTAGTACAGTAAAACATGCGGTGGTGGTTGTGATACTCAAACTTCATTATAGCTATCTCCATAATAGTAGTATTTGTAGAAGAGGAATGTTAAAAACATTCTTTTTTCAACATCCGCTTTAACACACACTCTTTTATTATGTGAAATTCATACGAGTTTCGTCACTTTATGCGAAATCCATCTTTAAAATATGGGGTCCACGTTAACTTCATCCAATAAAAAAGTGAGTTAGAAAGAGTATTCATAACACTTCTCTTCAATAAATTCACAATACAATTAATGATTATGGTTTTCACACTCAACTTTTTTAAGTTGAATTAAAAGAATAATCAAATTTACATAATGAATTTAAAGATCTAAGCTTTTATCCAAATCTCAAAATAGAAAGAAAGGGACACAATTTCAATTAGGGAATATGATGTATAAAGCGAAAAGTTAGTTCACGAAAGTTTCACGACCGTTCAAAACACTCCAACCTTTATTGTTTCTGACCGCCATGTTAGCAAGTGGGATCACTTTTTTTGTTACCAAAGCAATTTTCAATCGGTGAAACATTCGCAAGATATTTTCTCGTGATATATAGCAACTCCCTTCAATCAATCTATTGATCTATGATCATGTTTTCAAATTCAACCACGAGTGAAACAAATTTGTAAAGAATGAACACGAAATAGTTTCACAACTTCTAGCTATCACAATGATTTGATTGAACATATGCTCAGCTTCTAGATAATAGTTCTTCGCATAAATCAAAATCTACATCTTAACCTTTTCTAAAGCTTCTTCATCCAATTTTTCTATAAGCTCCTATAAACTTACAAGTTTATTTTATTTTTAAAAGGAATCAAATACTTATATCTGATGAGAAGAGCTAACAAGTAGTAAGCTAGATACTAATTAAGACTATAAAACATGTTTATATTCTTAATGTCACTTGACTATCAATGGAAGAGGAGATAAACCATACACAAACTAACTCAAAAGCTCGGAAATGAACCAAAATCATTGTTGTAACGATTGTCGATGTTAAGGACTAAAAATGACCATTTCTAACTTTTGAGGTATGAAATCCAAAACAACTTAAATGACATTTTTTTTTACGCAAGTACAACTTACATGACTAAAACTAACATTGTTATATTTATAGATATCAAGCATATATTTAAACTTTAATAACACATACCTAAAAATTAGAATTGTGTGCATTAGCAACATTACGTCTTTTCTATTTGGTCTAAATTAAAAGGCTCATTACCTTTTTTAGAAACACTAAATAAACAAATGAGAATCATTGTAATTTTCTTTCCAAGAAGAACCATTCATTGCAACTTGTTTTTTATTTTCTTCTAAAAATCTGAACTTCTTTTTCACTCATTGTGTTCTTTTTCTTCGCAGATTTTCTCCTTCAAAGACAGTCATATTTAAATACTGTCAATAACTTGATTCGTTGGGTTGTGCGAGACTAACATCTTACATTAGACTTATTCCTATTGGTATTAATGATATTGTTATCTCCCAGTAAGATTTCTTTTTCTTCCAAGTATACTTTGTGCAATTTATGTCTTGTTCTACACGCTACTAAAGTAATTTGATATTTCCCATATAATTTTTTGGGTTACTGTAGGACTCTATTACAAAAAAAGGTAATGATGTGAACTCTTGCCAAATGAATTGTTACGAAGTATAATTCAACTGTACATATATTTTCAGTAAAATTTCTTAATGTACACATGCTCCAATTAAATTTATTAATGTGAACGTGGAGTACGTTCCTGAACTTAATGGAATAGAGCTTTTTAACTGAACAATGTAATAATAGAGCCTATTTTTTACTAAATGTAATAGTAGAGCTAAGAAGAAGTTGTGTCATTCACGTAAACGTACTTAATTTCCAGTGCTTAGCTTATACATATAAACAGTACAGTACTATTGACTGATTGAAAAGAATTTACTACTAATGCAAGGAAGGAGACAACACTAATGAAAATAATTCACGACTTAATGTGCATGTGAAGCGTAAGAATTGTTTAGAAGAATTTTACGACACATTAAAACACAATATATTAGTAAAAGAAAATACACATACTGTATTACTCCGTCAGTCCTACACTTAAAAAAGATACAAACCAGCTAATTTTGTGATTTTATAAAGTTAATCAATTGTGTGTGAAAGATAAACTTAATCAATTGATTGGACCTAAATGGTACTGAGCTATGGTAAAAGACGAATTGTTTGAGAAAATCGAATCCAATTCTTGAAAAATAAAAAATAGTTAGATGTATAATTAACCCATTTGAGTTAGCTAGTGGTGTTAGTTTAGCACCTTGGAGTGCGCTTCTCTCAAAGTTTTAAATTTGGTTCTCCCTTGTCAATTACAGCGGACGGTAATATTGGACCCTTAAATTAATCGATCATTAGATTGGATACCAAATTTTAAAAGTAATATTGAATTGATATTGTAATACGATAAGTAAGTATTTGTTTCATTTCTTGTAAAAAAAAAAAAAAACTACTTTTAGACCTTAGTTATTGCTTTTGATTCTTGTTTTTTTTATTTGTTTCCATCACCAACATATTTGTTTATATTGAAATTGAACTCTTTAACATTAAATTTTAATCCCTGCAATATAGGGCTGGAAATGAGTCGAACTAAACCTGTCTAAGCTCGACTCAATAAAAATTGATTCAGCTTGAAACTCAAGTTCAAAACAAACCTTTTTTTTTTAGCTCAAATTCAACTCGTTTTAAGTTTACAAACAACTCAACTCGTTAGGTTCAGATAAAATCTAACATATCTAACCCTAAAATATGAAGAAAAAATTGCACTAATAATCTTATAAAAATTGTATTTGACATCCCTGCATTTAATAATTGCAACTCGGGTTGAATCAACACAATTTAGAATTATCTGTAAGTTCACTCAGCGCTTTTGTTTTATAGCCAAAGCTTCCACTAACTTTCTTATATACACTCAATGTGGGACTATTACTGATTGTTGGTTTTAAAGCTTAGAAAGAGAATAACAGAATAGTCTTGCATTTGATTTTTTATTGGTATTCTTTCTTTTTCATTTCTAGCTGATAATATGTTTTCCTATTCGTACTGTATTATCAATTATTATATACTAATATATACATGTCATTCATCGGTCCTTCAAAAATATCATTCGTAGGTAATGAGTTATTTCTTTTTATAATTGATATCCAAAATAGTACTATTAATTCCTTTAAAATAACTTCCATCATATA
>Ga0315914_1005559_pt1 | contig 18292 bp, 7 predicted proteins | sample MpolenodulesMG_FD_203920 | JGI IMG/M metagenome (GOLD analysis project Ga0315914, IMG submission 203920) | Medicago polymorpha root nodule microbial communities from Los Angeles, California, United States - elongated nodules | ecosystem: Host-associated > Plants > Roots > Nodule | place: USA...
CTAGTCGTATTTTATCTTAATTTATCTTATCTTATCTTATTATGATGTATATTATTGGATTGAAATTTGGTGCCGTAACTTTTCCCACAGTTTTAATGTCAGCCGTTGGATGAATTTGTGCCACAAGACCTCTCAATATTGTAATCCAATCCAATGGCTTAAATGCAAAACAGTGTGTAACTGCGTCATTTTTGAACAACAGCAAATCCTGGTCCTATATTATTTAGCTGATTGTTCATGTAGTCCCGCTAAAATGCAAATTTATATCGGAAACAAGTTTTCAGTAATGTAATCTGACAGTTTTGAGCATATAAGAAAGGGAGAAGAGCAATAATCTATTGTTATTTGTTACAATTTTACCGTTCAACACGGACCGGCTCAAACTTGATATATATATATATATAAAAGGATATTTCCTATAAAAAAAAGATATATTATATTTTTGGTCCCATGAATTTGTTTCGTTTTATTTTTATCCCTTACATTATAAATGTTATACAATTTAGTCTCAAGTTTTTTCGTATATTGAGAATGTCTAACACTTTAGTCACTTATGTTACAAATATTATGACATTTTGGTCCATGATAGGGAGAACTAGAGTATCTAAATTTTGTAACTTAAAAACCAAATGATCTAATATTTATAAATTGAGTGATAAAAAAAAAAAACTTAAGGTATCACGTTGTTTAAATTTTGAAATTTAAGGGATGAAAATGAAAGTTAACACATCACTAAAATTAACTTTTTTTTTACATTACCTAAGATTAACTTCTTTTTTTTGACGTAGAACCTAAGATTAATTTAAGAGATAAAAAATCTAATTTAACCAAAAACAACACATTTCAAACTCTAACTTACATTTCAACTTACTCTATATGAACTCTCTAATACCCTCACTCACTCACTCTTGTCGAGTTTTTGGTGTACAAGGTTAAAATAAAAGAGAAAAAGGGAAAACAAAAAGAGAGCTCTCTCTCAAATAAAAAGTTTCAGCTGCATTACTCTGAAGGTCCTCGCATCTACTCTCAACATCAATAAAATTTTAAATTTATATGTTGTGAATTTAGACTTAAATTTCACATCAATACAAACAATGATGTGTGGAGCAAAGGAAAGTAGTAACCAATTTCAAAGTAAACACAAGCAACAACAATAATAACAACACCTAGATCTAATCTAGTAATCAAAGTGAAAAGCACAAAACCACAAGCAAAAGATAAAGAGAGAAGAGAAACAAACACACCAAAGATTGTTGACCCAGTTCGGTCCAACTTGACCTAATCTTGGGGAGAGATTGATCTCTCTAATCCACTGTCAAAGAGTTCTTACAAAGAGATACAAATGAGTTACAAGAAATTAGCTTCAACAAGCTCACAATGAACAACCCTAATCTCTACCCATTTTTCCAATCTCACCAATGAACAAGACACTCAATGATTTTCACTCACCCAAGGTGTTTACAATGTTTCCCAACCCAAGAGAATTCTAATCAAAGACCCTCAACCCTAAAGTTACCTCCTTTGATTTCCCAAGTTTCTCACTCTTCTAGATCTCCTTCAAAATCTGCATAGAAACACTTATATAGTAGTCTTCAGCTGTCAAAATTGTGTCACGTTTTGTCAAATCGTGACACGTTTGGTGTGTACGACCCAAGGTACGACCAACCTTATCCTGAAAACGTGTCCAGCAAGCCGAAAATTGTGACACGTTTTCCCAAAATCGTGTCACGATTGAGCACCCAGGAAACCTTGCTCACTGCTTACTAAAATCGTGACACGCTTGCCAAATCGTGATTTGGCACGATTGTGAACTTTCCCAAAACACAATTTGGAAGGCATGAACAACATTATATTTTCATCACAAAATGAAAATAATTTTAATTTCTTAAAAAATGTCCAAAGAGATTTTTTTTTAATCTTAAATGTTACTAAGTTAATTGTTAGTATATTAGTATTTTTTTCTCCTTACCAAGACTTGAATCCTAGACTTTTAACTTCTCAACTATTTAATCTATTAGTTCAAACCAATTAAATTACTCAACTCATAGCAAAGAGACCATTTTTTTTTTAAAACTCAGTATCCGATTCAAGAACCGACTAATCCGAAGGGACCAATTACACCGCCCATTTGCGAAGGCCCCGTTTAAAGTCAGAGCAAAGAGACCATGTTAACGTGACTCTTTTTAAAATGAGAGTTTAATAAATATGTTTTGTTAGTGCAAATTAAATTTACACGACATTTGACAAGAGTAAACTATTTCTCTACATTACGTCACTAAAGTAGAGTGAAATGACGTGATTTGACATAATACACGATTGTTATTACATGAAAGTTTAAAATTATTTTATGTTTATATCTGATTTTTCTGTTAAATTGTCGGGCCTATTTAAATCTTAATCAATATAGGAAGGAAAAAAAATGTCGTAAAATATTTAATTTATACTAGCGAAAAGAAAAGATGGGTGTACGTCTTTTCATTTTTTTATTTTGCTAATGTTTGAAAATTATGAACGATATTTTTTTTTATGAAATTTTGATTTTGTTTAAAACTAAAAATATAAATGTTCGTTACCTTCAAGTTATAACAAACCAAACTAACCATGATTATTTATTTCAATGACACTAACAATATAACAAAAAAAAAAAATCAAAATTCTTTTTTTTAATGACATTAACAAAAATCTTTATTATAGACAAAATTGTTTAAAGGTATAATTGGGATAATGAAAAAGTAAGTATGAATATACTAATTTAGTTTGTTACACTTTTTTTAATAATAAAAAGAAAAACAGACATATATATATTCATATAATATTTATTACATTTTTTTAATATTTAAAATTATTCTTATCTAATCGATAACATTTAAAAAAAAACACTTAAAAAGCATATACTAGAAGAATTGTATGTGGTGTATTAACCAAAATAGCGGTGCAAATAGTATTATCCCCAAAATAATATCTGAATCGGCACTCGTGAAATATCAACATTGTCGCTATCAGAATCACTGCTTCATTTCTAGCTTCTTCGTTTCCCCGTTATAATCGCTTTTCGAAGGCGATAATTCTTCTACCTTTCTTTTTTACGGTAAATTTTTTTATCTTTACATTTCCGTTCTTTAAATTACGGTTTCTGATTTTGTTCACTTTAGTTTTCTAGGTTTCAATAACAACAAATTCGCTCTTCAATTTGTTACTTGCATCAGATTTATATATAAGATCTAAGAATTTCTATTGAAATTAGGGTTTCTGAGATACTTTTTTGGGGTTTTCTATTGCAGTGTTTGATTTGTTGCGAACAATATGTACAACGGAATAGGATTGCAAACCCCAAGAGGGTCAGGTACAAATGGGTACATTCAGAGCAACAAATTCTTCGTGAAGCCGAGAACTTCGAAGGTTGCTGAGAATATGAAGGGGTTTGAGGGAGATCAAGGTACTGCTGGTGTTAGTAGAAAGGCTAATAAAGAGATTCTTGAGCATGATCGAAAGCGTCAGATTCAGCTTAAGCTTGTTATTCTTGAAGATAAGCTGATTGATCAGGGTTATACTGAGGCTGAGATTGCGGAGAAGCTTGAGGAGGCGAGGAATAACTTGGAGGCCGCAGCTGACGAAAACGATGGATCCAATATGGATAAGTGAGTAGTTTGGATTTTGATAGTTGTATTAGGATTGTTTACTGATTAATGATTGTTTTAGTTGATGTTTGACTCATGACTGATGATTTGGTCTTTAAGCTGTTTTTTGAATTGTTGATGCTAACTGTGAATTGTTGGTTAGCATGATATTGTTTTTGTCACATGAAGCACAGACACAAGCTAGGCCACCGAACACCTCGATACCAGTAATAATTTAAGAAAATTAAAATTCAATATAATCACATGTGTCAGTGTCGTGTAGATGACACACATTCAATGAGAAGTGTGGGTGCTACAGAGTTTTTGTCCGTGGGTTTGAATTAAGTGGCTAGTTTCATGTTAAGCGGTTTATGAATTGCATAAATTAATGAATTAACTGTTTGCACGGGACTCTGTTGATAACAAAAAATAAAAATTAGCATGTTGGATTAATGCTGATTTTTATTTTTTAGACTGGTTGTTGTGGGTGATTTAGAGGCTGAATGCTATTAGACATAGTTTCAGGGGGTAATGTTAAGGGCCCATTTGGTTAAGCTTGAAAAAAGTGATTTTAGGGTTGTTTAAAAATGTGGTTTTTTTTTGGGATTTGTGCAAAGAATAGGTTTTTCTTTTTCTTTGATTACTACCCATCTGTTAAGAATCAACTCTAAGCAGTTTCCTGAGGGTATGTTTCGACGGAGGGTTTGGGTTTAGGGTGTGATCGAACTATTATATGATCATAAATCATGTTGTTCTCTTAATTTTTTTTAAATACAAATATATGTCAACATATTGACTTGGCCTTCCCAAACAGAGCTTAAAATAATCATAAAACCTTTTTTATTTTCTTTTCAGATTCCAATATATTCTAAATACTTATACACAATCATTTAAATTGTCTTTTTTTTTCATGAAAAAAATATCTGAAATATACAGGTTCTCATTGCTTATAAATGCAGTTACTGATCATTGATTGTTTTAGTTGTTGTGTGGGTATGAGTGATGATATGATCTTTAAGCTGTTTGTTGAATTGTCGATGCTCTCTATGAATTGTTGGTTAGCACGGACACTGAACACCTTGATACCAATAATAATTTAAGAAAAATAAAATTCAATATAATCACACATGTCAGTGTGCATGACACGCCTTCAATGAGCAGTGTGGGTGCCGCATAGTTTTTGTCTGTGGATTTGAATTAAGTGGTTGGTTTCATGTTAGGGGCGGTTTATGAATTGCATAAATTAATGAATTAACTATTTGCACGGGACTCTGCTGATAAAAAAAAAGATTAGCATGTTGGATTAATGCTGCTTCAATTTGTATTTTTTAGACTGGTTGTTGTGTGTGATTTAGAGACTGGAATTAGACTGCTGGTTGTTGTTGTATTTTTTAGTTTCAGGGGATAATATTTTAAGGGCCCATTTGGTTAAGCTTGAAAAAAGTGATTTTAAGGTTGTGTAAAGAATAAGTTTTTCTTTTTGTTTGGATGGAGGGTTAAGGGTGGGAGGGCTTGTTTTTTAAATTAGGACACTAAAATGTTTTTTTAAATCAACCAAGTCTGATCGAACTATTATATGATCATTAATCATGATGTTCTTTTAATTTTTTTTAAATATCAAATATATGTCAACATATGGACCTAGCCTTCCCAAACAGAGCTTAAAATAATCATAAAACCTGTTTTTTTTTCTTTTCAGATTCCCATATGTTATAAATACTTATACCCAATAATTTTAGAATGACTTTTTTTCCATGAAAAAAATATCTGCAAGATTCTCATTGCTTATCAATGCAGTTACAGAAAGGCTTACGCTCAACTATTTTTTTGTGAATTGTGTTTGCAAAGTTAACACCTAAGTATCACTAACAAAAACTTATGTGGGTTTTTCAGGATTTCTGATACACAAAGTCACCAAATTGCTGCTAGAAAGGAAAAACAGATGGAAACATTGAAAGCTGCTCTTGGCATAATATCTGAAGCTGATGAATTAACTACAGATGGGAATGATGAAGGGGCTGGAAATGAAGGGAAAGATGTTTCTTTTGCTGATGCAAAACATATTTTGAAACCTGAACATTCCTTTTTGGACAGAGATTTCAGTCGGAAGAAACAACTGGAGGAAGTTCAAAAAGAAGAAACTACTAAGAAAAAGAGTGTTAAAGATACAAAGCGCCACAAGAAGGGTGGAACTCCCAAGAGAAAGTACAAGGATGGTTCATCTGATTCAGATAGCAGTACAGATGATGAGAAAACAGGTAGAAGGAAGCACAGTAGAGTGAGTACCGACAGTAGTGATGAATCTGATTCTGATAGTGATGCTAAGAGGAAGGTCAAGGCTAAAAAGAAGCAGAGCACATCTAAGCACCGCAAGAAAGGCAGGGTGGATGACAGTGATGATACTGATTTTTCTTCTGATACTGATGATAGCAAGAGTGCAAGAAAAAGTAATAAAAAACCAGCAAAGGCTAGTAAGAGGCATGATTCAGACGGTGATTCTGATCATCATGAAGGCGTGCCCAGGCATAGGACTAACGAAGTGAAGGGACATGCAAAGTCGAGCAAACGTCATGATTCCGAAGAGGAATCTGATGCTGATAGCGAGGAAGAGAAACATGGTAAACTTGAGAAACAGAAAACAAGGAGGTATGGTTCTATTAATGAGGACTCTGGTAGAGGCGGCGTTAGGCATGCTTCAGGACAAGACAAACATGTTAAAAGGCGGGCATACTCTTCCTCTGATGAGAGTAGCAGTGATAGTGAATCAGGCAGCAGTGATAGTGATCACAGGTATGGAAGAACTAGAAAAGTTGGGTCTGTAGCGAAGAGAGGTGAGCCAAAGGAGGAAATAAATGACAGAGGTAATGCTGCAGGAAAAGGGAAAAATAGTGCTAAGGTTGATGGATTGGATTCTTTAAGAAAATCATATGGGAGAGATTATAAAGAGGGTCCAGATTCTAGAAGTCAAACAATGGCAAAGGGTGAAAAGAACATTGATGCAGATAGAGATAGAGATAGGGAGACTGTCAAATTTGCTGAGCATGGTGGGAAGGATAGGAGGTTTGGTAAAACAGAGTCTGAGTCAAAATCTCGAATTTATCAAAATGAAAATGAAGAAAGAGATGGTTATTCTAAGTCAGCTAGGATCAGAGGGAATGATAATGAAACTTCTGATCAGAGAGGCAGAAATTTTAACAGGGATGTTGAATCACAATCTGTTGGACGAATTGATCGGAATAGGGAGGATTATGAAACAAGAAGGAAGGGACAAAATGATAATGATTATGAAGAAAAAAAACATGGAAGGATTGAAGATGATTCAAGAGATGGAAAGCATAAAAGGGATGAGGAAGACCACCGAGAGAAGAAGAGCTTAAGAGATGAAGATGGTCGTGGAGAGAGAAGGCATGGAAAGGATGAAGATTATCATACAGGAAGAAAGCACTTGAGGGATGAGGATGATCACGGAGAAAGAAAGATCAGAAGGATTGAGGATGAACGTGCAGGAAGGAAGACCTTGAGGGATGGAGATGATTATGGAGAAAGAAAGAACTTAAGGGATGAGGGTGGCAGTAGAGAAAGAAAGAACTCTCCGGATGGCGATGTCCGTGGAGAGAAAAGAAGCTCTAGGGATGGGGATGATTATGGAGAAAGGAAGAACTTAAGGGAAGGCAATGGCCGTGGAGAGAAAAGGAGCTCTAGGGATGGGGATGATTATGGAGAAAGAAAGAACTCTCGGGATGGCGATGGCCGACGAGAGAAGAGCTCTAGGTACGGGGATGATCTTAGAGAAACAAAGACTAGAAGGATTGAGGATGAACGTGTAGGAAGGAAGACCTTGAGGGATGAAGATGATTTTGTAGAAAGAAAGTACTTAAGGGATGAGGGTCGTCATAGAGAAGCACAAAACAAAAGGGATGGGGATGGCAGTGTAGAAATAAAGAACTCTAAGTATGAGGATGATCGCAAAGAAAGGAATAACTCAAGGGAAGAGGATGATCGCAAAGAAAGAAAGAACTCAAGGGAAGATGATGATCACAGAGAGAGAAAGAGCTCAAGGGATGAGGATGTTCGTGGGGAAAGAAAGCACAGAGGGGATGATGAGTATCATGGAGAAAAAAAGCGCAGAAGGGATGATGATGATGGTCATGGAGGAAGAAGGCATTATAGAAGGGATGATGATGATCGTGGAGAAAGAAAGCACAGAAGGGAGTAGGAAGAGCGGGAAAATAAAGGCGGTAAGAGGGACAGTCACGTGGATTACTCCCAGAAAACCAAATACTATGTTTCTAGTTCAAAGGAGAAGCATGAAAACCAAATAATGTGGTCCAGGAATTGAGCATGCTTGTTTACTACTTTTGTCTTTGAACGTGGAAGTGAGTATTGTTTGTTGTCTTATGTTTCTGCTGTTTAAAGCATGTAATTTTGTGTTTGAACAATCATTCATGTTTGCTTAGATTTCAAGTTGAGTTCTGACTGGTCAATTTTGTTGGTGTGTTCCTATTAAGAAAGTGTTAAATGTTGCAATAGTGGAAATATTGAACCTGCTATTTTCATTAATGACAGTAGACATTTTGCTTGATGAGATGAAAAGTCAGGTAGTGGTAAAATGTTCATAAATTTCATAATGTCAAATATCTGCAACTCAAGCTATCAGGTTTTGGTATTTTTGAATCAAAAGTCTTGTTTAGTAACTGTTATAGAGGACTGTGACAGTGAATCAAAATAATGGGCTGAACCTAGTTTTCTGCAGAGAATGAAAAACAAACGTTACTGGGTTCAAATATAGAATATTGAAAACTGCTTGTTACCTTTAGTTTGAAATATCATTTGTTTGTTCACGTAGACCGTAGCTTTCAACTTCAGGCTTGAATTGTACTCCTGGTTAAATGAAAACTTGAATGTGATACAGATTTTCCTCATGGCTTTAATTTACTTTGATCCTGATTTTGATTTGGAATTTCAATTTCACCTCTAATTTAGGAAATATTGAATATATATACTGAGTAACATATTTCAAATCATATTTAATAGAGATTACCAAATTTGTATATCATTTTTTAATCAAAAAATCTGTATAACATTTTAAACATAGATGACCAAAATAATTGTTTAGAAGGTAAGGATCATAATAAATTTTGAGCAAATTTAAAGTCATGTATACTTTGCATTTTTTTGTTCATAACCCTCCGATATCACTTGAAGCCACTGCAGCTAGCTACCTTTGCTTAGCATCCCTAATCTATCTTGTTTGTCGTTTAAGTGCAATTAAAAAAAATTGTAGACATAAATCAAACTAAAAATTATACTTGTTACTATTACTATGTTGTATTTTTCCTGATTTCATAATATTATTACTGATTAAAAATATTTAAATTATAAAGTTACAGCATAAAGTTTTATACTTTAGAGATATGTCTCTTTCTTCAAGCATGCCTTCTCACTTATCCAAAACAGGTGGATTTAAAAATGGTATATAATCAATTAAGACCCATAACTTTTTACAGACCCATACTTTTTACATAAAATGACATTTCTCAATAGTCAATACTGCAAAATTTCTGAAACTATTATTTTTTTTATATTTCACCATGAAACGGTTTACACTGTTAACAAAGTTATTTTCTTTGCCATGTATAAAGATTTAGATGAGTTGAATCTTGAAGTCTCAATGAGACCAAAGTAGGCTGCAAAGCTCAAGATAACACTTATAAGTATATAATAATGTCATTCCTTATCAAACTAAAAGTAAATTTAATTGAAACCAAATGCTTGTACTAATCATTTTCTTCTCTCTCTCATTTTCATAAACATCAAAAGGTTCTCCCTCCCTCTGTTGTTTCTACTACAAAATTTCCTGCACTAGAAGACTGGTTTAGATGATACAATTGCTTTTGAACCCATTCATCATAACCTTGTACCATCTGTTGAAGTAGAAGTGGCACGAGCTTGTCCACCAAAGCTTGCATCATTCTGCACATAGCCACATTTTCTATATTATAATATCTGATTCTGAATCAATAAGTTGCATAGAATCATATAATATCACAAGGATAAAACTACAACATTGAAAGTTAGAAAGAATATTTGTTCTCAGACAAACCATTCAATCAAATTTGGTTAAGAGTTGTCATTCAGTTCATCAGTTTTTACATTGAGTTAGTTGTAAGATTATGAACTAAATAACTCACATGTTTCCCGGACCTTCAACAGCTGAAATAGGCATTACGGTGAATGGTCGCGTGTAGATCTATAAAACAGAATATTTTTTAGATGTAAGAAAATTAAAAGTAAAGTAATGTTGAAAAATGTTTACATTATATGCCGATAAGAAATTGAAATAACAAGGATTAAGGAGGAATCAAATATGAATGTGAAAACTAATAGTATATGCTATATTTTTAGTTTGAGTATAAGAGCAACCTCAAGTGTGAGATTCAACTTCACATCAACTTCCAAAAATGATTCAGCATCAGCATCACCCCATGTCATGTGATTTACCATAAGTGCTGCAAATCCATAGAAATGATTAATAAACATTGCTGTGACACAGGAAAACGTGGTTGGTAGGAAAGACCCCACTAAAAGTGGACTTCAATCTCTTAAGTAAGGTCTTGAGTTCGAGCCTTGTGGATGGAAAAGATGTGGTTGGTAGGAAAGGCTCCACTAAAAGTGGTCAGCCAAGCTCCTTGGAAGAGATTAGTCATCGGCAAAGTCGGTAGATACTTTACGCCAATAGTATGGTATAAAAATAAATAAAAACTACTCTTTCAAAATAAAAAAAAATAAAAAAAATCTATGGATACAAAAGAGATACCTGAAAAGTGGTCGTTTAGCTCTTCGACAATTTCGGAACCCTCAAACTGCAAAAAAAATATATATATAGTGAAGTATCCAAAAATGAAATGGGATAAGTGACCAAGAATGTTGCAAAGATGCATGTTCAATACAACTGAAGTTTATATCATGTTTATCGAATCTTAGGGCAATAGTTAAATCAATATGCATGTTTTAGGAAAGTTACTATTGATTTATTGAAGAAAGTTAAGTCTTCATTTTAAGAAAAGGAAATCAACAATTCTTCAAATCAAAAGGGTAATATATGTTTATTTGATTTAAGATTGAAGCTCATAGTATGTGTGTTACAGCATGAAAAAGACAGACTTTGTAATCAGGTGACTTCATGAGAAGAAGAGTATATGTTGAATGTGATTCCATTTTCAAGAATGATGATTAAGATTTAATACATAGGGATAAGTTGCATGCATGTCAATGCCTTTTATCGTGCGTGTGACTGTGCGTATTTGTGTGTTCCATTTGTTGCTCTACCAAAAGAAAAAAATAAAGCTATAAAAATCCTATAAAGGGAACACCTTACAAGAAATCATTTCAACCAAGCAATCTTCATTTGTTGAAGTAACACGCAGATCAATGAAAGGAGAAACTTCAAACTTCAAAAGTCTAAGTTTAGAAAGTTCACACCTGCACATACAATAAGTAATTATTTCTATTTCAGATTTCTTCCACATCACAAGTGCAATAAGATAGTTATTAATTGCTAGAGTTCATAATATACGGTATATTCAAAAAGAAGTTTTTGTCGTCTAAACAGCCAAAAGATTTAGACAACTGATTCTATAGGGCTTCTTTGGATTGGCTTATATAAGCTTATCTACTGGCATAAGCACTTGTGAGAATATTTAAAGCTTATCTACTTCATTTGTTCACATAAGCTCTTAAACTATAAGCTTACTTAAGTTGCTTACTCATACAGGACCATAGTCACACATTCCAAATATAAGGAATAGTATTTTCAACCTATTTTGTATATGGTGAAACTGAGTGTATCATCTAAACTATTTCATCATCAGTACTGACTATAGAAACAGAATTAGGTATGCACAGTCAATTGTAAACTATTACTTAACTTGAATTTAATTCAACTTTAATACTTAGATGAATGAAATTATTTGCATTCTACAAACCAAACCATTTAAAGAATAATTTAAGCCACCAGAAAAGAATTAAAGATGTGTCATACCTGTATGTGTTAGCATCAAGAGATTGAAATGATTGCAAGACCTTTGTGTTCAACACTGCTGCAATTCCACTAGGCTGGCTGAGAAATTCACTGATGTGGTATTCCTTTCCTCCAAGAACATCATCATCATATGTTGGTAGTTTAACTCTTTCCTTTTTGGTAGCAAACAAATTTGCTTTCTTTGCATTTGAATCCGAGGAAGTCACTGCCTTCACCTTGATGTTCATTTTCTTCCTAAAAAAAATAAACCAAATTTATGAACACTAGTAACAACTCAGAAAAGATCAAAGTTCACAAGATTTGAGACCTACAATCCAACAGATAGAGCAGAAACAAAGGTGCTACAAAGTACAAGTAGTTCTCAACTTCCAATCATTAGACAAACATTGGTAGCAAATAAATCATGTGTATATCCAAGTAAAAACGTCTTACACACAAAAAGTGCTACAAGAAGTTCTCATCATTGACAAATAATAATGTATACGCCATACAGATATCTGAAAACAGGAAGAAAAAAAGAAGTGAAAAGAGTGACAAATTGGTAATTAAAAATGTATACAATCCCACAAAGCTATCCGATGTGGGACTCTTAACACACACCCTCACGACCTGCACTATTGGGCTTGATTCGTGGAGATAAATGGTGGGTGGCCCGATAGCGGAAACCTGATAGCAGGTGGCCCAATGGATCTTGGAGAGGCTCTGATACCATCTTAGAAATTGTGGTTGGGCCTAACACAACCCCACAAAATTGGCTTGTGAGGTGAGGATTGCCCCCACTTATAAACACATTGTCAGGCCATCACCTATCCGATGTGGGACTCTTAACAAATACGATCAAGCTTTAGAGCCTCTTTGGATAAACAACTTAACTTGCAGCTTATAACATAAGCACTTATTATAAGCTATTTGTATAATAAAAGATAAATTAAGCTTAAACAGTTTTCGTGTAAGCTGTTTTCATAAGTTATCCTGGAAAGCTTATGGAAATAGGCTGAAAACAGTCTATGAACATGCCATATGTTGTTTTCATAAATTCTCTAAAACAGACTCACAAGTGATTACGTTAGTAGGTAAACTCAATTAAGTCAATTCAAACCTATGAAGAACTAACACAAACTCGGACACCAGACATGGCACAATTTTTATTTTTATTTTTAAGGACATAACACAAATATTTGACAAAATGAATGAACTGAATGTAATCATATATGTTTGTGTCGTGTCGGTGTCAGACACAGCTTCCGTCTAAAGTGCCGGTGCTACATAGATTCAAACAATAAAGAAAAAACTACAGGTAGGTGGACTGATATTACTGAAGGTAGAAGTTAATATGTATATGCAATATCCATAGCATATGCTGATATCTTATCTTATCTTATCTATACTGCTATTTAACAATAGAGGAATGATATGTGAACAACCAAATAGTACATATTTGAACAATGTAATGTAATCAAGTCAAGTAAACAAACCGGTGGGTGAAATTTTGGAAAGAATGTGTGGCCCAGAAGTGTTGTCCATGTCCACACCATTTGTTACACAAAAGGATTGCTTTTGCTGCCAAAAGAAAGCACCAAACTATTAATGGAACATAAAAATAAGCTCCAGTAACTGTGAATTCTTGAAATTATGGAATATTTTTTTAGTTAGTAATGATAATAATTTGATTGCAGAGCTAGTGGAAAAGTGAAGGGAAATAAAAACATTGGTTACATAATCACCCATCAATCAATGAATAAATCTGTGTGGTAAGGGAGACAGACAAAGAAGAGTTGATGAGAACTGATCTTATCTTCTTAAATGCCACTGTCTGTCACTCACAACTCCCTCTAACTGTCACCAAAAGTGTGTTTCCTTTAACAGTAAAAAAAAAAAACAAATGTTGTTTCTTAACCACTAGTATAGTATTCGCATGCAGAAGACCAATATTTTAACATGTTGAAAAGGATATTCTTGTCTATTTAGACATATATAAATAAATTACGATGAATTTGTCACTTTAGTCCTTGAATGGAAAATGAGTAGTCACTTTAGTCCCTGGATGCAGAAAAATTGCAAAACAGGCTCTGAATGTAGACTCTGTTAATCAATTTCAAGGACTAAAGTGACTAACGGAGTCTACATTCAAGAACTAAATTGACTAACGGAGTCTGCATTCAGGGGTTAAATTGACTAGCAAAGTCTACATTCAGGGACTATTATATAATTTATCTGCATTCAAGGACTAAAGTGACTAATCTCCCAGAAAATTATATGGATGTATATGTGCTACTTTATTAATTTTTTTAAGTATAATATGTCTATGATTTTTTTTAAAGTTTATTATTTAAAAAAAATACAGAATTTAGTGCTTAAATAATGTTATTTATTTAAGTTTAAAAATTTATATTTACACAAGTTGTTTTATAAAAAAGAAAAGGATTTAGTCAATTGACATTGAGAGAGAAATTAAATGGTAAATTGTTAATTTTTCTAAACCAATTTAAATAAGTAGACTTTCAAAAAACAAATGAATAAAAATGATGTTTTTCGGTGACCAAATTGTATATTACAATTAGGTTTTTTCTAGATTACCTTTGATGAATTGTAGGAAATTTACCCATCAACCAATCAAAATATGACACATACGTAAGTGTGCATGCGGTACCTATAAACTATGTTGATAAACTATGTTTCAATGCATTTGCAAATTTGCTTACGTGGCTAATTTTGATTGCTTGTTGAGTAAATTACCCACAATTCTTTTAAGTAGCTTAGGACTTACCTTTATATTAATATTCTTTAGTTGCTAGCACTCTGAAGTTAAAAATTCTTTCAAATGTTGCAACGGTATACACAAATCATTCAAAAATAAGTTGCGTTATTTGAATATCCAAATACTGACACCTTATGTGACATCATATATATTTATCTCTCTGTCTCTCTTAAAAATAAAAATACACTTAAAAACCAAAACATGCCATAATTGACATCAAAATTTTGACGTTAAAATATCATTTCTCTTCAAAAAACCTTGAACGTTTTTCTACCGACAAAACATTGTGAATATAATTTCTAAAGCAAAGATACAAACAAGTTTATGAATACATATATTTCTAACTTCTCTACTTCAAACAGAAATCTTAAGAATTTTCAAAGCTTCTGAATAACCCTGAGCTTTGCACTTCTACTTCTGCGGTTCAAGTTCTCTTCTTCTTCTGACGGTGTGATTGGTCTTTTTGTGAGAATTATTCCATTTGATCCATGCATTACTTGTTTTACCCATGCTTCCTTTTCTTTGATTTCATCGATCATCTTCCTCAGATCACTATTGCAACTATCCCCTTCCGCCATTTCTTCATTCCCTTTAATTATATCAAGAAATGTTTGCTTCACAATTCTGTCCTCCAAACTGTGAAAGGATATGACAGCAAGCCTGCCTCCAGGTGCAAGGCAGTCAAAACAGGAATAGAGGGAATCCTCAAGAGTCTTCAGTTCATCGTTGACAGCGATTCTCAATGCTTGAAATACCCGGGTTGCTGTCTTTATCCAACCTTGTCTTCCACCTGTTACAGTGTAACCAAAATTTATGTCTTAACAATTACAGTTCATAGCTATCCATGAAAAAATCTGTGGTCTGAGCCAAAGCTTGTGTTATGAATCTGTTAAATGCCAGCAAAAATGTAAGTCAAGAATGACATTGAAGAGAAAATAACATGTTAGATCGTGTAATGTACTAGATGATATAAAATCTACTTAGTTTTGATCTGTAACTAGTTACTGACTGTTAGTTGTCATTGTCCACTACTTGTATATGCTTTCTGTTATTGCTATCGTTTCTCCTCACCCTGCATCAATACTCTATTCTTCTGGAATTCATATCCAACTACTACACTTCTCAAATTCAAAATATGGTATCAGAGCTTTGTAAAGTAAGCAATCAAAGGTATATTTCCTAGTTTCAAGGACTGAAGATCAAGATATAGTTGAGAAATGCAGATAATATCCCCTTGAAAGACCTATCTGTAACATCATGCCAAACCTCTGATGCATCATTAGTGCATACAATGCTTGTTGCAATTTGAGTCAATATGGAGTGATTCACCAAAGAAAGAACAATCGTATTGCATTGCTTACATAAACAGAAGAGTGTCCTCCTCCAAAGGTTTCTTGTTTGAACCATCTTTGAATTGAATTTGTTTCTAATCTGTAAAGTCACAGTCATAGCACAAGCCCAACTAGGGTATTTTGGTCTTCGAGAATTGAGGGCAATAGTACCAGGTAGGAATTTTCATTAGGAGAAAATGCAATAGACATTTGTGGAATCTTGAGTAGAATTTGAATGTGAAGGGAAAGTTACGGTGGAGGGGGAATTTTTTTACCATGTGATACCATATTATGAATTTGAAAAATGTAGTTAGATCATTAATTGCTTATGCATGAGAAATTATGCTTATAATCCTAGAAAAAAATAGAGCTGCAATAGAAAACTGGAGAAGGACGACCTACTTTTCATTCCAGGAGTCACACGCTGAATGAGATCCAGCAGGTCGGTAGTGGAATGTAATCCACCTTCTAAACGGGCTTGGACAATTTTCTTCTGCAGAGTACGCCAATTACTCTCTTCTCCATAATCCCTTAGGATACGGCCCACTTCAGTATCTGGCCAAGAATTTAATATGTCTTCTGCTTTAAGGCTTGCCTGTCATAGGCCTGTCCATCAGTTTAATAGGAAAGAAAAATCATGTATTACTCTGCAGTAAGCAGGCGAAAAAATATGATGGCACAAGTAACTTATTTACTTAAATAATCAATCACTCAAAAATATACAATGAGGTGAAAAAGGAAATAGGCATATCTCGTTAGCGAGAAAGTTCGAAGATTGGAATTTAGACAGAAGCACAAGTCAGACTATATATCCACAAAACTGTATTATAGAAACAGCAATACATGTCTTCGGTTGGAGTTTGACCATTCAAATTAAGAAAAGAGACTACAAAGTAAAGCACCATGCAATGCTACAACATTTACACGTTGACAACACTTTTTACTCCTAGTAATCGATCAGAAAATGGCACTTATTCTACAGATAAATAATTTACAGTGATATCTATTCTTTCTCCAAAGAGCGTAAATTTTCATTGAACTCCTAAATGCATTAAAGTCTACCTGAGGATCCATGCGCATATCAAGGGGTCCATCACCAAGCACACTGAATCCTCTTTGAGGATCATCCACCTAAAACAAAAAACATATAAGGAACAAACAACAAGAAAACTTCATGTCATCAAGACATGATGAAAGATTGAACTCAACCACTAATTCCAGCACCATAAGATTAGACAAAATCATGGTTTTGAACTACATAGTACATTCTACAACCACAAAACATAGCAGTTCAGTATGTCTTCAAGCAATAAATATAACTGCAATTTAAAACCATGAGTACGACACAACACAAGAAAACAAGTCAATGAATCATATATAAAGCAGGGAAATGAACCTGCATAGATGACATGCCCAGGTCCATCAAGATGCCATCAATAGAGGCAGCCCCTAAGTGCTCCTCGCCCGTTCCTCTAAGCACAGATTTGACGTGCCTAAAATTCCTTAACACAGTAAACACTTTCACACTAGACTCCCTATCGTCCAAAACTGAACTGATGCGGGATTGAGCCGAGTCACGCCCCACAGGGTCCACATCCATCCCAACAAAATACTTCAACTCTGGATGACCTCTAATCACCTATTCCATTCAATCATTCAATAACAAGAAAAAACAGAGAAAGATGAGCTTTGCGCATAAGCACCACTAATTCTAACATACTTATGATTAATTGTTACCGCTATACAAAATTAGGTTATGATAGAAACTAACATTGGTGGAGTGACCAGCAGCACCAAGAGTACAATCAACAAAAGAAGTTAAGGAACAATTGGAGAAAACATCCAATACTTCAGAAAGCATAACAGGAACATGAAGATGAGAGTTATTGTTGTAAAGCTCGATTATTGTTTCCTTGTCGAGTTCTTTGTCGGAACGCGTTCTTCTTTTTTCCTTGGCAAGTGCCGCTTCTGTTTTCTTGGTCTTAGTGATTCTTGAAGAAGCGGTGGTGAGGGTTCTGAGATTTGAAGAAGGAGAGAGGATGTGGTGAATGAGTTTAGGTTTGGATAGTGATGATGAGAATAACAGTGACGATATCTTTGAAATCGTTCCCATTTTTTGAAAACCTAAATTCGCTGCAGTAGTAAGATACAGTTTCTCATTTCTCTCTAACCCAGTACAGTAGAGTAGAGTAGAGTAGAGGATTCATTCGTTTATAGTATATAGTTTAATTTAATCTGATGATAATTTTTTTTTTTATTTTTCTCTAAAAAAGATGTCAACAATTACACACTTTTTTGGTTGGCTTAGATATATTTGAGGGTGGTAAAATGGGTCAACGGTGGTCATAACACAGTCACGAAAACAATGCAGTCACGCAGTCAAACAACACATAGCCATATGATTAAATCAGCGGTGCAGATTTACTTTATCTATTTTGACAGTGAGAAGAGAAAACCACCATGTTCAAAACCTCATTCTCAAACTTCCTTTCACCTCTCCATCATGTGTTTCTCATCATCTTTCTAAGAGCAAGGCAGAGGCAAT
>Ga0315914_1005560_pt1 | contig 18291 bp, 6 predicted proteins | sample MpolenodulesMG_FD_203920 | JGI IMG/M metagenome (GOLD analysis project Ga0315914, IMG submission 203920) | Medicago polymorpha root nodule microbial communities from Los Angeles, California, United States - elongated nodules | ecosystem: Host-associated > Plants > Roots > Nodule | place: USA...
GACGCAGTTCTTCAGACGCAGTCTTCCAGATGCTTTAAGCTTCAAATAAATTCCTTTGCTCTAGAACTTGTTCAATCAGAATCTCTAAGAATAGTACTTTGATTATGGATCCTGCACACTTGAACAGATTGTTTAGCATATCCAATTGATTATTTTTAATACCTTGTTATTGTCAAAACTCAATAGGTGACTTGTGAAACACCCTTGTTCCAACATTGTGTCCATCCAACATACCATTTTGAAAAGCATGAAAGCATAAATCACTAAGGTCTTTCTAGGGCTACAAAAGAATTATCATATGTGGGAAATTGAATTCAAATAGCCGAGTATAGAGGACATTCTTTCTATTACAATAAAATAAAGTATTTACACAACCTCTAAACTTCTAAAAACCAAGTTATAGAATTACATCCTTCGACTGAAACAATGGAGTGTATGTTGTTATAACAACAACAATAACAAAATTCACATATGCAACTTTGAATATGTTTGAAATTTATTTTTAAAAATCAGAACCACACTGTGAATAAATAACTCTAATAGCCAAGGGAATAGGAACCCCAAAAAGGTCCTAAGTGAAAATTAGTCACCATCAAGAATTGACATTGGTTCATAATTTATTTTTAATACAATTGTCATAAACCATGTCATATGTCCCACAATTATATGAACATGTCAAGTGTTGCTTTGTAGCCTAACATGACTAAAGAGAAATTCACTGATATGACTAGTTAAATCATTCTAGTTGGTGAATTAAGTGAATGATGGATAAACATTAGCGCATTGCGCTATATTTGCTATGATTATGCTATGTTCAAAACATATGCTACTGCTGAAAATAAGAAAGTGCTGTTATAATATTATAACATCATTAAAGTTGCTGGCATTGGAGATATGAAGCAAGAAAGAATTTGAATTTCAGATTTCTACTGAATAAGACTAAGTTGAATCAAACTTAAAGAGAGACTTGTGTACCATGTATTCTTGTGGGAAAAGACTGTGTCTTTGATGGTATGTTCAAAATTAAATTCTCCTTGTATTTTATAAGTTGTGTAATTTTAATATTTGACATATCAAAACTTATTATGTGAACAAGCGTTTAATTTTAAACTTTAGTAACCTGGACTTAATTCCCAAGTTATATGATTAGACAATTTTATTCTTTGCAGTCTAGATAAATGAACCAAAAGTTAATGTAAACCAGTGTTTAGAGAATTTGAATCTCTAAACTTAATATATTATGATATGTGCGAACTTGATGGCATAAAACCTAGAAATGATAAAATGATATTTTATCATATTTATTGATGACTGTGAATTATGAAAAATAAAATTGATATGCTTGATATGTTCAGTTTCTTTAATGAAAATTGAAATTTATGTTGGAAAGAGTATCCAAGTCTATGAACAAAAATTCAAATTAAGAAATTTTGAAGAAAATATAATCCAACTTGTCTTATTTTTTGAACTTGGGATTGTCTGACATATGTTTGGATTTCGAACCCAGGAGAATTAAACTCACTAGTAGAGCCTATGAATGTGTATTCATTGGGTATGTTATAAATAACGAAGCATATAGGTTTTATGACCTAAATTTTAAAGTGATCATAAAGTCAAACGATGCTGATTTCTAGGAAGTAAGTACCCCTATAAATTAAAGAATAGTGGGGGCACTAGTGGGGGTAAACAAAAGTCCTCTTCTATATTAAGAACTAGTGGGGGCACTATATCTGATCATATTTTAGTAATTAGAAATAGTTATGAGAACATCGTATGGGATGTTATAGAACCTCGAAGAGGTAAGAAAGCAAAAATTGCTAAAGAGTATGAACCTTGTGGTTTATACATTGGAAGAAGATCCATTAAGCCTTAAAGAAGCTATATCCTCATTGGATGCTAAATTATGGCAAGAAACAATAAACGATGAAATGGATTCTCTAGAGTCTAATGAAACATGACACTTAGTTGACTTGCCTCATGGTTGCAAACTAATCGGTTGGAGTTGGATTTTGGGAAAAAGAACTAGAACCTGATGGTACGGTTTATGAATACAAGGCCCTCCTTGTAATCAAAGGTTTTAGACAGAGAAAAAAATATAGACTTCTTCAGCATTCATTCACCAGTCACAAGAATCATATTCATATGAGTACTAGTCCCTTTAGTCACTATTCATAACTCGATAGTACTCCAAATGGATGTGAAAGTTGCCTTTTTTATAATGAACAAGAAGAAGAAATCTATATGGAACAACCTGAAGGTATTGTGGTTCATGGACAAGAAAGCAAGGTCTGTAAGTTAGATAATTCTTTGTGAGGTCTAAAATAAACTCCTAAGGAATGACATGAAAAATTTGACATTCTAATGTTATCGAATGAGTATAAAGTTAATGAAAGTCACAAATGTATTTACAACAAATATGGAAATAATATTTGCACGATCATATGTCTCTATGAAGACGACTTACTCATATTTGGTTTAAAGATTCATGTTATGAATTATGTGAAATCATTGTTTATCAATAACACTAATAAGAAAGACCTAGACAAAGTTGAAGTAATTCTTGGTTTCAAGATTACTAGATCAGAAAAGAGAACTTTTCTGATGAATCTCACAAAGTTGAGAATATTTTAAGGAAATGTAATTATTTGACTGTAAACTTGCAAGCACACCTTATGATCCATGTGTAAAACTTTTCAAGAACAAATGAGATGGTGTTAGATAAACAAAATATGCGAGCATCATTGACAACCTTTAGGTATGCCATTGAATGTATTAGACTCGACGTTGGCCACGTCGTGAGAATTTTGTTCAAGTTTACCAGTAGACGGATGAGAAGCAATGCCATGCTATTGAAAGAGTCATGAGGTGCCTTAAGAAGATTATGACTCTAGGATTACATTATGAGAAGTATCATATTGTACTTAAATGGTACAAGATACAAATGAGAAGTATCATATTGTACATGAATGGTACAAGATACAAAATTGAACTCCTTCAGATGAGTCTTAACGCGATCAGTGACTGCATATTGAGCATCATTGGAGGAGTTATTTTTTGAAACAAATGATATTGACTCAGTCCACTATGGAATGAATCTGAGATGAGAACACTAGAGAAAACTAGTGAAGAAGCAAGTTGAAAAGATGCTTTCCAGTTGAGAACCCCTAGTGGGTAAAACTGTTTCTAGAAATGTTAATTTATTGTGATAGTACTACAGCTATTACAAAAACTGAGAATTGTGACTACAATGGCAAGAGACGATTATTAAGGCACGAACACATAAAGGATTAGAGAGCTAGCTACTCTCAAACGGAACAGTTAAAGTATATGATGTACGTGCTCATAAAGAATAGTCAATCCTTTGACAAAAGGAATTACTAGAAAGAAAGTCCTAAAACACATCCAATAGGATGGGACTACTGCCCAAACGTCACAAGTGATGGTAACCCGACCTAACTGACTGGAGATCCCAAGAAATAAGTTCAATGGGTAATAACAAGTCATGAGTGATAGAACATGCTATGAGAAAAGTAAGAAAGAATGATTCCTGCAGCGACAAAAGGATGAGATAATAGAAACTCTTAATGAGATCTATACTCTATGTGGAGTGGAGTACATAGCTACAGGAGTACTCTTGATTGACTCACCTATACGAATGTGGAACTTAGGCCGGTTCCTATAGAATTCGGGGCAGAATACCTAGAGCGTTCGTTAAAACTGGGATAGACGTGCAGGGCCATAAACGCACAGGCTTTTAGAATACACCTTAGAAAAGGTTTGTGTGTGGATTCTATGTCTGAGATAGAGTTCAATGTTGTAAGCTACTCTTGTTAATCAGTATTTTACTCGCTATGTAGAGGTTCAAGTTGTAGGCAACACCTTTGTGTACTAGCAAATCTTATGGAGCCGTGTTTGACGTTATTTCTGAAACCATTTTTTAAAATTCAAGTGGGGGATTGTTGGAATATGTGTGGAAATTGAGTTAAAAGACTAAACACAAATTCCCATGTTGGGTAGAACTAGTGTTGTGTGAATTAAAAAAAGTGGAAGTTCCACATCAGATTGAACACACACGTTAGTAGTGTTTATATAGTGGGGGTGTACCTCTAATAGGGGTACATAATTAAGTGAACGAAGTAAGCACTAGAGAAAAAATATATATTGATATATATTTTATTATTTGGAAATGATAAATTAAATAATTAATTTAATCATTATTAGAAAGTGTTTTTCTTAGTCCCCAAGTTTTTCTAAAATATTTTGGAACGCAATCTAGAATATTTTGGAATACAATCTGAAATATTTTGGTAGGCAATTTAATATATTTTAGTGCATGATCTGAAATATATTTTGATACTCAATAATATATTCATGTATTGAATAATATATTTTTGAATTCAATATGATATATTTTGATACTCAATTTGAGATATTTTTGTACTAGATCTAATATGAGAATTAATTGCTCCCAAAGTTTCTCACTTATTAGTTGTGAATTTCTCTATAAATAGAGAGCTCACACAGTGCATTACACACACCGAAATTCACAGTTGATGCTTCCTATATTTTTCCTCTCTTCTCCCTCCTTCGACTTATGTTGACAAGTCCTTCTCCTTTTTCTACTCTTTCTGTCCCTTCGGAATTAAGAGTGTCCTTAAGACCATATAGTCCCTTTTCGGTATACCGTCTCTTCGGAATCAAGAATGGTCTTAAGAGCATAGTGCCTTCAATTATCAATTATTTATGTCTTTTTAGAATAAATAATATTTCAAGATCATAGTCTCTCTTTTGGTATAATAAGAATGATCTTAGACATATATATTCTTCTTCAATTCATGGAGAAGTTAGATGTTAGAATGGTCGTAGCACCATATTTGAGTGGTTGAAATACCATATTAATATTTGGAGAAGTGAGACGTTAGAATGGTGGTAACACCATATTTGAGTGGTTACAGTACCATATTGGTTTCAGTATTAAAAGAGTGGTCTTAGTACCATATTGAAGGTGTAATTCTCGAACGGTTTTCTACAGTGCAGTAGTTAACCGCACAGTTGTAGTTGGGCTTGTTTTATCCTGGAGGCGGCGTGGTTGATAGTCTGCCTTGCACAATTTTGGCCAGTGCCACGAAACGTCTTAAAGAGAGCGACCTGGTAGTGACTCAACCTAGCAACAACTTCGGTAGAAAATAGAATTTGAAAAACCAAAATACAATAGTTTGGAAATCCAAAAACAATAGTATCTCTCTTCCATCTTATAAGAAAGCAAAATATTGTCTTTATATTTTATATTTAATTATAAAAAGCACCTATTCTTCTTTAATTTTATTTAAATTTATCCATCACTTGTAGATCCTTACTTGAACAATGATACCGGGATAATGTCTCCTTGAAGTGTGACCTTTATCTTGCAAACTATGAACGTTTCTTACAATTGTATCCTATAATGTACAACGAGACTGTGATTTAAGATTATTAGTAACATTGTAAGGCTTTTGGTGTAAAGTAGAGTAAAAGATGAAAACATTATGTCATATTACTAGAAAATGACAAAATTGAGCAAGGTTTGCCTTAGTATTGTCGTCAAGTTCCTGGTAAAGAAGACAAATGAATATCTTTAAATTATTTTTTGAATAATGATATATTTTGGTTATGTTATTGCTGAAGTCAAACGCATGTTATTCTTATTTGTTTTCTAATCATATAAAGATTGCATTATGTGCAGGTAGCTTGGAATGCGGAACAAGAGGATCATCTAGTTCTAGGAATGTTTCATTTTTTTTTTGTTTCTTTAGTATAAAATTTTATTCTTCTTATTATGAAATTTGAGGTACAAGAAAGAAGTTTTTGCCTATTGTGTCACTGTTTGTATTTGAGGAATTATGCAGTGTGAATTTAGTGTTGTAGGTGTTGTTATGCTATAGGCCGTAAATTAAGGAGGGTATTATGGAGTCAATTTTGATTTATGTTTGTGCTCAAATTTGTCGCATTTTATTGTAAAATTGCGTTGAACAGTTTGTACCATTAATTTGTTATGTTACTATTATATTTTGGACCATAAATATATTAATTTTTTTAACCTAAAATGTGCAACTATGTTAGTTAAAACTGTCATAATTTACTATTTTTTTAAAAAAAAATCCACGTTTAACACCGGTTATTTTGCTAAAAAATAGGTGTTATATGTTTGTTATCACACCCGTTTATTTGTAAAAGAGGTGTGATATATCACAGATTACACCTATTTTTTTCTAAAAAAAGGTAGGAAAGGTTCTTTTCAAACGGGATAGAAAACAGGTGTTATTTCTCAAACTTACAACACCGGCTGATTTTACCCCGGTAAAAAACAGGTCTTAAATCTCTACAAAACAAGTCTTGTATCCCCGATTTGCACTAGTACACCCAATCATCATCATTTCATTCTTATTTTATCATATCATCATGAACATAAACCAAGCATCTACACTACTCATAGTAGCTTATGCATATAGGAATCATAGGCCAATCCCAATTAATTCCAAAATTTTACAAAGTTCATCTCACTTTATCACATTTCAAAAGAATTCTGATTTTCAAAGGAAACCCATGTTAAAGCTCATGAATACCATCTAAAACATTTTTATAAATCAAGGATACAACAAACAACCCTAATCCTTACCTTTTCCTTTGAGAAAAACCATTTTTGAAAAATATGTGTTCTTGAACATTTTTAAAAAGTATTGAATCGATTCACGAAACCAAGTCCAATCCAATTCATTTGATGTTTCCAAAGGTTTAGAAAGTTTGACAACAATTAAATACATCAAAAGAATCAGTTTGGAACAGTCCAAATCGATCCCCGAGTGCCCGGAATACCCAAAACATGAGGTTCTGTACTGGGGAACTCGCCACAGCGAGCCTAACGAGTTACACCAGAACAGGCCCCTTGTTCTTGGTTGTTCCCTCTCGAGAACTCTTCAATTTTCACCAAAAATCCTCGTTTTTGATCCCCTTTGATCCAAATTCATCCCAAAACTTGTACATTAGTTTATATACATAAAATGGCAATCAAATAAACAACAAACATAGAATCATAACATCAATTTACACCAAAATCATCATCATGTTCATTTTTCAACAAAACCCTCATTTTTCTCATTTTTCATTCAAACTTCATAAACAACCACACCAATTCAAACACCACCAACATGCAAACATGTATAAACATTTATGAAGTGAATTCTAACATGTTTCAACAACAATCACTCAGCAATTCATGATTTATACCCAATTAATAAAAAAATCATCAAAACAACATTATTAACAACAACAACTATGAAGTATAATCACATGACGCAACAATTTCAGGAAGTTTAACATACCCACAAATTCACATGAATTAGGAGCATGAAATTCATCATCAAAAATCACCAAAAGTCATAGTTAGCTAAAAAGTACTTAAACCCATAACTGAAATTAGAAGATTATGATTTAATTGATGAAAGGAAACCATCCCCTTACCTCTAGTCTTCAAGAATCCTAACCTTGGCTTCACTTTAGCTCCTAGCTCTTCAAACCCCAAGCTCTCTCTCTAGCCTCCCCTTCTATCCTCTTGATTCACTTTCTCTCTCTACCGCTTACGTTTTTGTGAAATGAAATAATGAAGGCTTAACCTAATTTCTCACAAGAATTATGTTTATATAGTCACCTCATAATTGGATTAGGTTTCTAATTGTCTTAATGGGCTTAATATTCTTACCAACTAATTCTCAAAAGTTACTACTCACTTAAACCACCAAAATAATGAATAATTATATCTCTAAATAATTACCCCAACTTACTAGTAATTTAGTAAAAATAATCATTCCCACTAAAATATCAAAATTAACCTTCTTAATAAAACGACTAATTTACCCCTGCTCGCCAAATGACCGAAATACCCCCGGTCTAAAAATGACTAAAATACCATTCTAGACCAAAAATCAACTAATAATCACACACAAGCACATGTAAACACATAATAAATAACTAAAATAATTCTAGCGAAAAACGGGCTGTTACAACTCTCCCCCACTAAAAGAATTTTCATCCTCTAAAATTACCTGAAGAAAACAACGATCTCCAATTCCCATGTAGCGCTCTCACCAATTGGTCTAATCCAAATCACCTTCACCAAAACGATCTCTTTTCCTCTTAAGCGGTTAATTTCTCGATCTTCAATCCTAACTGGTCAAGTCTCAATAGTCAAATTATCCCTTACTTCCAAATCATCCACTTGAATCACGCGAGACGCATCATACACATACTTTTGCAACTGAGATACAAGAAACACATCATGAAGATTCGACAATCTCAAACGGCCCAACAAAACGCGGTGTCAATGTCCGACACTTGAAAGCACGTCCAACACCAATTACAGGATTCACTCTCAAAAAGACATGATTACCAACTTGAACCTCAATATCCATTCTCCTCTTATCACGATAACTCTTCTACGTACTCTAAGACGATCTCATCTTCTCCTAAATCATCTTAACCTTCTACGTCGTCTCTTGCACAATTTCCGGTCCTAACAATGCACATTCTCATGACTCAAACTAAGACAACGATGTCCTACATCTCTTTCCATACAAAGCCTCAAACGGAGCCATGCCGATACTATAATGAAAAATGTTGTTGTAAGTACACTCAATCAACGGTAAACATTCAACCCAACTTACACCTTTTTTGAAAACACATGTTCTCAACAAATCTTCCAAACTATGAATAGTCCTCTATGTCTTGCCATCAGTCTGGGGATGATAAGCAGAACTCAATCTAAACTTAGTCCCTAAGGCTGCTTGCAAACTCTACCAAAACTTAGAAGTAAACGTCGAATCTCGATCTAACACAATACTAGAAGGAATACCATGAAACATGACTATCTGCTCAATGTAGATCTCTGCAAACCTCGTACTGACATACCGGTCTTGATAGGAATAAAATGTGTTGACTTCGTCAATCGATCAATAATCACACAAATCGAATCAAAACCCTTCATATTCTTCGATAACGCTCCAACAAAATCCACAAGTTCCAAATCCTCTTTTTGACCATTCTTAATCTTTTCCAAAATATTACTCGTCAACTTCAACATTCCTAGCTTCACACCACTCAGAGTCAGCTCACTTACCAAACTCAAATTCTGAAACTGCTCAATCAACTCCAACTTTTTTACCATCAATGCAGATATATGCAACGACTTGCTACTCAAAGCATCTGCCTTTCTGTGATGATAACTTAACTGAAAATCTAATCCTTAAGAAATTCTAACCATCTCCTTTGCCTCATATTCAACACCTTCTGATTAAACAGGTACTTCAAACTCTTATGGTCGCTGAACACTTCAAACTTAGAACCAAACAAATAATACCTCCAAATATTCAACACACACTACTACAGCCAATTCCAAATCATGAGTTAGATAATTCTTCTCATGCACTTTTAACTGCCTCGACGCATATGCCACAACTTGACGATTCTGCACCAACACACCAACAAGACCCATCTTAGAAGTATCACAATACACGCCAAAAGATTCCTTTGGATTCGGCAAAATCAATGTTGGCGCTGAAGTTAACCTCTTCTTCAACTCTTGGAAACTCTTCTCACACTTAGCAACCCAAAGAAACCCTTGTCATTTTCGAGTTAATTGCTTCAACGATAAAGCCAACTTAGAAAATCCTTCAATAAACCTTCGGTAATAACCCGCCAAACCAAGAAAACTTTTGATTTGAAAAACAGACTTCAGAGTCTCCCACTGAAACACTGCATCAACCTACGACGGATCCACTGCTATACCACCCTTCGAAATCACATGACCAAGAAAACTCACTTCTCGCAGCCAAAACTCACATTTCGACAACTCAGAAAAGAACTTCTTCTCCTTCAAAGTGTGGAGCATAACTCTCAGATGCTCAACATGTTCCTCCTATAACTTTGAATACACCAAGATATCAACTATAAACACTACCATAAATTTGCCCAAATAAGGATAGAATATTCTATTCATATACTCCATGAAGACACCACGCGTTAGTCAAACCAAATGGCATCACGGAATATTCATAGTGTCCATATCTAGTTCGGAACGCAATCATGGATATATCCTCCGCCTTTTATCGTATCTCCTGATATCCTAACCTTAAATAAATCTTACTAAACACTTATGCACAGACCAACTGATCCAACAGATTATCAATCCTCGGGAGAAGATACTGATTCTTAATCGTAATGTAATTCAACTGCCGATAAACCACACACAATCTCATACTTCCATCATTCTTGTTAACCAACAACACTGGAGCTCCCCATGGCGAAACATTAGGCCTGATAAACTCCTTCTTTAGCAACTTTTCGAACTACTTCTTCAGCTCACTCATTTCTGATGCGGACATCTGGTACGACGCTATCGAAATAGGACTTGTTCTTGGCACCAAATCAATTGCAAACTTCATTTCTCTCTCTTAACGGTAAGTCAATAATGTCTCTAGGAAAACATCTGGAAACTCTCGCACTAACATATAACTCAACATCTTGACGGTAAATTATCCACATCTTGACATTCAACATATTAAACACCAATCATTTCAATTCATTCTTATTTTATCATATCGTCATGAACATAAAGCAAATTGCAAGCTATCCGGTCGTTAAACCACTTTTCAACGAAGTTCGTCTATTTTCACCGCTTTCTACATTTTTTAAGTATTTCAACAAAACAATGTAAACATGATCAAACACCTCAACAAAGCTTATACACTACTCACATATGATGACAGTAGCTTATGCATATAGGCATCATAGGCCAATCCTAATTAATTCCAAAATTTCACAAAGTTCGTCTCACTTTATCACATTTCAAAAGAATTCCGATTTTCAAAGCACCTCAACCAAGCAAAACCATGTTAAAGCTCATGAATACTATCCAATTTTTTTATATAAATCAAGGTTACAGTAGACAACCCTAATACTAATCCCCATTTTTGATCCACTTTGACCTAAATTCGTCCCTAAAACTTGTACATTAGTTTATATACATAAAAGGCAATCAAAACAACAACAAACATGGAATCATAACATCAATTTTCACCAAAATCATCATCATGTTAATATTTCACCAAAACCCTCAGTTTTCTCATTTTTCATTCAAAATTCATAAACAACCACAGTAATTCAAACCCCATTAACATACAAACATGTATAAACATTTATGAAGTGAATTCAAACATGTTTCAACAACAATCACTCACCAATTCATGATTTACACCCAATTAAATACAAATAATCAAAACAACAATATCAACAACAACAACAACTATGAAGTTTAAGCATATAACACAACAATTTCATGAAGTTTATCATGCCCACAAATTCACATGAATTAGGAGCACGAAATTCATCATCAAAAATCACCAAAAGTCACAATTAACATAAAAGCACTTAAACCCATAATTGAAATTAGAAGATTATTACTTAATTGATGAACGGAAACTATCTCCCTTACCTCTAGTCTTCATGAATCCTAAATTTGTCTTCACTTTAGCTCCTAGATATTCAAACCCCAAGCTCTCTCTCTAGCCTCATCTTCTATCCTCTTGATCCACTTTCTCTCTCTACCTCTTATGTTTTTGTGAAATGAAATAATGAAGGCTTAACTTAATTTCTCACAAGAGTTATGTTTATATAGTCACCTCATAATTGGGTTAGGTTTCTAAATGTCATAATGGGATTAACATTCTTTCCAACTAATTTTCAAAAGTTACTACTCACTTAAACCGTCAAAATAACAAATAATTACCATCTCTAAATAATTACCCCAACTCACTAGTAACTTAGTAAAAATAATCATTCCCACTAAAATTTAAAAAATAAACTTCTTAACAAAATGACTGATTTACCCTTGCTCGCCAAATGACCAAAATACCCCGAGTCTAAAAATGACTAAATTACCATTCTAGACAAGAAATCCACTAATCCCAAATAATATACACACAAAGGCAAATAATCACACACAAGAACATATAAACACATATAATAAATAACTAAAATAATTCTAGCGAAAAAAATGTTGTTACAATTAGCATGAGCCAACACTTGTGCCATTGCGGCCAATGCCTCAACAATTGCCTTGTCATTCCTAAAAGATCCTCCAACCATCTCACTTCTACGCAAAACAACAACCAACAGGTAAGAACAACAGAATAAGTATTGAAGGTATCAGTATACCATTCACATTCAACGTGAATAATCACCCAGTTTTGGTCCGGACTAGACCGACATGGCTCTGATACAGCAATGTAACGCCCTAAATCCTTAAAGCGATAAATCACGCAAATAATATACGCAAATAATGCATATATATGATAGGAATGAAGTGAATTTGCAAATAAATGTTAATGTTTGAAAATGGTGTGTTGTGAATAATGTGTGAATGTTGATGTTTGAAAATGGTGAATGTTGTGAATGATGTGTGATTTGATATTTTGAAGTGGTGAGTGTTCTGAACTATATATGTAAATGATGATGACCGGAAGTTCTACTATTATATAACGCTGTTTTAATTTACCATATATATATTTTTAATGAATATATTCTCACCCATGTTTTGTCGTGTGTTTATGGTGTCTGTACTAGTTAAAGTACAAATACTCAGGTTGGGGAGCTTTATCAGCGAGGTATTGGGATGGTGGTGTTGGAAGTTTTATTTTGTCTTATTTATTTATGAAACTAGGTAGACGATTACGTTGCTTTGATTTAGTAACACTAGAGTTAAGGTGATTTCGTCGTTTTGTTAAGTTTCTTGTTGGAGTCGATTTTTGAAGCTATGATTTTATTTTGCTATGGTGTCGAGACCTTAAATTATTTTGATTGAAATTGATGACCTATTCTGCTGCTTTAATTATGATTTTTGATTCATGAAAAGGTGAATTGTTGAGTATGAGTAGCACCTATTTAAATAAATATATTCTTTTATTTAATAAATAATAGTCTGGGTCTTAGGCTGTTATATGTTTCCTTCTCCAACTTGTTCATGGGACTTAGGACATAATTATCCAAACTTGTAATGTCTTCAAACTTTTATTTATCCCTGGCAATCTTCATTCCATATATTCCAAAACATCCTTTAGGTGTATTGCTTGCCGAATTACTTCAATTTTCAGTAAAAGACTCAAAACATCTATGAAATTGTCCAGTTTAGGGAAGAAACATTTGACTAAACTCCTATTCAAAACACTTATTAAAAACAATATATTATGTCCCTTAAACCATGAGCAACTTCTCTAAAACTCCTCCATGATGACTCAAATTGTCTACTTCGTGACTAACAAAAATATTAAATATAACGTAAGATGATTAGTTATAAAATATCGGAACCAAAATATTCTATTCATTAATATTATAGATATGTTTCTATTCCAATTATAAAAATAAAGGACAATGCTAACTTATACAGTAGTTATACTTCTGTTGTAGCCTAAAGTTCATAAGAAATCCAACAACACTTTTCCCCTGTTGTGAATTCACCTTTATTTCATGAAAGGTTAGAAAACAATAGAAAATTTATAAAATAAAAAAGAGTTCTAATGACTGTTAAGTTATTTTATTTTACTTCCTCACTAAGGTTTCTAAAAAGACACACGACACTTAGATGTACTTAAAGGATATTTACTTATAAGTGTTCTAAAAAGACTAACACAACATAATCAATTAATTAAGAGCATTTAATAAAGATTTTTATTTTAGGAAGCTTTTTTACTTCTCCATCAACTCTAAGATCTAGCTATAAATACCCTATCTCATTTTTCATTAAAAATATTTGTTGTTCATGATGACAAATAATCATATAGGGGTTTAGTCCATTTTTAGAGTCATTTACGAGATAAGGTAATTAGTTTGTATGTAATGTTGTTGAGGCATTTACAAATGAAAAAAGCCTTAAAACCATGGAAATCCATTCAGACAATGTTGTCACCATGTTATTCTTTTTACAGGTTTATCAATGATGCCTGGGAAGTTATGGAAGTTCTAGAAAGCTATTGTCTATCTTGTAACACCCTAAACCCTTAAACCGATAAATCATTCATATAATGTAATCATTCAAAGAGTCTAGATGCTACATCTTCAATTAATCCAAAACATGCATAACTAATTTTTCAAAACTCGCAGCGAAATAAGATCATAACATCTCATCATCACATGATAAAGCCATCTAAGTAGCCATGTCACGTATACCCTAATACTCCACCAAATAAAATCTCCAATCTCAACATTATGATTGAAAAATCTCATAAAGACATGAAAATAAACGACAAAAGACTGCAACCCTAATCATAGCCCTAGAACTAGACTCCATCGTAAAGGAAACGAGGTAGCTCCAAAGCTATTTCTCAAGCATACTCACAAGCAAAGGCAAAACAGTTAATCCTTCAAACCATCTACACATTCATACAAATGGGCAGGTGATCAAACAAACAACCACTAGGGGTTAGATTATATTTTACAAATAATATATAATCAAATGAAAGGTTATAGAATAAGAAAAAAACTTTGAAAATGATATTGAATTTTATGATTTGCATCTTTCTTTAAGTTACCTCATTACCAAGGGTCATAAAAAGACAAACACAACATTTTGATGTACTTAAGAGAGATTTAATTATAAATGTTTTATATGACCTATCAACTATGAGCACTAATAGTACAAATACAACAAATTTAATATGATAACGAATGAGCTCTCAAACTATTTAATGTATTTAAGGTTAGAATGGGCTTGGAAATCATAAAGTTATAAACCATATTCTTTCTCTTATGTGCAAAGGGAAGAAAGTATGGATAAAATTGCGAAGTTTCTTTATGTAATGCTTGTCCTTATTTCTCCATTTATTGTTGCAATGAGCAATGGCAGTAAGCCACTTTTTTCCTTTCATAAGTTTTCTTAGGTACTTTATTTATATTTTGTTATCTCATTTTACTAACATCATTTATTCAATTTTCTTAGGTATATGTGATGGCGATCATGATTGTCCAAGGAATGTGTGCCCGCATCCTCAACAAGTTTGGTGTATATTTATAACTAGAGTTGTTCCTAGACTACGCAAAATGAGTTTGTGTTCATGTTTAAAATTTGTTCCATGATTGTCATTTCATACACTGTTTGATTCTAAATAGTCTCTGACTTTTCAATGAAAAATTCGGCAGAGAGGTATTTTAAAATACCTCATTTTTGTTCCGATTCGGACCCTCTTCTCTCTTTATCTTTATTTTTTTATTTACTTTTATCTTTTAAAATTCCATCTTTTATTAATTCTCTTTTATTTTTAGTTTTAATTTTTATTTTTAATTAGTCATTTTTCTTCTTTTACTTTAATCACTTTTATTTTAGTTTTTACTAATTGTACAAAATGTCCAAAAAATAATAGTGTCAATGTCTAATAGGTCACAAAAAATATGTCCAAGGTCCGAAAAATTTCAAGTCAAGTGTCAACTTTAACATTCCTTTTTCAAAATTCATCATAATTGTCCATCAAAAATCATTAAACCATTTTTCCATTTTCATCAACCTCCTCACCTATAAATAGAGCCCTCATCCCTCACAATTACACACACCAAAAGTTCTCTCGAGTTGTCAAAGAACTTTTCTCTCTTCTCCCTCATTTAGCTTGTGTTGACGAGCTATTCTTTTCTTCTCCCTCTTTTTCTGTCCCTTCGAAAAAGTCCCTTCGGAATCTTGCCCCTTCGGAATTTTGTCCCTTCGGTTATCCCTCTCTCTTAATTTCTTTTATTCTCTTACTTTTTAGCATTTTTTTGCGTTTCGTTTTATTTCTATTATCATTTAGCATTTTAATTATTATCATTTATTTTCCAGCAATTAGAATGTATCTAGGTTCAATGTAAACAATATAAATGAGAAAAGTGTGCGAGTGTGTGTCCTCTTTTATTTCTTTACCGCTTTATATATGTAAAAAAATGCAAAAAAATTAGGTTAGGGATTATGTGGTGATCCAACGTCACTACAGAAATCCACGCGTTTTTATTTTTTATTGCTCCATTAGTTTAATCTTCATTTATTATTCCAAAATAACAAAAACATTCAAATAACAAAAATCACAAAAATATTTTCATAATAAACCTTAATTTTCCATCAAGTGATCCCTTTTTATTTTTATTTTCTTAATCAAATTTCAATCAACTTAATTATACCTTGAGCCATTTTTTCTTTTACTATAAAAAATACAAACAAACTCTTATTTGCCACTTGGCTTTTGCTTTAAACTTTTTTCAAAAATTAATAAAAAACACAAAATCAATCAAACGTCAATTTCTACCCCGAACTACGAGGTTTTGATCCCTCACGGGTACGTAGGCAAAGGACCTAGTCCTTCCTAAACAATAAAAAATGTAGATAAAATAGGTCTCTTTTTTTTCTTTTATCATTTCAAATTCCATTTTAAACAAGCAAGTTTATAGCACAATTAATTAAATAAAATCAAGAGGTTCCCATAGAATACTATGGATATTTAGGGTGCTAACACCTTCCCTAAATATAACTAACCCCCGAACCCTTAATCTTTAAAAATGTGGTTTATTTGAACTTTTTCCCATTTCCTTTAAAAAATTAAAAGTTCAGTCGTGAAATAAAATAGTGAGTCTGTGCTAATAAAATAGCCTTGATCTCCGAAAAAATGACGCGACAGAAATGGCGACTTCACTGGGGATGATCCCTAAGAGGGTTGAGCCTAACTTGACTTTTTTTTAAAAAAAATTGTGCTAAAACTTGCTTAAAAACAAAAGAAAAATCATATATGGGTCACACATAATTAAATCATTTTTTTATTTTATCTTTTTATTGACATTTGTGTCTTGCTATCCAGATCACCAGGGGGATTTTTGTCCAATCAAAATTCGTCCACCCTAATTTCCACCCCTATTTATACTTCTGATTTTTCAGAGGTTGGGGCAGAAATCAAAGTTTAGGCACACATCACAAGAAATCTGAGATTTTCCAGAATTCAGAAAAAATCATCAAACCCTAGTCTCAAGAACCCAACAACAACATCAATATGAAAACAAATTTCCAGATATTCGAATCAAACACATCAACCGTATAAACCTTCAAGGCCGATTCAAACCAAACTCACAAACACTACATAAATCACATAGGCCGAAACACATTGTAACGCCCTATTTTCTTATTTAATTATTTTTGGTTGAGTTTAGAGTCTTTTATATGACTTATATGATTTATGACGTGTTGTGTTGTTTTAATATTTTATTAAGTGGCTTTATATTATTATTTAGTAGAATATGTTGGAAAATTAGAATAAATATATTTGAGGGGCTGATTTGGATTTAGTTAGAAAATACGTGATTTGGATTTAGTTAAAAAATACGTGGATTTAGTTAGAAAATACGTGGATTTGGTTAGAAAATACGTGGATTTAGTTAGAAAATATGTTGAGGGTGCGAGATATAAAAGATAAGTGTCAGACACAAATTAGGTTGAGAAGCTTTTGGAGAAAAAGAGGAGAACCAAGAAAAGAGGAGAACCAAGAAGAGAGAACTTGTAGAGTCTTGCAATCACCAATCTAAGGTAAGGGTGGGACTAATATTCTCTAATCTTAAGGGGTATAATTCTGAAATTGAATTTAGCATGTAGTTGGGTTGTTGTTCATGTAAAATTGAGAATTAGGGTTTAAAATCGGATTTAATGATAGAACATGTAGAATTGGATGTTAAGAGTGTAGAAAGTCCGTAGAATTCATAGATAATTGATGTTTAGGTTGTAGAATGATCATAGGTTCAGTTTCCTATCAAATTTGGGATTTGGGTAGATGAAATTTGGGTTTTTCGTGTGGAATGTCGATGTTTAAGCGTTTTTGCCAAGAAGCGGTTATGTGAGGTTTTGGAAAACGATTTTTGGGGATGGTTGAAACTTGAATTTTTATGTATATTATGATAGAGCTATGTGTGAGGAGCGTGTAGGCGAAAACGGCATCAAAATCGGATTAACGGTTTGAATTTTATGTGCGAAACGGTGAAAACAGAAAAACGAAGAAAAAGCTGTGCTGTCGGGACTTCGGTTTCACATGTTTTTTGTGCTTTTTCACCCATTTCTATTTTGAATTAGCCTTTGGTGTAAACATGAAAGTTTTAGATAATTTTGTTAGTTTTCCAATGGTCTTGGTTTGACGTGAAAATGAGTTTTAGATTTTGAGTTATGATGAAAACACTACAAGTAGATTTTAGTGAAATTTTATGAAAATTCCGCAT
>Ga0315914_1005562_pt1 | contig 18289 bp, 20 predicted proteins | sample MpolenodulesMG_FD_203920 | JGI IMG/M metagenome (GOLD analysis project Ga0315914, IMG submission 203920) | Medicago polymorpha root nodule microbial communities from Los Angeles, California, United States - elongated nodules | ecosystem: Host-associated > Plants > Roots > Nodule | place: USA...
GGGGTGAGGATCATAGGAAAATGGCTTTGATTAAATGTGACTCAATTTGTTTACCAAAGGAGGAAGGGGGTTGGGGGTTAGGAGAATGGGAGCTTTTAATTTGTCATTGTTAGGAAAATGGTGTTGGAGGATGTTGGTGGATAAAGAGCGGTTGTGGTATCGAGTGTTAAAAGCTCGGTACGGAGAGGTAGGGGGCGGATTTGGGATGGGGATAGATATGCATCGGTGTGGTGGAATATGATTTGTAGAGTGCGTGATGGTGTTGGTAAGGGTATTGGGAGGTGGTTTGATGAGAACGTTCGTAGGGTGGTTGGCGATGGGAGGACCACTCTATTTTGGTATGAAACCTGGATAGGGGACACTCCATTGCGGTTAAGGTTCCCTCAGTTATTTGAGTTGGCGGTGGAGAACGAGTGTAAGGTCGAGGAGATGAGGCGGTTGGGGTGGGACGGTAATGGCAGGGCGTGGGTGTGGAGACGTCGTCTGTTTGCATGGGAGGAGGAGAGTGTGAGGGAGTGTGCTGCTCTTTTAAGTAACATTGTTGTGCAGGACACTGTTCATGACTCATGGAGGTGGATGTTAGACCCGGCTCAAGGGTATTCGGTGAAAGCATATTCCGTCAAAGGTATCTTTGTTGGTGTGGCGTCTTCTCCTCAGCAGGCTTCCTACTAAAGATAATATGGTTCAATGGGGTGTTCTTATTCCAACAGATGGCATGTGTGTGGCGGGTTGTAATGTAATAGAATCGGCTACTCATCTTCTTTTGCATTGCAATTTTTTTAGTGCTTTGTGGTCTCATGTGCGGATTTGGCTAGGAATTTATTCGGTGCCTCCTGGTGAGCTTCGACAACATTTTACTTAGTTTACCAGGATGTCAGGTTTGCCAAAATCTACTCATTTATTCTTAACAGTTATTTGGTTTGCTACTATTTGTGTGACTTGGAAGGAGCGGAACAATCGTGTGTTCCAAAACACGGCAGCTACTTCATCTACCCTTCTTGAAAAAGTCAAGCTGAATTCATTTTTATGGTTGAAACCTAATCAAACAACTTTAGCTTATACTTATTATGATTGGTGGAAACATCCGCTTCATTATATGGGTGTGTTCTTGTAATCTTGTTTCTTGGTTGAACCTTTAAAGGGTAATCTAACATTGTATTTTTTTAACTTTGGTGGTGTTTCTTTGTTGCGCATCTTGTGCGATTGGAAACACTTTTTAATATATATATATATATATATATATATATCATTTTGATTTGTTAAAAAAAAAATTCAATAAAAATTAATACTTACAATATTATTATGTCACTTCAATCCTCCTATAAAACAAAACTCTTTATTTATGTTTTTATTAAGGCTTAATAGCAGTTTTCGCCCCCTAACTTTCACGAAGTTGCGATTTTGGCCCCCTAATAAAAAAACTACAAAACCGTCCCCTAAGTATTGCAACTGTAGCAGTTTTGGCCCCCCAAGGCCAAAAAGAAAATAAAAAAAATAACACGTGGCACCTCATTTAGGGTGCTACTTCAGCATAGACCGAATCAAAATTGATCTTGGGGGCCAAAACTGCCACAGGTGCAAAACTTAGGGGGCAATTTTGTAGTTTTTTTTTCTTAGGGGACCAAAATCGCAATTTTGAGAAAGTTAGGAGGCTAAAACTGCTATTAAGCCTTTTATTAATTAAAGAACTTTGTTTTAGAAATGTAACGAAATGTATGAATATTACTATGCATAGAAGTTGTTACTGTAATGTACGAATATTATTATATTTTTATAAAAAGAATAAAATGAATGTGAATCATTTTAGTCTCTACTCTCTCTTCTTCTCTTTGATCTTTTTCTTATTCCAATAGTTTCATAACAAAACGTTGTGTTTGAAAAATCATCCACTATGTTAAAAAAAATGTTTTTTTTCAAAATTGTGAAAAACAAAATCCCGTTCTCTCCTTAACTATTTTTACTGTTAATGAAAAAGTACAAAAATCGTGTGGTGATAAGACAACCCAGGTGAGAAACTATTATCCAATTGTGCAAAAATCCCCTCTCTAACTATTTCATATCACCTCAGACCTCACAACTACGCCACCTGCTCTGCATAGTGTTAGCTATGAATCGTTGTACTTATTTGATGACTCAACTTTGCTTGATAAAAAATAGGCCAAATATCTTCGAAAGTCTATTAAATTTAACTAAAATATCAGATTAGTCTTTTAAATTTTTTAGGTTTTAAATAAATCTTTTAAATCATGCAACATTTGCAACGCTACCTTTTTTTTTATCTAACTCTATCCGATAATGATGATGTGGCACTTAAATACTTATGTGACATGTTTAACTTAGGAAAAAGTTATTTTATTATTTATTTATTGAGGGAATTTTTTGTTTAAAGAATAAAATGCATATGCTCCTATTTAATTTTTATGAACTTCATCTTCAAACCCAAAAACTGTCTTCCCCTTTTCATCTCCAACCCCATAAAATTACATCTCACTCAACGAAAATCAAATTCATCTCATTTAACAAAAAATAAAACTCTTCGTTGCAAAAAATGGGAACTACTCATTCACCCCTTTCTTGTTCCTCTTCAACCACTTTTCTTTAGTTTGTCAAAGATTCAATCCTTTCTTCTATCAAATCCTTAAAACCAATTTTTTCTTCATTTGGGTTGTTTTCATATTGAGTAATTGATAGCTAATTTATAGAGAATAATTGATAAGCTAGTTTATAACAAATAAGTTAATTGAATAAATTTGCAATATTTAATAAAATTAGCGGTTGAACTAGTTTATAAATATAAACTTACATAATGAAGATATAATTAATTAATTTTTTTTTCAATTAAAACTACAAGAGTAAAATTGAGTTCCCTTGGAAAGAGTAAAATTGAAATAAAACGATGAGTTATAAACTATTTGATTTAATGTATCGAAAAAACGCGTTAAGCTAATCCAAGTAAGTTTTAAGTTTGTAAAAAATAATTGTTAACAAAGATATTTTCTTTTTATCAAACTAACTTATAAGATATAAGCTATAAACTCAAATATGTGTCCTGCAAAATAGATTCTCAATAATTTTTTTTTTTTGAAAGATCAATAATTTTAATATGTCGTGGGATGCAAGACTTTTATTTACAATTAAAAAGAATTTTTCTCTGCACATGTTTTATGCTAATTCCAACGCAGTGCAGCAGAAGAGCAATCACTTAGTAGACTCATCACATTAGTAAGGTTACATCCCCACTATTTCCTCCACTTCACTTTGTTTCATTACAAATCATTGTTGTGGGACCCAAATCTCTATTCCACTCACACATTATTAATTTATTTTATAAAGTTAACAATTTTTCACAAAATTGTTGGATTTAATTTATTAACCTATCAATACAAGTCATACTCTATACACAATAAAACCATAAGTTACTTTAGCATGGCATAATCAGATGAACATGCATGTAACTAGAATCTACGACATGTTTGCTCCATCAAAGATTATAAGGAATATATGGAAGATTTAAATTAAAATCGGTTGCGATTGTGTTGTTCAACTGAGGAATTTGGATCAGCAGGGAAGGTTGAAAGAATAGTGGTTGAAAATAGACACGTGGGTTTAGGGGTTTTCATAATGTGAGGAATGTGTTTGATGGGAAAGGCTTGAAATTGGATGAGATTAATTTTGAGGGTTGTTTCAGATTAAGTGTGAGAATTCTTAATTTTTATCGAAGAAGTTGGGTGTTAAGGAAAAAGAAATTGAGATTTTGTGAGGTTTTTTTTTTCTTGGGTGGAGTTTTGAATTTTAGATTAAGATGATGAATAATTAAATTTGATTAAAATTGAAAAAAAATTAATTAAATCAATGAGGTTATTAATGTTGTTGACAAGACTTCTTTGATGAGTCATCATACATTTATCCCAATCATTCATGACACGTCATCAAAATTGTGTCACTTCAACAACAAAATTGATTGAGGGACAAAATGAAAAGTAATAAATATTTTTTAAAAAAAAGCTAAATTAAAAAGGATTAACAATTGCATGTACCAAAACTCAAACACTCCCTCTTTGTCGGGACAAAATGTATTATTAATCTTTCATAATTTGAATTCTCAAGTTTTCATCGCTTAGTACCATGATTATTGCCTAGGTAGTGCTAGGCGCAGATCTACATGTGAGGTAATGGGACAGTTGCCCCCACTAATTTTTATTTTTATAATAAGTAAATGAATTGTTTTAGGTTTATTTCCATTAAAAATTAATGATTGTCCCCACAATAAATCTGGAATCATTTTATTTATGAAAAATCAAGTAGATAATGGTATGAGTGATAATTATTGAATTATTATTTAGTCACATACACAAAAGTGACATATTTGATGGTGTTAAAAATGAAAAAAAAGCATACAACATTTGAAAATATAATTTGTAGACATTTCAATGGAGTATTTTTTAGTATAAACAATATATTCTCTAAAGTGTCCGTAATTTTTTTATAGTCTCTTAATTTTTTCTAAGTGATAATTTTGCAAGCATTGTATCACTTATATGTTAATATATTTTTTGTATAAATTTTGTAATAGTTTAATATTGTTTTCACTAACAACATTTAAAACAATAAATATAATAAAACACGAAAAAATTGTTTAATTGAAACTTTGGACAGTGCTCAGACTTTAGAAATGACATCCATCTCTTATGCTTTTCGTCGTGACTTTCATGTTTCTCTAGATCGCACGATGAATTTACTTGGTAATAATGAGTTAGGATGGTTTGAGTTAAAAAAAAAATCAAAATAAATAAGTCACTTAATAATGACAAAAAAATACTGAAAAAACAAGAGAAATAGAATAGTGAAAAATAATTAAAAATTTCAAAACAAATAAGTCACTTAATAATGAAAAAAACTAAAAAAATCAAGAGAAATAGAAATCCAAATCCATAATATTACATAATCTCATAATCGGTCATAAATATTCGAAAATAGTAAGCCACTTGTGTTAGTTTGATGGTGTTGGTCTCAGATTTGAAAGTACACTCCTCCTCGAAGTCTTAGACTCGATATTCTCAATGTCAATTAGGTTGGCTAATTTAGAATTTTTTAAAAACTATTTAAAAATAATTTTTTATATTTTATTATACATAATTATTTTTAGCACTTTCAGATAAATTGTGTCATAAAAATCTATGGATCTGTCACCAAATAGCGGGTCTCCCTGTCCATCCATTCAACTTTTGGCTGCTTTAACTCCAATTATATGTTTACTGCACAACCAGTTAGTGAACTCGATGTTATTGAAACAAGCTCAAACGTGTTCAATGAGGTAGAAAATATATCCAATAATGATAAGTTTTCAATTCTACCTGCCCAATTTGAGCAATGGGACCCTGAATATGTCAACACCAGCTAATTCTTACCCGTGGAAGCAAAGGGGTGGCTGGGAAGTTTATTGTAGCTAGAGCCGTAAAAAAGCTCCAAATTAAAAAGCCTCCAAAATTAGGTCCCCATTACAATTTGTAGTATAAACTTTTTACCACCTTTTGAGGACAAGGTTTGATAGGGTAGCTATTGTTTCGAGCAAAGATGATATGAGCTTTTTATTTAAGAAGTTAAAATGGATTATATTATTGAATGTCTGGAGGTTTCAGCACAAGGAGTGTCAAAATCTCAGTTGAAAGAGTCAATTACAATAATAACAAAACGGCCAAAACAGGATCAAAAAAGAAAGCTACCCTGTTACATAAATATTCCAAAGTAAGGTAAAGGGTTCAACCACCAAGAATGGTAGGAGAAAACAAAACCAAGACGATTCGCTTTCAGCCACCAGTAAGATTGAAGCTTAACTGTATCTAACAGTTGATTAAAAGAAGCTTCTTTTTGATGAAATATCTGAGCATTCCTTTCAAGCCAGATCACCCACACACAAGATAGCCAAATAAGATTAAGAGATGAGCGTTTGTTGTTAAAGAAACCGCTAAAGGTGTCAAATTGATATAAATGGTCTGACACATTTTTAGGAAACACTAAGTGGTAACCAAGACAGTGAGAAATAACATAACAAGTTTTCCAACAAAATCACAAGAGAGGAATAAGTGTTTTGCATCTTCTATCATGTCGCATCCACCCACGCATAACTGAGCATTCAGATGTAAAATGTGTCTTTTGATTAAGTTGTCCGTTGTTGGTAATCTATCACGTAACAAGCGCCAAGCGAAGAGACTGATTTTTAGAGGCACTTCCTTGTTCCAAATTTCAGTCATGTGAGTAATCGCCAAGTTGTTACTGGTTGATGTCAATAGATGATTATAAGCATTTGTGACTTTATAACCGTTGGAGGCATGCAAGTGCCAAATCCACCTGTCAAGATGAGTAGGCTGCAAAACAATATAAGATAAAATATCACAACATTCCCACACTTTCTCTTCCTCCCAACCTAAGAAACGACGCCGCCACTACCGAGCTTCACCCTCAACCACCCACCCATAAGAATACATTTCAGCCACCGTTGCCATTTTATTAGTAGCAAGATCAAAAAGACGGCTGAAATTATTCTTCAAAACTAACCCGTCAATCCAAGGATCCCACCCAAATAAAGTTTGGGCACCATCTCCTGCCTCCCGCCTAACATTATCATCAAACCAACTCCCACTTCCCACACCAGCCCCATTTTTAACATTTATCAAATTATTCCACCAAACAGAGTTAAACCACCCCTCCTCGGCGATTTTACTTCCTACCTCACCGTATCTAGCTAATAAAACTATACACCACAAACTCATATTTTCAACCCGCATCTGCCAATACCATTTACCAAGTAAAGCCAAATTAATTTCCCAAATCCTTTGCACTCCTAAACCGCCCTCATCCTTTTTGGAACAAATAGTGTTCCAGTTAATCCAAGAAAGTTTTCTAACCTCCTCACAACCTCCCCACCCCCACCCAAAAAAAGAAAATTAAATATAGATTCAATGGAAGAAATGATACATGCAGGAGCTTTTAAGAAGGAACGAAAGTAGACCGGAAGAGAGGACAAGACAGACTTTAGGAGAACTAAATGGTCAATCAACGGTTGCCAAAATTTAAATTTTCAAGGATCACCACCTATAGGCAACCCTAGATAAAGGAAGGGGACTATGCCCAATTTACAATTAAGAACAGAGCCTGCCTCGGCCAACCAAGAATCATGAATATTAACACAAACTAACATACTTTTGTGGAAGTTCACCTTAAGACCAGATGTCGCCTCAAAGAGAAGAAGCAGAGCTTTCAGAGCTCTAATATTGGCACAGCTTCGCTCCCCAATCAACAAGGTGTTATCAGAAATTGTAAATGAGTGATGGAAACATGATCATTTGCGCCCACCTTGTAGCCAAAGAACAGGCCAGCCTCTACTAAAGCATTCATCTTGACATTTAAACCTTCAGTTGCTATTAAAAATAGAAAAGGTGAAAAGGGTCACCTTGTCTCAACCCCTGTTCAAATTTGAATTCATCTGTTGGGCTACCATTAACAAGAATAGAAGTTGTGGCCGTACTGACGCATTCCATAATCCATTTACGCCATAAGGTAGGAAAATTCATTTTTTTCATGATAGCTGCAAGGTAGGACCAATCAATGGAATTAAAAGCCTTCTCAAAATCGACCTTGAATAAGAGCAAATCTTTTTCCAGGTGCTTAACATCTTCCACAATCGCATTAGCGATGAGAATACCATCAAGAATTTGTCTACCATGAATAAAAGCTGGACAACTTCCCACTAGACATAACCCTAGACAATCTATTGGAGAGAACTTTGAAAAGAACTTTGTAAAGACTTCCAACCATAGAGATTGGTCTAAAGTCATTCAGACGTTACGGGCACTCAATTTTTGGAATTAAAGCAATAAAAGTATTGTTGATGCCTTTTGACAACTTCCCATTCCTGTGAAAATCGAATAAGAAGCGCATAATATCATCACAGAGCTCTGCCCAAAAATCCTTAACAAACCCCATGTTAACACCATCTAGTCCAGGACTTTTAAAACTGTCACAATCCCAAACAACTTACTTAACTTCCTTAACTGAAAAAGGTTTGCTTAGCTCACCACATTGACCTACATTAAGCATATTAAAATTAAGATTCTCAATGCAATGTCTTTCAGCAACCACATATTTAAAATGAGATGAGAAAAGTGATTGAAAACCAGTCCCCGGATTCCTTCATCTCCCTCAACAATAGCGCCATTAGTAGATAAAGAAAAAATGGAGTTTACTCGCCGCCTAGAGGACATAATGTTATGGAAGAACTTAGTGTTAGCATCTCCCTCTTTCAACCAAAGTAATCTAGATTTCTGCCGTTGCATGCTGGTGTTGATACGTGTGAATATATGCCTTGACAGGAATACTTTGATTTTGATGATGGACAAAAGAAGTCCTAGAAGAACAACGATGCAAAAAGCGGAAAAGAAGATTCAAGCTTTCAAGTCTTTGATTTTATTTTCATTTGTATTAGGACCATTTGTAAGTAGTAGAAAAAGCTCTCATGAAAATAAATCACACACTCACAAATGATTTTCATAAAGTGATTTTACATGAAAAACTATAATTTACTATGGCCATTTTACAACAATTTTTTTAGCATAAAAATAATATTTAGCATGCATTGAGAATTAAAATGGCATAATCAATTCTATTTTAAAATTCATTTCATGTCATTATCTTGGCCATAATATTTTGACCTTCGTGCATTAATAGTTTTGTTCCCGTTGGCATTACAACTCTTTTTGGTCACCATTGCATTTTACGTTTTCTTCATTTATAAAAGAGATATTGTATTGCCTTAATTAATCATATATTTTCCAACGGCTATTTTTCTATGTTAATTGGCAGCGACCCATTTTCTTTCAATTTGCAAGTTGACCAACAATGAATATTTGTTTGCAACGGCTATGATTTTTTAATTGCATTTCATTTCCATTTGGACTATAAATATGAGTATTTGGTAGCTCATTTGATACAACACAGATTTGCACTAAACATTGTCAAAAATATTATTCATCACTCTCATTATTTTTACACTTGCTAATTTATTATTTTTAGAGCTATTTTATACTACATAGTTGAGTTGTAGTACTTGTGCTTCAATTTGTTATATTTACACATTTGGTGTATTATCTAATTGTTGTAACTCTTATTTGTATTGGGTGTGATCCCAAGGTTTCAAGAGAGGTGATATCTCTTGGTTTTAGAGACTCTTCTACAAAGGATTGTTTTGTTTAGAGAGTGCTCGTTATTTGTAAAGGTTACCAGCTTATCCTAATTAAAAGCTTGAGCAGTGAAAATCTCAAGGGGCTTTTCCTTGGGGACTAGACTAGGCCTTTTTGTTTTAGGCCGAACTAGTATAAACTTCTTGTGTCTTTTCTCTCATCCCTTTATCTCTTTTACTTTATTTGTCATTTATTTTATCTTAGCATATCAATTTTTATATTTATTTAAACCTTTTATAAGTACTTTATTTTAATTGGTTAAAATATTTTTTTAAGTGCTTATTTTAAATTGTTTTCTAAAGAACACAATTCACCCCCCTCTTGTGTGTTTGAAGTCACTTGTTCAACAATACGAGATAACGAACGAAAGTCTACTGATAGAGAATGAAGCTCCTCAATTTCCTCAAGTAAAAGATCATCCTCCTCCCCTTTAGCATCTAAAAAGGAAATACGATCTTGAACGTTTCTTAAGCGGCCTTCAAGGTTTTGAGTGTGATTATGATGCCAAGTGTTCAGGCTCCCCCTAATCAGCTTCAATTTTTCTTTAAGAACATAGCCACCCCAACCTTCAATATGATATGATAGTAAATTATCTCTAACAAATTGTTTGTAACCTGGTAAATCCCCCCAACACTTCAGCCTGCGCCTAGGGCGAGAGCCCCAATTTACTTCATCCATAGACAGTAGAATGGGACAATGATCAGAAAGGTCGCGATTTAAAGCATGTTGCATCATATTGGGCCATATACTGCACCAGTCTTCTGACAGAAGAAAGCAATCTAGACGTCTCATAGAGACACCATCCCCTCTAAACTAAGTAAATTTTTTACCACAAAGAGGTAGATCAAAGAGAATGTTACTATCAATGAACTGATTGAAATGAGAATAATCTTCAACAAAAGTACCAACCACTTTGCTCTTGCGTTCAGCGTGAGACCGAATAGCGTTAAAATCACCACAAACACACCAACATGTCTCTCTAAAATTACCAATAATTGTACCAAGGTGAGTCCAAACATCTTGCCGCCGAAGGGGGTCACACGGTGCATAGACATTTGCAAGAGAAAAATCGGCCCCTTTTTTCACCATTTTGCCTTGAATAATAACAACATGAGCCAAGCTCCTAGTAATAATAACATCAACTTCCATCGTGTCCCAAATAGTTAAAATTCCACCGGAAGCTCCCACAGATGGTCTGTAAGAGAAATCATAGTTTTGATTACCCCAAAGCGAAGAACAAAGAAAATCATTAATACTTTCCAACTTGGTTTCCTATACACATAAAATCCACGGACGGTGAAATTTCACAATCTTTTGAATTTCCTTTCTTTTCTCAAAACTCCCCGACCCTCTTATATTATAAGAAATGAATTTCATTTTGACCACCAACACATAAAATCAACATACACAAATTAACAACCAGCTGAAGAGGCCATAACATTTGCGTGGCTGCCCTCAACGCCATCATCATCTTTCATTGTCTTCCTCTCCAATTTATTAGGCCGAGAGAGAACTTGAAACATACTAGAACAATCACCCTTGAATTGTAAATTGATAGCTTTGCCAATATCTACAATATCTTTGCCACCTCCATGAGATTTATCATGCAAAGAAATCCAATTTTTCCAATCTTCCCTGGATGATGTTGAAGATGATTTAGCATCCAAACATTCTTTGTTTTTGCTGCCAAAAGAACAAGAGGGAGCTGCTGATTTTTTGTTGAGTTTCTTGAGCATATGAATTAAATTTTGTCGGCCTTTGAGAGGAATACGAGCAATACGGCGAAGGTTAATAAGAGAACTAATTGTATGCCACTGTTGCATTACCTTTTTCTTTTATGTGAAAAAAACAACTGCAACGTCTCCTACATGATGATCTTTAATCCAATCGAAACTCCAAGGACCCAAAATTGATGTAGATTTTCGAGTGTTGGAACAAGAGGTCGCTTTTGTTGGATTAATTTTGCTTGCTACACCAGTACATACATCATTGGAAGGAGCACGAGTGCCTGAAGACTGACCTTCTAAATCTTTTGGCTGCACGGGATCAAAAGGTGAAGACACCTGCTGTTGTTGTCTATCAAAAGAAGTGGAGGCATGGTTGTTATGTGCAGCTGAAGGAGCATTGGAGGGAGCTGCTGCTTCCTTATCAACTGAGTGCACCCAAACCTCCTTAAGATCATGAACAAGGGCATTAACAATGGGTTCTTCATTATGCAATTCATCAAAGTGTTCCGAGCATTTAGAAACGAAATTAGAAGCTTCTTCCTCAAAACAAATGTCACAAGCAAAAACCGCTTCTGTTTCCTCCACAAATTTAATTCTATACTGTTTGTCATCAATCAAAATATTCTCCACCACATTGATAGCATCAAAACAATTTGTGCTAACTAAAATATGAGCAAAATCAAACCTCTCCAGATTAGTAGTGCAAGGATCAATTTTTAACAGTCTCCCGAAAGACGATGTAATAAAATCAAGGAATTTAAAATGCCATGCATGTAAGGGAACACCATAAATCTGAATCCAAATACCTCTTTCGGACACAATGTTCTCATCCAGAAGCACGTATATCAGAAAAGAAACAGTTAAAAAAATCAGCAGCTTCAAGGTAAACAGACATCATATCTTCTTTGTCGGGACAAAATAAAACTACATTATCTCCGCCTCTAGGTAACACCCGAACATTATCAAAACCAACATCAATGATTTTCTGTTGCACAATAGGAATATAGTCCCCATTTAGCACTCTTGCTAACGCCGCTTTACTTGCCCAAACAACATCTTCATTATTAGAAAGAAAATTGCGTGTGACGTTTTGCACCACCACCCACGTGACTATTCTTTTTCTCTTTAAAGAAATTTGAATAAGAAATGTCCCCAACAACAACACTTAACCGAACTTGCTCCCTTTCCTCCTCACTACCCTTAGCATTTAATTTAACCTATTTAAGTGTCTTCTTTCTAGCCAACACCATACCTTCCTTCTCCGTATCAAGAAAAACTCTCTCATTGGATTTTTCTCCCTCATTATTTTTTCCTTTCCCAACAATTTTTTCACCTTCAACACTATTTTTCGACTTATTTTTTCCTCCCATATTTTTTGATTTTTTTTCCTTTTTTTAAAAAAAATTCAGCGTTATTTTTCGACTTATTTTTTCCTCCCACTTCTGCCGATTTCTTACCATCATCCAACTCCTTCAACAAATCCTTCCTAACCTCCCTAAACCTGTCAAAGCGTGCGATATTCGCCCACCTTTTATTCTGACCAAAAAATACATTATTAAGAGCTTTCTGCAATTTTACCACATCTTTCACTTTGATAAAATGCACAAAGCCATAATTTTGGCCACGGGCATTCCTATTTCTAGCCACGTAGACATCCGAAAGAATACCACAAACCTCAAAAGCTTTACGGATATCAACATAATGCACATTATCTGGTAAGTTTGTGACATAGAAGGAAGCCATAAGAGCATAATTATTACCTTGCGAAGTGGTAGTGGGTGCAATAGAAATAGAAACATAGCTGCTGGAATGATGTCTGGAATGCGCCTCAAGTCTACTGGTAAAGCGCCCACAATAGCTCCTGGAGTGGTGGTGCGGTGATGCAGGTCGAAAATGATGCTGGTGTAAAGAAGTAGGCCGAGAATGATAATAGTGCAATGATGCAAGCCGAGAATGATGATGCCTCGATGATGTAGGACGAGAGTGATGGTTGCGAGAGAAGCCTAGCCGAGAGTGATGATAGTTAGGCCGAGAGTGATTGTTACATGCATGATATCTGCTGTTGTAATGTGGAAACCTTAAAATGTCAAAATCACGTGAATCACAAGAGAGAGATAGCGTGAATCCTGAGAATGATCATGATGGCTTCTTCCTGAAGAGTGAAATTGTCCTCTATGTAACCTTCATGCCGAGAAGAAACCCTAGGTCTGTCCTGTCCTCGATCACCCGGTCGGATCGCTTTCTGACGCTTGTAGCTCACCGTAGTCCATTCCCCTGAATCCCCTCCCCTTTGTGCCATCTCGGCAGGCGTCCCTTCCCTGACATATGTCGACGAGTGGTGCCGGCGCAGTCGCCTGAGGTTTTCCCTATGGTTGTCGCCCCTCTCTCTAACTCTCTCACTCCTCATTTCAAATTTTCACTATATTCAAGCTTGTTTCTCTTTTTTGTTTGAAATGGAATTGATATGAGCTTTAATGATTCAGAATTACATATTGAGTTTAATTAGTATGATACCCGTCCCCGCCCCGTACCCTCGTGGGTACCCACTCTGCGGATACCCGTGGGTATTGAGGTATCCATGGGTATTCATGGGTTCCCATGGATTTTATATTTTATTTATTTTTTGGTACAAATAATAACTTTTTTATACTTACCAAAAAACTTCAACTTTTAAACATCCATACATAATCTATTCAAAATTTTATAAATCATACATAATCAATAAAAAATTCATGATTCTTACATAATCCATATGATATGTTTTATGATGTGAATGAAGTAGAAACGGTGAACTTAATAAGATGAATTAAAAAAATCAAAATAAAAATAGGTTATTAATGAAGAATCTTAGGTGGACGGTAAAAATTCCTTCAATAAGGTACCAACTTTATGTAATAACATAGATATATAAAAATATTTTAATAATTTATTTAATTTATTATCGGGTATTAATACCCGTGGGTATGAGTACAATCAAATCCGTGTCCGTATTCATATGATAATGGGCAGTCAAATACTCGTTTATTATAACAGTGGATACCCGTTTAGCTACCCGCTTCGTACTCGTGACAGATTTTATCCACGGGTATCCGTTGGCTTGATAATTTTTGTCACCCCTAAGTTTAGTAAATTAGGGAAATCATGATTACAAATAAAATGACTATGTCGTTGTTAAGTAACGATTTGTTAGTTCTATAAGATTAATGACTTAATAATTTGTTATGAATACACACGAGTATAGAATAATTGTGGTTATATAAGGTTGTATTTTCACTATTACAATCATCAACGAAATTAATCAAAAATCTTCTTTATCTCTTTATTCTTAAGAGACCCTCTACTTCAATTCAAAGAATCCGTGGCCTATAAAATTTTTTGTTAATGAAATCATGCAATTAGTTTTTTTTTGAAGGAGAAATCGTGAAATTAGTTAGCGGCACAACTCAAACATTATTGGCACCAGAGTGTTTACTATGTTGGCGAGTGATAGTATTTGTTATTAGAAAATTCAATTCAAACAATATACTCCAAAAAATCTTCTATATTAAATTGTTTATTTTTACTTTTTTTATTTTTTATAATTGTGCAAAAAAAAGGCATTGTTCACATTATAAATACGGTGAACAATATTATATAGGTCAATTTGTTATATTTTTTTTAATAGATTTTTATAGTGTAACAGCTTTAATTTTAGCTATAATTTGTTTAACAATTTTTTTTTTAAAGAAAACTTCAAATGAAAAAATCGTTTGAATAGCTTATCTTAAAATGTCATTATAAATATTTCATCATTTTTGTTATAATTTTTTTGGTTGATAAATTTTAAAAAATCTCTAAAATAAAAAGCTATTTCAAATAGTTTTTCATAAAAATAATTTTAAAAATTTGTCTTTTTGAAAAAATATCTGATTTTTATTATGTAAAATATCTAATAATTAATATATAAGTTAATGAATGTCAAAATCTATTTTTTAATTTATAAAACTATTTTTAAGTAAATTTAAAAAAAAACATTTTTAAAAATAAAAAAAAATCATTTTCTTAAAAATCTAAAACAAATGGCCCCTATATTTTCAATATTTACATTTAATATGTCTCCAAAGGTAGGTCAATAATGTAATCAAGTTTCTATTTAAGGCATGGAGTTGCATACTCTTTCCTCATATCAACCCTTTCTTTCTTTCTTTCTTTCTTTCTTTCTTTCTTTCTTCTCTTTCTTATTTTAGTTTTTCTTTTAAAAAATGGTGCTTGCTGGTAAACTTAGTACTGAAATTGGGATCAAAGCATCCTCTGACAAGTTCTTCAAACTATTCGCATCAAATATTCACGAACTGCAAAACATTTGTGAAAGTGTTCATGAAACCAAGCTGCATCAAGGTGATGAGTGGCATCACTCTGATTCAGTTAAACACTGGACTCATGTCCGAGGTAAATTATATTTCTAATAACACTAACACTGGATTTATGTGCTATTTCGGTCTATCAATAAATTTATAATTTATCTGTCTTCTGAATTTTAACTTGGCTAGTAAAATTTATTTCTCATATTCTTCAAAAAAAATAAAAACAATTCTCATAGACATCTTTAAATTTCAATTTAGCAATAACATATCATAAAAAGGTTAATATAACGTAAAAAATGATAAGGATAAATTTTTCGGAGGAAGAAGACTTGCTTGAACACAATTACAGATAGAAAAGGTTTGGATACACTCACAAAAGTAGAAAAATAAATAAAATGTAATTTAGTTGTATCATTCAATTAATTTTTTCTTTAATTTCGTTCAATCATGTGTACGTGTCTAAACACTTTTTTCTTGTATTTGTGATCAAGAAAGAATTTCTCTTTTTGAGAGTTGTGGTACCTAGGCACAAGAAAATGGACACGTATTGAGTTATGACAGATCTAAGGAAAAGATATAAAGGTTCAAATTGTATAAATATACCATATTGATATTGATCTTGAATTTTGTATAAAACAAACATTTCTCAAGGTTTGTTAACAAAACCAATCAACAATTCATAATGGAACAAGATATAGCAAGAGTGATGGATTTAGGTTTCAAATAGATGTCATTACTGACCATTAAATTAAAATTAGATGACTCACGTATCAATTGAAGAGTTATTGTCAACATACACAATTAATTAAACTCTGAGTCATTTGATCAAAATAGATGAATATTTTGATTGAACGGTTTGTTATGTACAACTATAAAGGATTCTTCTTATGCTATAGAAACACAGTACAAACATTATATGATAAAATCAATGATATATAAAATTGGTTGATTTGATGGTTGGAATAGGGGCCTAAACTAGAGATCCTTAAAGCCAACCAAATAATTTTAAATTATTATTATTCATTCAATTCGATTTTATTTACAACTTTTTTTTTTGGGGAACAACATATTTTATTTAAGAAACGAAAATAATATATTATTAATTTTTTTAAGAAAAAAATGGGTCCTTATGTTTCTTCTATAATTATTCTTTCAAACAAAATGTTACTATAATTTTATAACCGTTTCAATTTTTATTGGAATTAATTACCTTCAACCTCACAACAGATGGTAAGGTATACACATGCCATGAGAGTTTTGAAGAAATTGATGAAAAGAACAAAAAAATCGTTCACAAGATCTTCGGTGAAGAAATTGATGAGCAATATAAGGACTTTAAGCTCATCATTGAAGTAATTGATAAGGCTGATGGCACTACTGCTGTTAAATGGACAGTTGAATATGAGAAGATCAATGAGGATGTTGAACCTCCAAATAGCTGGATGGAATACCTTAGCAAATGCACTCGAGATATTGATGCTCATCTTGTCAAGCAAGCAAAGGTTGCTCCATAAGTCATAAGAAATAAGTAGTAATGGAATGGCTTAATGCATGGGGTTTGGCTTTCATCTTTAAAGTTTGTGTGATTTTTGTAATGGCATATTGCATATGCATATTGGCTTGTTTTGATCTTTCGTTTGTATGGAATAATGTGTCGGTTGAAGAGTGTGTGTGTCTTCAATAAATGGATTTTTGTGTTGGTTTATATTTGTATGTTCAATAATATTTTGTTTAACGTCGAATGTTAATATTCATAGTTTTGGCTATTTCAATGTTTGATTATTTTTCTTGGAAATTAGGCAACAGATGAAGTAATCGGTTACTCGTACTCTTCTAAGGACTCGTCTGTTATAGCTTTTTTTTTTTTAAAATAGATTTTTTTAATGTAATATATTTTTTTTTATAATTTTTTTAACAAAGAAATTTTCAAGGAAAATTTTAAATAAAAAATCCGTTTGAATAACTTATCTTAAAATGTCATTCTAAGTATTTCATCATTTTGTTATAATTTTTTTGGATACTAAAATTTTAAAAAAATCTATAGAAAAAAAAACTATTTCAAATAGCTTTTCATAAAAATCATTTTTGATAGATGTCACTTTGAAAAAATATGTGATTTTTACTATGTAAAATCTCGAACACTGAATATTTGAGTTAGTGATTGTCAAAATCTCTTTTTGAACTTATATCAAATGAATTTAAAATAACTTCTACTATATTTGAGTAAATTTTTAAAAAATCCATTTTTAAAAATACAAAGAAAAATCTATTTTTTTAAAATCTAAAACAAGAGAATTTATAAAATTGTTCATTATTAATGACATACAAAAAAGAGAAATTTTTTGTAAGCAAAGAAGGTAGCCTAGCATGGGGCTAGGTCATACCAATATATACATATAAAGAAAGACTATTATTTTTCTCATTCTATGTCATACTCACGCATCCTGCAATAAAGATGATAATACCCTTTGGATTATGAAATCCGGAAAAATACGAAATTTAATTTGGATTATAGAATCCTTGCTTGGATCACGCTACACGTGTCCTTCCCCGCTCCTAATCACACTCCCCATACCTCAGAGACAGTGATGCCCAACGCGCGCCTATATAGGGGTGAATTTGCTTCACCCTTAAGGTACACATCACTTTTCACAACACTTCTTACACTCTCTCTTTCAGTTTCATTACTGATTTGAGCGTTGGAGTAATAACGTGCCTGCGGACATCTTTCGTCCACCGCAGAAGACTCATCGCCGCCGCACCAGAAGCCGTTACCGATTCACCAGAGCATTCTCTGCCACCGTTGCGACTCAACTGTTCTCACCGAACATATTGTTGGAACAAGGGTGTTTCACGAGTCACCTATTGAGTTTTGACAATAATAAGGTATTAAAAATAATCAATTGGATATGCTAAACAATTTGTTCAAGTGTGCAGGATCCATAATCAAAGTACTATTCTTAGAGATTCTGATTGAACAAGT
>Ga0315914_1005563_pt1 | contig 18287 bp, 10 predicted proteins | sample MpolenodulesMG_FD_203920 | JGI IMG/M metagenome (GOLD analysis project Ga0315914, IMG submission 203920) | Medicago polymorpha root nodule microbial communities from Los Angeles, California, United States - elongated nodules | ecosystem: Host-associated > Plants > Roots > Nodule | place: USA...
CCCCCCGGGTATTTAAATTAGATGTTTGTAACTAATTACCTTTAAGTATTTTTATGACAAATTGATTCTCTAGATTATAAAATGTTTGCATCGTTATCCCTTTCAAATCCAACTCGGTTAAAAAGTGCTTACGTGACAAGTTCAAATCAACAAATTACCTTTTTTTTAATTAACTTTTATTAAAAAATAAAATAAAATTATGAGCTTTATCATCAATGAAAACCCCGAATTGAAGGATGTCCAAAAAAGAAATTCCAAAAATAATAACTTCATTATATTTTTTATCATCATCTAATTGAAAATAAAATTCACCAAAAACCACTTAAAATTCAAACATTTGTCACCCCAAAACCAATTAATGGGTTTCAATACAGTTAATTGATTTTTCACCTCAAAATTAATATTTTTATGTAGAGCAAAAAAGAATTAACTCTATTTTGTTTTTTGCTTCTTCAAAAAGCCAGCAGTAACAAGATCAATACCATTTCTAACTAGTTTAGATGATAAGAAAGGATTTCACTTGTGATAGATTTTTAAACTGTTTATGCATTCTTGCTTGGCCACGTGAATCAAACATTCGTGAGCATATGAGCTAGCCGTTTAGTTAATCCTTTAAGTATATTTACCAGAAAACTAGAGATTTATACTGTAATGTTCCTCTTCTTAAATCACATAATCTGAAGAAGTTTTTTAAAAAAATCGCAGATCCAGAAACTTCTTTTCTTTAAAGAGTAGACAAAAATATTTAAAAAAATTGATTAAATGGTTTTAACCATTACAAAGTTTAATGATATAAGTGGATTTTTGAGACAAAGTGGATTTCACGTAAAAAATGTCAATTTTGTTTGGAACAAACCAAATTAATTGATTTTGGGGGTGAAAAAGGTTTGATAGTATACACAATTTATTTTCTCTAAACAAATTTAAAACTAAGATGGAGGGTCGGCTTAACGAACCAACCCTATAGATTTACAAAAATTATGTCAGCCATATGTCTTGATAGCCATACAGCACTCACCATTCTGATGAGCGTGGCATATTTAGCCAACTGACCCTTTTTAATTTGATTAGTGTGCCATCCAATATATTTATATGATCACTTGGTACTCTATCCACTCTACCTTATCGATGTGGGACATCTTATATGAAATACAGCAGCATAAAAAACAGACTTTGTACTAGTATTTTACTTCATTTCGAAGAGGCCAATGCCTATATAAATTCACTTCGACCATTCCTTCATATGCTTAATTGATTTATAGCAGGCCTACCATTATCGAATCAGTTATTAGACCAACCTTCCCTGCACCAGAACTAATACATTGCAAAGAAAAACAACAAGCCCTTGGTGATATATTAATGAGATACCTTTGAAAATCTTTGTCAATTAACCATTTGTATACTCCTTGTAAAATTCATTACCGACAACTGAAGCAACACACTAACTCCAACTCTAGCAACTGTCACAATTAAGCACAATTCGAAAACTACATTTTTAAAGGGCCAATTGGGGTTGTTCTAAGTTTTTATTTGTTGGTTTTAAGACATAGACACCAAACATCATGGAATTTGCGAACCATTGATTGAGTTCAAACTTAAAACATTTGAAATTTATTTGAAGACATCAAGATTGTAGTTTGATTGAATGTACATTAGCAATAACAAACTACTTTTGTTGAAAAAGCATAACATTTCGAGTTTTTCATATTGCTCAAACACAAGTGATCCAAACAACATGTAACTTGTCGCGACACACTTTATGATTGAAATGGTCTACAACATTATTTGACATGATACTCTACTATAACACCAATCAACTTAGCACAAAAGTTCAAATCCTCTAAAAAGAAAAACAAAAGAGTAGAAGTGTGCTAATCCATCATAGAACTTGATACATACGTAGTTAAGTGCATCCATGATAGTTTGAACCTGGATTAGTTAGACAATGTTGTTTTAGACTATTTGAATTTACTTCCATCTATTGCACTGTCTAGAACTTTCATCTAATGCAGTTTTCTTGTCTCTGGAAAGAACTTTCTAGAAAAAAATACACGCCTTCTTCCCTTTTCAAAAATCAAACTATAGAAACAACTGTTATGGGGGCAGACCTCATAGTATTCTAGACTGACTTAGATTGGTCAAAAATCTTCCACGTGGTTTTCTCATCTTTGTCTTAACAGTGAAGCATAATTTGAAGGAATGCATTATACATGCATTATTTCCTTTTCTGTTTATAGTCAAGTGAAAACTCAATTTAGTTTTCCATGATTTTTCTCGCGATCTAATTTAGTTTCTGATAAAAGATAACATGAAACTATTATTTAAATTTTTAAAATTGAGAGACAAACTAGCTCATTTGTTATAATAAGTCGATGATTAATTTATTTTTCGCATATAAATGTCAAAGATTAATTTGAATATTTTGAAAAGCGAGAAAATCTTAAAGTTTTACTCTTTATCGTTTTTGTCTAAAAGAGTATGGGTGGGTTTCCTACCACTATTCATTCAACTTCGCTTTGATATTGCCCATCCTAGAGTGGTACCTTAAGCTGTCAAATGTTATGCATTTTGGTCATCATATTACTTTATAGGTTTGAATGTTTTTTAGTTAAAAAGTATTCAAAGGCTACCTTATTTTTACTGTAACTTTCAAAATTAAAGGGGGGAAATTAGACTAAGGTTCTTCTAGAAAAAAAAAAGAGAGTATGACTATGGTTTGTTAAGGAAATTGATGGTAGCATAGCTGATAACATGATATCTCCATGTTTTCTGTTCGATGTTTGATTTTGTTGGGCTACACCCACCGTCTAATTTTTTTAATCATTCTCTGATTTTCATTTGTAATTTTTTAGCAATTATAGTTACATCAAATTCTTCCATATAATTTGACAAAGCCTAATGTAAAATCATCATTTAAAATTAAAAATAGATTTTGTCAATCTTGTAGGTATGAAAAAGTATACCAAGCCTTATTTTAATTGCAAACGATCTGGATCACACGTTGGTATTGTGAGTGCTGGTTTTATAATTGACCACGTAACTACACTTGAATCGTGAGATTCAAAGAAAATTGTGAGTGGTGGATTAGTAAAAAAAATTGAGACCATAAATTCATCTAAACATTAGTATAAAAAAACTTGAGTCACATATCAATTATGGGTGGAAGAATTTTCTTAATAATGCAATCAAACATCAGAATTTGTTATGGTGAATGCGACAGAAAACCGACTAGGCATGGATGGAGAAGGAGGACCCAGTAAGTTTGATTATTACGTGAAAATAATAGAAAAACGTCAAAACAAGACAAACAAAGACGCATTATGATCCACTTTTGTGCTATCTATAGGGTCCCTCATATCTTAATCACACAATATTAGAGAAATGATACTACTATTATAATCATTCAACCTTTGACCACTTTTTGCTACAATTTGCAAATACAACCATCACTTGCAAACTTACACTCACCAATCAATTTGGCTTCGGCTCACCAAGCGCACACAAAGCAACCAAACATGTTTTTTTTTTCTTTTCTTCAAGCAGATTAATATGGTTAGAGCTCACATAATTTAATTGTAGAGACGTGGGGTGTCTGGGGTTTGAACTTCGGCCCCTGCATATAACATGCAATATCCCTGTTATTGTTAATGTGTTAATGACTATTTGAGAACACTCTTTAACAATGATAAATTATAAAATTATTTTAAAAAGAATGTCAAATATTTTAATTTTTAATGCAACCATAATTTTTCATAAAACTTGTTATTTATGCTGTTTAAAGAATGTTTCATGAACACTTAATATATACATATTTTGGAGAGGGATTAGTTCATAACTTTATTTTGTAAAAGTTTAATTTTTTTTTCTTTCTATTTTGATGATATTATAGACTAATTTTATTTCCAAGTTTCCAAATTCAACATCACACACACATACACAAACAATTAAATAATCAATTAAATAAGTGTGTAATTCAACAAATGTTAAACTCAGTTGATAAAAGAGTTGATGAGCTCTCAGAACTCAACTCGTTTAAACTTTTTCTATAAAAAAAATTTAAATGAGCGTGTGAGATATTTTTTACTGATTGAATGTGTAAGATATACTGCTTTAGTTCTTTATTACTTGCTACTCTTTAGAGAAAATATTTTCCTATTTATTTGTCATTAACAAAGTGTTTTTTAAGAGGTTTACAAAATTGAATGAAATATTAATTATTTTTTGTCAATAGTATTCTTAAATATTTATCGTAGATTTAGAGACGACGATGTGAAAGAAGATAATAAATAGTTAAAAATATTTTTGAAAAAATAAATAATTCTATTAAAAATAACAAAATTTAACTAATTATGTGTAAGAGTCTGTTTGTTTCAGCTTCTACATTCTTCAAAAGCAATTCTGGTAGTTTCAAAAGTGAAAACTAGCAATTCCAACATGTTTGGTTCAGCTTCTCAAAATCAATTCTCATCTCCAAAAGCAATTCTGGTTGAAGCTACAATTCCTAACTTTTGAGTTTACTGGAATCAATTCTCCATTAAATTTTATATTTTAATTATTACAACCCATTATTTTCCGTTTTGTCCTTTATCAATTCTCCTTCATTTTGGTTTGTATTTAATTTGATGAACCAAATTTAATCAAAAAATATAACGAACCAAATTAGCCTCAAAATATTTATGATCATGCGTTACCAAATTTTGGATTTTTCTTTACGATTTTTCCGTCCAGATTTACTGTATTTTTTCTTTTGCACTATATTTTATCATTTTTACCAACCAGCTCTATTATTATTTAACTTAAATATATTTTTATCAAAAAATATAAAATATATAGAACAAATATTTTGTCAAAAAATTTTAGTTTAATGATCGTATTTATTATTTTAAAATTAATATATAGAAAATTTTATTTATTTAAATTAAATAATATATTTGCATTTAGTATTGGTCTACATATACATTCAACTATGTCCATTTTAGTAATTATACATTCAAAAGCAATTTTGATCAAAACCATCCAAACAACATTCATTCCGTTTAATCAATTCTACATTATTGTATCCAAACATAAATCAATTCTCTCAAAATCAATTCTGTCAGAATCAATTCTATTAAAAGTTGAATCAAAACACACACTAAGTGTGTGTTAGGTCTGCTATAAAGTAAGTACCAGATATAACAACACGTGACAAAATTTGGTAGTATTGAATAACTTTTTGTCTTATATAATTTTTTGTGGATAAAATATTATTTTGATATTTTAGACAATTTATAAGTAAGATAGAAAGTTATGCCGTGATTTAGTGCGTGGACAAGAATTTTAGTTTTTATCTTGTGAAAGAATTGAAGAAGAAAACAATAAGTTTAACTTGTTTGGAATAGATTTACTTGAAGAATAGGCATGCAAGTCGAGGTGTAAGACAGAGAGAAACAGATAGGTGGAGCCATCCATGTTTGTTTGAATAATAATAATAAGTGGATGACCTGACTAGATCCTTTCTTTCTGTTTCCGAATCCAAACGTGTGCATCTCACCCCCCACCCCACTTTTTTATATATAATAATAAAACCAATCAACCACTCTTCATTCATCTTCTTCTTCTTCTTCTTCTTCTCTTTCAACCTCTCTCTCTTATGGCAGATTCAAAGAGAAACACCACCACCCTTCAAAAACCAAGCCGTTTACAAAAACGAGCTCCATCTTCCTTACAAATCAACCGCTCCATCCAATGGAACGTCGCCATCCCTCTCCTATCTCCCTTATCATCTTCTCCACCACCTCAATTGCCAGATACAAGACCGTCTCAAGGACTCACCGCCGAGCCGGAGAAAGTCATCGTCACGTTCAAAAACTGGCAGCACCCAGCTGCTCCTTTCTGCCATGAACAAGCTCCTTTGGTGCCACTTAGGTTATGATGATAATGATGAAAATGATTTTATTTTTGTGGGAAAAGTTTTTTACCTATTTTTCACGCTAGGGTTTATGTTATGTTATATTACCCTGTGTGTTTCACTTTCTATTTATTTTCTAGATTTAAAGCTTTTCCCCATTTTTTTCCCCTTTTTTATGTTATTTCTATAATAATTTTTGGGGTTTCAATTAGATTGCCACTATTGCACTCTGTTTCTTTCTCTGTTAAGTTGTATATATACAATTTCAAGTTTCAAGCATATAAATAATTAGTTTTGTTAATTATTATTAATATTCAATTCAAAGAATCTCAGTGTGTGGGTGACAGGTTCAACGTTCGAAAATTGGGAACATCATTCATGTGCTACTCTGCTGTTCTGTTTTTCAACACGACAGATTCATACATGTATTTTTTTTATTCTCGATAGTAATAATTCTGTGTATATATTGGTAAAGGAAAAAAAAAATGTTAACAGATATTAATATATTAATATTTGTCATTAAAAAATATATCGTAAAGGTTATTTTTCAGCGAGTAGAAATTTTCATTCCATTGAATATTGACATAGAAAGCATAAAAAGACTGAACATTATCAAACATGGTGCCGGTGTTTGATTGGAAGACCTGAAATTTGCAATTTGTTAAATAAGTTAATGGTTATGTTATTTTTTGGATTTGAACTCATGATTTCATGCTATAAACTCTTTCGATGTTTCTTAACTCAAGGACTCACCTAGGATTGAAAATGGAAATAATCGAACCTGAAATCTTAAGAAAGAGCATATTCTAAGATCTCAGACCAACCTAAATGGGTTGACAATCAATTTATATTAAAAACAAAGAGGCTAAATTTAAATAAGGTTAATTTAAATAAGGTTTGTAAGGATGCGTGGGATTCCATTCAAATCCAATAGGATTAGTAAGATTCAATTCAAATCAATTTTGGAGGTTTTAGAGCTACTTGCAAGTGTGTTTCATTAACTGTAGTAGTTGTATATGCACGAGGACCGAAGTAATTAGATCTGCCAGGTTTCTCATTAATGGATAATAATATGCCAAGAGAGGACCACTTTTGGTGCAAAACAGCTCATCTTCATTGTCCAAATAGCACATGCAATGTTCAGAACTAGATTAATTGATACAAGAAATAGGGTATAACCCACATGTAGAGGGGACACAAAAAATGGGTAGTGTGCTATCCAAATAGTTCTTCTATCACCATTCATTACAACGAACTAAATGTTACATAATTTGACTTGATGTCATTGTCAAGTGTCCTACTTTGCTAAACTCAAATGTTTTCCACTGTACAATTAAAAGTTAGGACTTGTAAATGTGAATGTTACCTGGCTAATACAAGTTCAGCCAGGAATCTAGGGGCATTCATTTTAATTGGTTTTTTTTTTCCCACTAGATCTATTTATCTTGTTCTAAATATCCTTCTAACAAGTGATTTTCAATTGATACTTGTCTTGCATTTGTTATGTTTATCCTTCTGCAAAAAAATGCTAATAAAGTCATTTGCAAGACGTGAGGGTAAAGAGTAGTTGTAGGTTTGCTGCATATAGCTTCAAAAATACTGAAATAGGATATATGTTTTGATTCTGATTAAAAGGAGCATGAGATATGTGGTTTTTAATAAGATTTCCAAACTATTAGGTAGATTGATGTTTAAGTTTCACATCTACATGATGATAAAGTAATTTCTTACTAGGCTAACTAAGAAAGTCATATACTAGAAGATGGGATGGGAGGGCAACATACTTAGAGTAACAAGGTAGCATTGATCTATATAGTTAAGAACTCAAAGAAAAGAATATAGCAATTGTTTTATGTCTTTTGGTAGTTGGAAACTCTAGGGTTCAAGTGTGAGTGATTAGTCTCACATCTATTAAAAAATGAGATTTATATGATTAATGTCTTAAAATTTTCGATGAACATGTAGTGACAAGATCTCTTAAGGATCCTCGGTCATTTAATCTATTGTTGTTCTTGATGTTGCTCTATGGTGGGCCCAAGGGTCAAACAACCTAATGTAGCGCCTCAAACAATGGAAAAAAAAAGAGCAATTTAGTTATGAATATATAATTTAACAAATTAGTTATGCATCCAATTTAGTTAATAAATATGAGAGTCTCACATTTATCCTCCTTGATACAAGTTTAAACCTTAGACTCAGACACATTTTCTTATTTATATTTGTATAAGTCTTGGATTATATTTTATTTTGTAAGACCTCACTATAAAATTAATTTTGGACCTTTAAACATGTTGGATTGGTCATGTGTTGCTCCACTCTCCCCATGGAACCGTAAAAAAAAGGTAACTACATGAACAATTTTAAGGAAATGTTAACTTTGTATTTTAAGGAAAATTTCAAGCATTCGTTATTGCAAGTTAGTGTTGTGTCAAGTTTCTTATTCATTAATAATGAAGAATTTGCTTTTTTAAACGAACCACCTTGCGGTGGTGGAGACAATCATGTTCTAACATATACATTGGTAATTAGTGGTTACTAAATATGGTGTCTACCTAGTAATTCCAACCGTAATTTGCTACTTTAACAATTCTCATTCTTCAAACAATTGCACAGGATGACATGGAATTGTTCGGTTGACATGAATTTGCACTTTAATATCATTTTAGTGCCAAAAACTCAAAGATGAAAAAGGAAATTAAAGAAGGCAATAGAAAGAAAAGAAAAAGTTGTACACCTCATATATTGGAAATGCTTGTTGCTGATACGCAAAGCAATATTCCATGGCCTTTTCTTTCTCTTTAATTTGTCTTTTTACATGTCTATGTCGTGCCAAAAATGAGTGGTTTCCAATTTTTCACTCATTTATATTGCTATTTCATGTCATGCATTATCCTTTTCTTTAGTTCAATCACTAAAATTAAATATACTCATAAATGAATTTGAAAAAAATGCAAAAAGAATAAATACACAAATTAAATTACTCCTTAAAATTGTAAAGATTGCACTCCCTTCGTGCCTATAAGAAAAAAACTTGTCTCACTAATTATATGATTAATTAAATGAATCCAAAATGTTGATTTTTATAGCTACATACATCATTTAATGAATGAATCTAAAATATTGATTTTTGTTTATAATAGTGACCGGAAGTAGTAAGTCAAACAAGTGTGGAAGTCACTTGGACTAGCTTCTTATTGCTCATGTGTAATCAATATCTCAAGGAATAACCCTAACCTTACTATTAAACATATGAATCAAATGACACAACTTCTTCACATAAATTAGGGGTTTGTTTGGTAAGACCATTGAACGAGCTTATAGCTTATAGCTTATAAGCTCGTAAAACTAAAAAAGCCATGTTTGGTAACTGACATTTTACCACGAGCTTATAACTTATTTTTGAGACGCTACTTCATATAACGTTTGAGCTTAAATATCATTTGATATAAATTTGAAATAAATTTTATCCTGAATTAAGAATACCATTTTATGTCATTTTACATTTATCAGCTAGTTGAACCACTATTTTTACGAAATATTTCAATTAGCTTATCAACTATCAGTCATCAGCTTATAGCTATCCGCTATTTTTACCAAACATAGCTTATAGATGAAATTTTTTTATCTCATTTTTATGAGATTTTGTGACATATGGTAGCATCAAAATCACTTATTTGTGTTAGAGCAAAGGGCATCTCCATGTTCTTTTGTGTTTTATGGACCTAGACTTTTCGGGTCCAATATGTCTTACAACATGGTTAGGTTGTGCCATGTTGAGTTGAGCTGTGCTTTTCTCGGTCTTTCATTTCCTCTATATGCTAAAAAAAATGTCATTTGAAAGTTATATATGGAAGGTATTAAAATTAAAAAAATGTCATTTGAAAGCACAGCCCTGCTAAATTCCTATTGAGCCTTTATTTGTTGGTCCATTTAGTTCCTGAGTTAATTGATTTTTATTTTTTTTTTTGTGAAAAGTTAATTGATTTTTTTTGTCAAAAAAGTTAATTAATTTAATTTCGATGTTTGTTTACTTTGTATATGTATAGAAAAAAATATTCTATAAGAATTATCTACCCTAAGTTTATGGTGGTCTGTTAATAGAGAATAATACATAAATTTTTTAACAAAAAAATCAAGAATAAAACTATGTTAATAGGTTAAGACTAGTGAGGACTAGAACATTAAATTTACTTTCGTGTAGGAAAAAACTATATAGGCAATCCATATCCAATGGTGATTATGCTTTGTGGAAGAAAAATTAAAGATCTTTCAACGAAATAAAAGAATTTATCAAGAATTTATCCGTGTAAGCTACAAAGACTAACTAGAAGAAGACCTAATCAAATAAGAAAAACTAGAAGACGACTTTATAAATAAACAATTAATCCTTTTAAATGTTCTTTTTGATGTTTGATTCCTAGCAAGTTATTTGCACAACACAACAAATTCAATTATGTCTGCGGTATTACTGATCAAAGGAAAATGGATCGAGTAAGGGATGGCAAAAATACTGATGCCCACGGGGTATCCGCGGGTAAAATCCGTCACGGGTACGGTGCGGGTAGCTAAGCGGGTATTCATAGGTATAATAAACGGATATTTGACTACCCGTTATTGTATGGATACGGAAACGGGTTTGATTGTATCTATACCCACGGGTATCTATACCCGATAATAAATTAAATAAATTACTAAAATATCCTTATATCTATATCCTTTTATTTCAGGAATTGGGAAGTCAAATGAAGGTATTGAAATTTGGAATGCATATGAAATTTTTATGTTATTTGGATGCTTTTATGCTTTTATTTTACTTCAAGAATTTGTATGAATTATGTAAGAATCATGAATTTTCTATGGATTATGTTTGATTGATGAAATTTTGAATGGATTATGGATGTTTAAAAGTTGAAGTTTTTGGTAATTAAAAAAAAAAATTAATTTTTTTAATTTTATAAAAAAAGTTATTCTTTGTACCAAAAAATAAATAAATTCAAAAATCCACGGGTACCCATAAATACCTATGGATACCTCAATGTCCGCGGATACCCATATAATGGGTATCCACGAGAGTACGAGATGGACACGAGTATCATATTTATTCAATGGGGCGGAGACGAGTATCATACTATCCATATCAATGGGTATCCATTGACATCCTTAAGTCAGAGGGTAGGCCCTTCAAGTTGGAGGAGATCCACGCTCATGGAACTCAGCCAATAAACAATAATGTATCATATAAAACCGGAGATTAAGATTAAAATTAAAACTTGGAAAAAAATTCTAAAGACGTTAACAAACTAAGGGTCAAACTCCATAAAAATATTAAGGGTCAAATATTAGCCGTTGGAAAGTTAAACATATATACTTTTTAAATTGTTATCCAATTTGGACAAATAATCAGCCAATCAATATCTTTTACAATAAAAAAATTATATTAGAGAGACAAACTCCAAGGCCAGGAGGAGAAACTATCAATTTCATCGGTGATTTATAGTAAAAAAATATTATAATATATTAACTGTGGGATTTTAGAATTAAATGCACATGAGAATATCCCAAGGAAAAAATATTATCATTTTTACCCCTAAAAAAATAATTATTGGTCCCTCATTTTCTAAGAAAAATAACATTTTTTCAGGGATTATAAGATAAAAACATTTTTCTTTCCATCTTAATATGATATATAAGTTTGCACTCGCAATATCGTCACAATCGTCAAAATGGTATAGCGGATGAGTGTATTATGTGCAAAGTCTTGTTCTTGTTCTACTCTTGCATATACTATTTTTGTGAAATAATTTTCAAAGTGATTTATATTCCCACATAAGCTTCATAAGTGTCAGCCAAGTAATCGTTTAGTGAGCACTTAACTACCACATAGATTCCACGTAATCTATGCGACATCAGCATCATCTTTTGAAATTGGATGGCAACTTGATTGAGGTGCAAACTTGTGTAATTGGTAAAACAGTTAAAAAGCATTGATTACAAAGTTAAGCCTTGTGTGTCAAGTTCAAATTAATGCTAAGCCTTGTATGTCAAGTTACAAATTAATACTAATAAATAATTGTTTCTTGAGGTGCATGATCTTTGAGGTCCAAGTTTTTTAATGATAATTATTCTAATACACATTCAGATGGATCGTTCGAACAATACAAGGCTAGTCTTTTAGGTAATGGCTGTGACGAAACTTTCAGCCCCGTATAACTATGCCATTTTGGGCTCGGGTAGTCATCTTAGGTGTGTATTGTGGTAGTATTGGTGAAGGTGAAGGTGTGAGTGTTGATGTAGCAGCCGAGTTTTGATTTTGGTCATGAGTGGAGAGATACAGATAAGGAGGAAGAGGTCGGTGGGGATGGTTGGTTGGGGGAAGGCAAAGATGATGTTTAGGTTGATGTAGAGGGTGGTGCCTATGAAGTTAGGTTGAAGGTTAAAGGGGTTGGAGTAGTTGGTGCAGGAGTGCCATAGGAGTAGGAAGGAAGGAAAGGTGTGGAGTCATTATCAAAAAGGTTATAGTTAACTGTCGTAAGAACATTCAATCTAGAAAAGGGAAACATATTTTCTTGAAATAAGGCATGCATAGAAATAAATATTTAACGATTGGACAACTCATAACACATATATCCTCTATGATTGGGTGGATAACCCAAGAATACACATGGGGTGATTGAGGTTGTAATTTATTTCTAGAGGTTGAGTGAATCGGAGGATAACACAAACACCCGAAGACTCGAAGATTGGAATAGGAAGAATCTTTTTGGTAGAGTATTTTAGTGGGTGAATGGAGGGCAAGCTTTTTGGAAGGGATGATGTTATGTAAGTATGCTGCCATTTGCAAGGCATGGTGCCTAAAAGATAGTGGGATAAATGCATGGGCTAGAAGGGTGGGGACGATGTTATTTATAGTACGAATTTTTCTTTCGGGTTTTCCATTTTGAGGGGAAGTGTGAGGACATGAAAACTGAAATGACATGCCATGGAGTTTACAATTTTTTTAAAGAGAACATTGTCATATTATTTTCCATTGTCACATTGAAAACATTTGATTTCTCGTTTCAATTAGGTTTTAATATTGAGCTCGAAATTAGGTTTCTTGTATAGGAAAATTCCACAGAAAATCTGTGAAATACTCTAAAAATAACACATAATAGCGGTTTCCTCCTGAACTGAGAACACGTGATGTTCAAGCATCACTATGCACAATATCAAAAGACAGTAAAGTATAAGACAAATAATTTTAAAAAAGATATTTTATTTGTTTCCCAAGTGGACAAGAATGACAGAAAAAATTGCTATGAAACTTATTACTAATAAGAAAATTATTTCGATGTAGAGAATTTACGACATGTGCTCTAGGGTGTCCTAAACGGTTGTGTCATACTTCATTAGATAATGTGGCAAACGTAGATGGTCGCTGGGCTGAAGTGTAAGGTTCGGTGGTAAGTGGGTAAAGGTCGCCGAAGTTGTTACATCTCAGTAAAGGCCTTCATGTATGAAAATATTTTATAGAGAAACACAGATGCCATATTTTTTATCAGCTTAGGGGCATGTAGTACATTTTGTATATTGAAAGCGTACGGAGAGGTAGTTAATGATGCATGCACATAACCTATAACTGGAATATTATGACCAATACCAACAGTAGTATTGTTACTCGTATTGAAATAAGACATAAGATTACCTCTGCTCACTGTCATATGCGATGTAGTCTCGGTGTCCATATACCATTGATCATCTGGTGGAGAAAGAGATAAGGTATGCATTGCAACTTGATTGCATGTTGGAGCATACGAATGGGATCCATGGTGACTGTCCTTGTACTGTGAAGTGCCTACAACATGAGCCTGATGAGTTGGCCTTTGACCAAAAATACAAGCTTACTTGTTCGAGTTTCCTGTAGTCGAGTATGGACGCAGTGGAGTGGACTAAGGCTGATTCCATGGTGGGAAACTCCACTGCTAATTCTAGTTAGGATATTGTGGATAAGTCCATTGTTGTAGTTAAGGCGGGTACGGTTCTAAAGTCCACGGTGGGTATTAAGAGCGACCACCGCCGCGTCCATTGTTCCGCCCTCTTCCTCAATGGCCACGACCACTTCCTCCTCTGCCATGATTGTTGGTGCCACCACTGCGATTACCACAGTTGAAATAGTTGGCAGCTGGGGTATCAACATGTGCGGCAATGATGGCAATGTCTCATAATAAATATTAATCTTGTTTGTAATTTATACGTGAATATCATCATTTTGTCGATCTTTAATTTATTTGGAGTTTATTGTTTTGTAACTTCAAAAAATATGTTATGTGGCATAGGGGTGTTCAAAACCGAACCAATCCAATAGAAAACCGCAAACCGAACCAATCCAAACTGAAACCGCATTTGGTTCAGATGCATTCGGATCATTTTTTTTACTCAACCACATGGTTTGGTTCGATTTGCGGTTTTGATTTTACCAACTGAACCAAACCAAACCAAACCGCAAGATAAGAAAAACTCTAATTAAATATACATCACATATACCATTACTCATAGAAACTCAATGAAAACTTTAATAAAATGACATATTTTTTTCTCTTGTTAAGTTTCTTCTTTGCTTTTTCTTCCAAAAATGTATTTATATGCTACTTGAACTCTTAAAGAATGATAAAAATTTAGTCTTTTGTATTTCTTACAAAGTTGGATTATTTTTTGTCCATGTTTTAATTTAGTCTACGCAGTTGAGAACATTGTTGGATGAAAATAAAATCTTAATGTTAGATGAAATTTAAAACATTGCTGAAAATATGTTGTGTTTTAGTTTTTTAATTTGATTTTAATGTTGGAAACAAAAAAACTTATTGTCTAAAAAAACCGCACCAACCGATCCAATCCAAACTGCATTGGTTTGATTTGGTTTGGTTTGGATTTTATTTTCAAAGTCAACTGAACCGAACCAAACCGCGTACTTTTTTATCTTGCGGTTCGGATGACTTTTAACCTCAAAACCAAACCAAACTGCACCGCAAACACGCATCATCAAATCAAACATAATTAAATAAATTTATATGCAAAATTATGTGTTGGCGATAAATATTTTTGTTGTCTAACTTTTTATACTTATCGCTAAAAGGCAAGGACACCAATTCCCTTTAGAATCCCTAATATAAAAAATCCCTTTAGAAAGGAAAAAAAACTACCAATTTAAAATATCTATTATAATTTATAATTTCTAAGTATAATAAATTACAATGTAAGTTATTAAGAAACAATGTTGGTTCTGTGATATTTTGTGTCTTGAGTCAATTAAAATAATAATGCTACGTCTCTTAATCATATTATTAAAAAAAATGTGGACAATGGCAGAGCTTGAATAAAAATTTAGAGTTGCAAAAGCGAAGATAAAAATTTAACTTGAAAATTTACAAAAAAATAATAATAATAATGAAAAAGATAAATTCATTAGTGTATAATGACATTAATATAGCTACATGTATAATTTATCATTTAAAGAAAGAGACCTCACAACAAAAATACAAGATAAGTCCACTAACTATTTTTCTCAAACCGACAAAACTTCAATCTCATTAATCAACTAATTTTTTTATTGAAATGAAATGGCCTAAAAAGTATAAAACTTAAATCATGTTAAGAAATTAGTCATTACAATATTTAATCTTGTTGTGAATTGAATCACAATTTGCTTGAATCAATTAACAAAGAAAAACATTAGAAACATATCGTACCTTGGTGAATGCATGTTTTATTACTTAAAAGAAAAGATAAAAACACAATTAATATAGCATTAATTTTAATATAAAAAATATAGAAAATATTAGATAAATCACACACAATTGAGTTTCTCTCATTCTCTTGAATTAAACACGATTCTTGAAGTCATGCATATCAATCACAAACAACAACACCAACTACATGCATGAACCATCAATATATTTTACAAATGGTATATATCTTTCATATTTTTCATGTATTGAATACGACTCTTGGAGTCATACATTTCAATCACAAGCAATAACATCAACTACATATACAAACCACCTATATATCTTGCAAATATACATATATCTCCCTCATTTTTCATGTTTCAAACATGGTTCTTTGAGCATGTGTGCCATGTGAGAATAAACATTATATATGTTACATATACAAAGTGATTTTGTTTATCTATCGTTTATTTATTAAATAATTGATTTTGTTTATAAGTAATCGCATTAAATTTTTAATGTTCTATTATTTTATGAAAAAATATAAATTATACATAAGTTGCTTTGACATTTACACACATATTAAGAAATATATACTTTTGTATCCGAAAGAGAAATTATGAGTAATTGTATAAAATTATCTCTTATTAATGACAAGGGAAAAAGAGATTAAAAGAATTAAAATAAGAGAGAATAATAAATGGTAAAACGTATGATAGGTAAAAAAATCATTAATAATGCATTGATAATGTAAAGTGACTTATAGTAAAACATATTTTTTTTTTCAAAGTAACTTATAAAATCATTGTTTCGTCTCTCAATTGTTTATTAATTTAAGGATTGTCTCTCATTTGTTTTCATATCTTCTTTTTCTTTTTCTTTTTCTTTTTCTTCTTTCTTTCTTTCTTTCTTTCTTTACTTCTTTTTGTACAAATACTTAAAATAAAAGTCACTATGTAAACATATGAGTACTAAAAATTGTTACCTCTCTAATTATTAACATATACTATGATAAAAGAAATTAGTCACACTCTAAATATTTATACATACTATATAGGGTTAAATATGTTTTTAATTTCTATAAATATTTCAACTTTTTATTTTAGTCCCCTAAAACTTTTCTTCGACTTTTAATCCCCAAATTTTTTATCCCTATAAAGTATTCAATTCGACCCTCAACTATTTTGTTAAGCTCCGTCATAAAAAATTAAATAAAAAAGACAACCCTTCAATATATAGAGTTTGTTGTAGGCATTAACAAAACATCATTGATAAGACTGCAAAAGGTTGAAGTTATAGAGTGTCATTCCGATACACTTAATCCATATTTAAAGGATCAGAACATGAAAGATCATTTAAAATATTGTTTGTCAATGTTTGATGGTAAAAGCATGTCTCATGATCCAAAATTTTAATAAATGCATAATATTGTGTTCATTGATGAGACATGATTATTACTTGCTTGCATAAGAGGATGGGCATATAGAACATGGAAAAGCAAAAACTTTATTGGCAAAATTATGATTTTGGCTGTATTTGCTAGATTAAGGTTCGACAGTCATGAAAATGAGACATTCTCGGGGAAGATTGGAATATTTCATTTTGGGGATCAATAACAAGCAAAAAGGACTTGAGCGGCGGGAACATTAGAAAAAGAAACTCATATCTCTATGACAAGATATGTGAGTAATATGTTTGTAATTTTACTATCCATCAAGAAGTTATGGCCAATGGAAGATGAAGGGAATATAATATTCATTCAACAAGATAATCCAAAGTCTCATGTTGATAAAGAAGATAAAGAATCTGTCGGGCAACCTGTGAAGGTGAATATCATATTCAATTAACATGTCAACCACCAAATTGTTCTGATTTAAATGTCTTAGACCTAAATGTAATTCAATTTTTACAAGAGAATAAAACATCAAAAGTAACTGATGATCTTAGGTTAAATATTAATTTCCCATTGTTCAAAAGAAAAATTATAACAATGAAACAAAAGTTGTTCTTCCTAATAAAAATATATATCAGTTATTTAGATTGTGGATGTTATTTATTCTTCCTAAAATTAGTTTGTATAAAATAAGAAACATAAAAGAAGAGAAATTAGTTTGCATAAAAAGCTACATATAACAACATAGTGAAGTGCTAGCAAAACTCTCTTCTAACACTCACATTCCTATTGGATAAAGATTATGTGGGATCCACACTTTAGAAATAGCTAATACCCAAAATGGTGAGACCCACACAAGTTCAATTCAATAAAAGAGTAAATGTCAGAGTGAGAGTTGAAAAGATAGTGTTAGTGACACTCCTCCAACAATATAACATGAGGACATCAATCACTTGGCCAAACACAAATTCCATTAATCAAAATTCTCAATGTAGCATAATTTCAACCACAAACTAAAGAAGAAAAATACCTTAACCAAATGTTCCAAGCCCAGTAACCCTAGCATGCTGAATTAAGAAACACAAATTTTCTAAACTTTTTAACATGTTAGCTATATGAAAATCATGGGAAGAAGAATTAAAAATCAACTAGAATAAGACCCGCGCGTTGCGCTATTCCAAATTACGTTTAATGTATTTTGTGATAATTTATAAATAAAATTTAAATAAATGGGATGAAATCATAATAAAAGACAAACTATTTTTGTGATAGAGATAGGTAATAAAATACATATTATTAT
>Ga0315914_1005564_pt1 | contig 18283 bp, 8 predicted proteins | sample MpolenodulesMG_FD_203920 | JGI IMG/M metagenome (GOLD analysis project Ga0315914, IMG submission 203920) | Medicago polymorpha root nodule microbial communities from Los Angeles, California, United States - elongated nodules | ecosystem: Host-associated > Plants > Roots > Nodule | place: USA...
ACGTCTTAATTATTATTATTTTTTGTTAACAAGTATATATGTAAAACATATAACAAAAAACACCACTATTTATTTTCAATTTTATATATAGATTTAAAGCAAACAACACTGCTATTTTAACCATTTATATTGTTGACATATAATACAGCAAAAAAATTACTCAAGAATGATCCTCAAGTATATATAGTATAGAACTGATATCTCTTAAAAATTTCCTTTCACGCATATTTTTTTTAAAAAAAATTATTCATATACTTAGATTATATTAACATAATTTAGAGTGATAGGGAAAATTTTATGCAAATTATTTTGAATAGATAATTTTTTTTTAAAGAGTGCAAACACTTTAACTCTATATACAGGTATCAATCAAAATTTGAAAGATGGTTACTAACATTAGGTTCATAGTATTTTTTTTCAAAAAAAAATAAAATAGGCATAATCATAGTTCTCGACATTTTTCTCTTTCTATATCATGGTTGGATTTTTTATTTAAATATATATTAGTAAATTGATTCAATAGTGTGCAATTAACCTGTACAAATTAAAATGAGTTTTTGAAAAGAACTTTTAATAGCTTAAGACAATTCCACTAATCACGCATTGCTTTGAAATGTACAAGGTAGGGCAGGTTTTTTGAGATTCCCATTATATGCTTAATTTATGGAGAACTAGATCATAGAGATACTTTTATTTAAGGAGAGCATGGAGATACTTATCATGCTTCTGCTGACTAATTATTATTATCTTTTTTTGGCAAGTTACTCACTGATTTGTAATTACTATAGATGTAAATGCATTTATCTGCTAAGGATAGAAAATAGGGGCACCAATTCATAATGGTTTTATTTGCAATGATTATTAATAAGAGTCAAGGTCGATCACTGAAAATATTGATATGTATCTCTCAACGTTGTGTTTGCACATGTTTTGTTATACGTTATGTCAAAGATTATTTTAAGAGCAGAGATGAAGATATTAGTCATCAATAAAGACGACGAAGATACTAATGTAACGTCAATTGTGGTATTTAAAGAAGTATTTTATAATTTATTTTTATTTTTTTGGTTCATAGACGAGATGACAAAGCCATCGTAATTAAACTTACACGTACAAAGTGGAGGTACCGGGGTTCGAACCCAAAAATTGACGTCCGGCCGAACAATTTTGACATTTTTTGACAGTTGAGCTATGACTTATGAAACTTATTCTATAATTTATAATAACTATGACTATATATCGTATTATATATATATAAAAAAAAATGACCCCTAACATGTTATGATTGATGTGGATAATTTTTTTTTTAATACAAGAAATGATGTGGATCAATGTTTATTACTTTATTACATTAAAGTGAATTTTTGTTGAGGGAATTAAAGTAAATCTTTTATTATCTTTATATAATTATGTCGGTATTTTTAGTCGAAAGGGCCCGTGCATCGCACGGGTCGGCGGTCTAGTCATAAAAACCGTACAACCAATCTTGAACTACATATTTCAACCTAATTGTTGCCGTTAAAATAAACAACATAACAATTGTCAAAACTCATGACAATGTAGTAATAAAGTAAAACTCATGTAAAATTTAATCTTCTTTAGTTCATCCTAGTTTTTGTTAGAAAAATATGTCATATTCTTTAAATCTTAAATTTGTTTAAGTAAAGACAATATAACCTTCATCTCCACAGGTATTCATTTCTTCATTAAACAACTCGAAGTGGTTTCTAATTTTTTTTCTCTTCTAACTGATGACAAAAATAAACTTAGGAAAAAGATGAATATGACAAAAATATACATGATTTCTTCATCAAATTAGACAGACTGGTATTGTGATTACTATAACATGCCATAACAAAAAAAAATTGTGTTCTTAATTTTCGTCAGTTTAGCTACAGCCAATGATAATTCAATTCTACAAAAAAAAAGTTGGAATGAGTTTCACGATTTGATATGCAAAGTAGTTGGTCGAATGTGAAGTATATGTGGTTTATTTAGTGACAAGAAGTCCATCATAGACAAAGCAATGGACACAAACAAAACATGATTTGACTACCGGGAAACTTAGTTGAAGTTTTCGGAAATTTGCTCAATTAAGGAATAAAATTATATACCAAAAATGATCGGTAACACTTGGGTGTCTTTGTCTCTATCTCTCTCCTAACCAATAATTCTCTCTCATCAAAATAATTCATTTTAATCATTCCATCATCACTCTCTTTCCTCCAAAATACACTAAAGTCACCAAAGTCACCCAACACAAAGTCACCGAAGTCCCACCCAAAAATGTTTGGTGGGGGTGAAGCCAAAATGGTAAAATTGATAATATTTATGTTTTGTTGGGGGTAAAATACTAATTGTAGGGGTACGGGATATGATTTGTTGATTGATTTCGTGCAATTTTTTCAAACCCATTACGAACTAAAATGATCAAAATCTAACAACATAAGCCGTCAGGAAGCCCAATTCTTCCTAGTTTTGTACCCCTTTCTCGCATTGTTGCTCACCTAGTTAAAGATGTGGGATACTTTTCCTTCGTATTATTGTTGATATTAGAAAAGTTTATTTGCGTCATATCTAAGAGGCAATATTGATATTGAAGTTTGAAAAACTTGAAGGCTATGTATAGATTGATGAAATGTGATGGAATGAGATGGAATGATTTTGTGTTCCATTGTTTGGATAAGTAATAAAAGGATGGAATGGAATGCATTTCATCCTATTCCACCACTTACTCTCACTTTTGTTACCCTTCAATTTGGGAGGAATCGGATGGAATCCCTTTTATTTTATTTTTTAACTATTATAAATACCATTATGTCCCTATGTTTCCTCTGCCATATTCTGCATCACGCATATGCACGGACGTGGTAATTTTAAAGTGATTTTTCTGCTTTCGACAATTATCATAAAAATCTTTGAATTATCTGTGTTATTTGCAGTATGCAGCACACTACCGACATTTTTTTTCTCACGAACGACCCTTCAACTATTCCTGATACAGTATAGTTTGTGTTTAGTTATATATGAAAATGTTTTGTAAATAAGGGCAAAAAAGAAAATAAAAAGTTGTGATTCATTCTATTCCGTTCAATTTTCAAACGATGGAGTGGTAATTTTGTTCCGTTCCATTATAAAATATCCAAGCAATGGAATGGACTCTTTATTCCATTCCATTCCGCTCCATTCCATTTCTTTCAGTTCATTTTATGATATCTAAACATAGCTGAAGTATATATGAGAAAAAGTTGGCCCTAGTTTCTTTTGAGAGAGACTCCACCTTCTCTCTAAGTTCTCTTTCTCCTTCACTCAATAAGGAGAGGTGGTTTTAGGTCATAGTTTAACCTAGAATCACCCATCTACATCCCTTTCCACTTTCTCTTAATCTAAATAAGCGGTTTTAACATATATCATGTTTTTTTGTTTTTCATGATTTTGTCGTTTGAATGCAGTGATATGTTGTTCGTCGTCTTGTGCGACGTTGTTTGATTTGGTTACTTAGATTTTATCATATTATCTGTAGTCATTTTGCAGTTGTATGCTATTGATTTGGATGTTATGAGTTTATTTGTAGATTCACCCTTTACATTTTTAAGGATGTTGAACATGTGGTTGTATCTGATGTATACTATATCAATTTAAATGAATGAACATGATTAGCTTTGTGGTGGTTTGTAGTTTGATTCTACTCGTTGTTTTTAGGTGCTCCACCTATCTACGACGCACTTGTATTTTTCCTTTTCCTTGCCGCGAGTGGTACTGTTTTTTGTATTACTTGACATGAATAATATTAGCCGATTCAAAAAATATATATCGTTTTGTTTTTGTCAAGTTTTTTTTTGAAAAACATGATTAAAGATTATGAAAATTAGGATAAAATAAGTGTACTTTTTCTCTAGACAGCAAATTAGAAAGAAACCCTGAATAAAATGTAAAAATAAATCAAGTAGTTGTATTCCTTTTGAATCTCTATTCAATAACTAATTGACTATAGATCTAATTTAGTCACTTATAATTTTATCATGAGATAATTCAGGCAAAAAATAAACTTAAAATAGTCACGATCACATTTTCATACGAGAGACAGTTTAAAATTTAAATGAACATGTGGTTTAAAACTGATGTGTACTCTATCAATTTAAATGAATGAATATTCTTTTATTTTTGTCAAAAAAAGTTTTGAAAAACTTGATTAAAGATTATGAAAATTAGTGTAAAATAAGTGTACTTTTTCTCTACACAACAAATTAGAAAGAAACCTTGAATAAAATTAATAATAAAATGTAAAAATAATCATGCAGTTGCATTCCCATGTAGTTTTAAACTCTATTCAATAACTAATCGACTATAGATCTAATTTAGTTTCTTATAATTTTCTCATGAGACAATTTAGGTACATAAAAAACTTAAAATAGTCACTGGCATTTTCATATGAGAGACAAATTAGTCTCTTTATTAGTTTGCCTTATCACACAACAAAAGAACTAATTTGTCCCATATATGAAAATTTGAGAGACTAATTTGAGTATTATTTTTTTGTCATAGATTAAATTGAGTCGCAAAAAGATTGCAATAGACTAAATTGAGTCTTTATTCTAACTAATTCATTGATCTTTTTTCATAAATTGAACTCAAGCTAAAAATTGAGTTCATTTAATAAATGTGTTGAAGTGAATGTTTAGTTTTGTGGTGACAACATTGATTTGGATGATTAGTTTTAGTTAAAAGTGAGTTGATCAAAGAATAATTTATATTTGAAAACATAAAAGTAGTTGCATTCCTTTGATCATGATACCCACTAAGAGTTGTTTAGCTTCTACTTCATATATTGGTTGTCTCTCCCTCTGAAAAATTGGATTAAAATTGCTACTGATGGAGTTGTTTATTTGTTTGAAATGCGGCTTGTGGAAGAATCACTTGTGATGAGAATAGTCATTCGATAGTGTCTTTTGTTTGCAACCTTAGCCACTGTACTTATCTTATGGCAGAATTAGGGGGGGTAATTATCAGGGAGTTAATCTTGCTAAAAGGTTTCTCTAAAATGTTTGTTCAGAGTGATTCGTTGATAGACATTAACATTTTACATGATGATGTTGCTTGGTGTAACTCTTGCTATCCTTTATTGAGACAGATTCATGTAATTGTTGTTAAATGAGAGGTTCAGTGGAAACAAATGTTTCAAGAAGCAAATCAAGGCATGCATGTTTTTGTCAAAGTATAGTCTTCAATAAGAGAGTCATTTTTACACTCAATATTAGGATAATAATATACAATTTAATTTAAAAAGTATTGTATATCATCCAGGGAAAAGTGTTAATATACAATATACAATTTATAAATTAGTGCATGTGTGCTTTGTTTTAGGGTAGGAAGAGTGAAAAGTGATTGTACACCAAAAAAATGTGTCTCCATACAAGAATAATAATATACAATTCAATTTTCTGCATACTTTAACCTTTTTTAATTAACTTGTGTACACGCTTACACACATATCTAATATTATGTGCCCTTAATGAGATTTTCTCAGTAAAATTTTAGTAAAAGGAAAAATTATATGCATTAACCACATACATATATACCATTCACAGCAGTGAACAATTTATGGGTATAAGAGCTATATGTCGGTACTCTATTGTATCTTTTTTGAAGATTGGAATTTCAATTGAGGACAAAAATCATATATCCTCTCGAAGAACAAACAAAAATAGAGTTTAGCTTTTGGCATTTTCCTTCCCATCTGATTAAGCAATGTGTCTTTCAGTGGGTTATGATGTTTCCAGAATTTGTATTCTAGTGACAGTTACACCCTTCTAATTAATTCTTGATGTTAAAAAAATATATATAGACAAAACATAATTTATTGATGCGGTCATCATTAGCATCGCAAAACAATTAATAAAAATCTTTCAAAAAATAAAAAATTACTACAAGAATTAGCTAGTTTCAACGAATTTTGTATTGTCCAATAACAATTATACGACTGCATCTGGAATTCATGCCTTTTATTTTTATAAACAAAATAGATAGATTATATGGAGTACAAAACTCTAACCCATTACTCAAAAAAACTTATGTCAATCGCTTTACAAACAAGAGTTACAAAACAAATTTTGAAAAGACTAAACAATTATTGAAATGGTGATTTATATGGAAGCATATGGAAAAGACCAATTCAAAAATGAAGTACATGGAATTCGTGTGATATAGCTTGATATTATGACTGTTTACAATTCAACGAGCACAGTATAGGTACATTATTAATGGAATATTAGAGTATAGGTACAAAGCTTACCAAGACAAACCATGCTACGATAATCATATGAATTTCATGGACAAGAATCACAAGATTATCTTGTAAACAAAGAATCACAAGATATGTAAGACATTAATGCTACTTTAATTACAACAAAAACAGTAACAAGATCTTTATGTGATTTAGCATCTCCGAGATAGTATTATTGATGAATCAGATCTTTATCTTATACATGACATGAGAATGTGCTATAAAATTTATGTCCATATATAGGTCATATATCTCTTCTCAGTTCTCTAGCCTGTGCAGGAAAATGGAAATTGTATTGGAAGGGATCGGAGGGGACCTGATTTAGGACATGTCCTCATTGTAATATCTTGCATGAATAATGAGATGATACATCTCTTTCCTGTGCGATGATTTCTCAATGAAGTGGACCAACTATATGAGTCTGCCAGTTCATCCAAAAACTGTCATATGTAGTACTATTTGGAATCCTGTTTTTTCAAGTTTTATTGTATATATTATATGATTCAGATTCATATATATTGCAGAGTTGAAGGGTGGATATATATTGCAATGTTTGTGATTTTCCTTTGTTTGATGCCTCTTGTAACTGTTTATCCCCATGTGCACCTTGCTTTCATCAGAAATAAAATATTCTTGCAACCAAAACGGTTTGACTATCCTATCCTTTTTTAGCAAAGGCTTGATCAAGAATTCTTGTTAGTTGGGCAACTCTAGGGGTGAAATTAACATGATAACAAAAATGATATCGCATTGTGGAGACTAATATATGTTATTAGTGGTTACACCAAAAGAGTTTTATGCAGAGGACTAACATATTTCTCTCTCTAGTAGATTAGTCAGTAACATTCAGAATCACAACAATTACGCAGAAACTACAAGATGTAGCTTTTAAAAAATTACGACGCATCGCTATAAATATGACATACTCACCGTAATACCAAATATAGACTTAATTATAAAAGAAAAGAGAATTATTTAATATATGTTATAGACCTACACTATTGAGCATCATCTTCGCCATAGATTTCAGCTATGCCACTATTCATTGATCATTGTTCATCCAGATTCACCATTGTTGAGACTAGTAACCAAAAATAAATAAATAACTACTACACTATAAGTCCTCACATTTACACGTCACCTTAAACACTAGTAACCAAACAACATGGATCCTTCGTACTAACCCAAAAGCCACCGAATCATTTATTTTTCTTTTATTTCCAATTTATTAGGATATTCATCTATATATCAATTAAAAAAGTACTTATCCTTGCTACAACTTTTTTGTTTGATTGTGATACATACTGATCCACGTTCCCACTTAGGCAGTAGCAAATCACAATTAACAACAACTAACTAACTAACTACTATATATAACCATCAACCAAACACCTTCCTTCCCCTTCTTTTCAATCCATCACCCTCTTATTACACTTTCATACCCTCTAAACTTTCTAAAACCATGCCAACTACACTTAGAACAAGAAGAAGAAACAACCTCAAACACCTCAATTACCTATGTTTCTCAACTTTCATAAAACCTCAATCTCCTCCTACATCATCCCTTCTTGATCACAATCGTCCATCACTCTCCGAACCTCAACCCGCCGACATTGCCACCGCCGTCGCCTCCAACCGCTTCTTTTTCTCCTCTCCCGGCCGTTCCAACTCCATAGTTGAATCCACCGTATCCTCCTCCTCGCCAGCACCGACAATTGATTCTAACAAAAAGAAGGTAGTTTTGAACAGAAGTGTGGCGGTGGCAACATACTCACCGGACCCTTACATGGATTTTCGGCAGTCAATGCAAGAGATGGTGGAAGCGCAACCAGAGTTGATGAAGGACGTGAAGTCCAACTGGGATACCTTACACGACCTTCTTCTTAGCTATCTCGCTATTAATCCCAACAACACTCACAAGTTCATTCTTGATGCTTTTTCTGATCTTATTGTTACTCTCATGTCCTTTTCATCTTCTTCTTCTTCACCATCTTCTTCGTGATAGTGTATTTATTAATTAGATATAATTGTTCATGAGAAGGTGCATGTGTAATTTAAAAATACGTAAGGCTCGTGATAGATAATTAGTATGACTGAATTATTAACTATAGTTATAAATTAATGTCTTTTATTAAACACATGTTGATAGATGCTTATGCATCTCACTCACATTTATAGTTTTGAAGAAATTAAAGTACAATACTAAGAATAGTTTTTTTTTTTTTTTTTATGATCATCGATATTGCATTATTGTGTTTTAATCAGTACTAGTTAATCATTGATGTGCTGCTTCCTAGAATTCACGTTAATTAAGTTAGTATTAATTCAACAAGTATTAATATGAAATGACATGTTTAATTTTGTTTATTTAGTGTGGGCCTGTGGGGACCGGGGAACCAGAACACAAAGATTGGTCCCTTGTAGCTAGCTCTGTTTTGTTTGGAAATTGATAGATATAGCGAAAAAAGAGTTTCAAGAATATCTAAAGATGGTATAATTTTAAAACAACATTTCTTAATTATACCCATCAATTCTTTAATTTCCGGTCAATAACAAATTTAAGTGGCTGAAATCTTTTCATGATTAATTCTTGATATAATCTCTCTAGATTATTAGCAATGCTCGTTTTGTTTACTCTCTTTATCGGTTTATTTCCATATCCTTGGATTTGTTTTTTTGTTTTTGTAATATTAGTTATTATTTTTTTCTAAATCATTAAACTACGTTTTTAGAAGTTTGAGAAATTGATTACTTTCTCTTGAAGGCCGGAAATTTGTTGAAGTATTTTATAATCTTCCTTACTTGGAGGCCATATGAGTATGACTTATGATTTTGAGTACTCTCTCCTTCACCATGTTGATTATGTTCAATCTATATGGTTATTTCGAAGTCATTGGAGGATAATCTTCATGAATTACAACTACCTTAGTTCTTCTTTAATAACGATAAAGAGCGGAACAATGAGCAAAAAGGGACATAATTGATAATGCCTGATTAAGAACAACTCATGATGAACTGGGTTGTCCTCTCAAATAATCATGTAGAGAGGTCTCTCTCCACTTATGTTTATATATTATGGCTATCCAGTGTTGTTCCAATCGAATTGGCGGCCAAACTCTAATATTGGGAAAAAGCTGTCAACCCTAACTTCTGTCAAGCGTCTCTCAATATCGCATCAATCCTCCACATATATATACACATTTACATGTATTTCAACAATACACTAAGTTATAATCTGTATCTTTTAAATTTGGGATTTCTGTTAAATTTTCCAACAGAACGTAGTTCATGTGTTCTTCGAAGCAGCACGTATACTTTGGTGGAAATTATGGTTGATTTTTTTATCTATCGTACGACATTAATTAATGTCACATCTATATACCTAGTGAATAGTGATAATGTGAAATTTGTGTGATCACTTCGTTAACTACGTTTGCAAATATATGTATTTTAAGATCAAATTAAGTGATGTTATATGCGTATCAGCAGCATGTTATAAAAGACATGATATTGGTTTTTTTTTCACAGCAAAAGAAATTAATATTAAATTTTTTTCAGAGGAGATTAATACTATTAAAAACTTAACAAGTACATGAAGCACAAGAATTTACAACAATGTAAACATGAGCTACAACCAAATGCTAGCTTAAGTATAACACAGAGCAACAGAGAAAGTTTATCATCGAGTTAAAGTCACCCAATGTATACAGGTTCAAGAATCAGTTGCTGATTTTGATGAACTCCCTCTCTCACGAGCTTTTCCTAATTCATAAGGAGAACTACGTCTTCTGCGACGTGAAGTTCTTCCATTGACAAAACAAGACTCTCTCAGAGATTGCTCTTCCTTAATTTCTCTTTGGTTCTTGTCATAATGGAAGACTGCAACAAGTTTCATTGATTAGAAAACAAGTTTTAATAAGAAAAAATATAACTAACGAAATTAGAATAACATTTCATATTTTATATTTTTTTTTTTGTTATTAATTCAACTTTTCCTAATAGTAATTTTCTTGTTAGCCCATGGCTCCTAGAAAAAGTGTACATGTATATATCCACGTAAAAAGAACCTATCTAATTTAGCTCGTTACGTTTCTACCAAAATGTGTATACATACCTTGATTGAAATCCAGATTTCCTTCAGGAAGCTCATGCTTTTGTATTTTCTTCTGAAGCATTTCCACTCCATAGAATTTCACCACATTTTTGGTCTTCAGTAATTCTTTTGTAGTCATGTCAATTTTCTCAAATCCAAAACATGAAGTCCAAGTCTGTAGTACTTGCAGCGCTGATGGAATGACCAGCATCTCCACATTCATATAGCTCAGTGCCTGCAGATATATGCATGGTAGCAATATATTATGTGATAAATAATTTTTTTAAGTGGAATAAAAAGCCATACTAACTTATGCCCTAAATACACAAGATAAAGAGCTCAAATTGAATTGAGTTGTATTCCTATATTTGATTTCTTAGCATTTTCCTAAATTAAAATAAAATAAAATAAAATTATAACTATGCATACACACGAAATAGAGACAAAGTTAACAATTTAAATTATGAACTCACCGACTCAATGGCATTGAGAAGTCTACGGCACATTCCTTGTTTCCTAAACCTAGCTCGTGTTCCAATAAATGGCATCTCTGCCATTTGATGTCCATGAATCCTATTTCACCAATTAATAAACTCCATAATTAATATGTTTTCCTACAGTAATTAACTCTATAAGTTGCATGAGCATTGATAAAAAATAAATAAATTTACCTGAGAGTGGCAATACAGATTGTATCATTCCCTTTCTCTAGAAGTACAGTAAAAAATCCGGCATAATTAACAGCATGGGATTTTGACCTGACAAGATAATAAGAACATAAATACCAATAAAAAATATCTACAACATGATAATTAGATTTTGAGGACAACTAGTCGATACATCGAATGTTGTTTGCTTAGAAGGTACAGTATAATATGTTACATTACACTTTTAGTAAATTATATATATGAAAATATATTTGCTGTAAAAAAAATTAAATGGAAGTATATTTAGAAACTTCTTAATGGCCATAAACTCATTCAAAATATCTTTTATCTAATAAAATAGTTATCGGAGTGAACCGCTAGTAATTAACACGTAATAAAACCGGTTAAAAACACAAATAAGATGATGGTAACTAACATCACAATGATTCGAGTGGAACTAAACTTTAATCCTTTAAGTATTGATTTGAGCTTTTGCGAATGAAAAAAATATGATTATGAGATAGGGTGGAAACATGTTAGATCATCCGACACCGACCTACAGTCTAGTCTATTTAAAATCTAACTCGGTCAAACTCGTTTAATAAAAATACTGGGCTCAAACTTTATATAAAGTCTATTTAATTAAATAGGCTAGATTAAGAATTAAAAAAAAAACTATTAAGCACATCAAGTTAGTCTATTAAGCTTTTTATATATATAATATATCTTCCATTATTGATATTGTTGAATTTTATTTTTCATAAATTCAAGTCTTCTTATGATTTGGTTATTTATTAGCAGATATATTGGTGTGATTAGACATTCATAAGATTTTGTTATTTAGTAGCAGAGCTACATAGTGTAAATAATGCTTTTAAATAGGCTTTCAAGCTTCATCAGACCTTTAAAAAGGCTAAGTTAAGCCTTGAAAATGAGCCTGTGACAAGTAATAGGCTAGACTCGGGCCTATAATTTTTGAAATAGGTCTGACTTAGGCCTTACAAAGTCTGATTTAGCCTAGCCTATTGTCACCCCTATTAGGAAATGAGATGTTGGTTAGCCAAGTTTTTTGAGAGCATCATGTATTAGTAACCGATAATGTAGATGGATATTTCATACTAATAATATAGTTATAAAAATTACTCAAAAAAAAAAATATATAGTTATAAAAGGAGTGGCCTTACCAACGGCTACTTAGAATATTGGGGAACATGTCAATCTTCTGACCTCCAAGATCCAAACTAATGGGTTGAAAACACTCATGCATTGCAGATAATGCAACATCCATCTTTGAAGTAGTTGGGTCCATTTTATCTAATTCACGCAAAAATGTGCAAGAAAATCCATCTCCAATGTCATGTCTATTCCGTAGAAGCATTTCAAACCTCTCAAATATCTGGAAACACAATTTTTAACTATTAATTATTGCAATTATCAAAAAGAGTTTGTTATAGCTGTGCACTCGTGTCTTCTCTAAAATGAGAAAAAGGATATAACCCTAAGAGGTAAGATATTGAACATCCTCTATATACACAAACATAAAGTAATTAACATTAAAACATTCTCTAAAAGAGCATTTAAAAGAAATAACCATTTGAATTTTAGCGATAGGAGCAAAAATATCTTTGCATCACTCTAACAAAATTAAGAACAATGTTCAAGATTTTAAAATATGAAAAAAAATATCATACCTGTTGACATCTTTTTCCACAAAAATATTCACGATTGAACTCATCACTGTTGGCCTCAACGCAGTTTATATGATCTACATGCATGAGAGATATAAAGTTTAGTTTATTTTTCTTTCAACTATAGAACACACATGATATCCTTTTCAATTCTTCATAAAGGTAACGAGGGGACTATAATATTACTTACGATGCTTAGTTTGATGTTAACACATTATTTATCAAAAAACTTTTGTTTATTTTTGATGGGGAAAGAAAATACGTTATTGAGAAATGAATATTCAGTTAATTAATGAAGAGGAGATATATTGGTATAAGAAAAAGAAGTAGAGAAAATACATCTGGTTCTGCATGAAGGACATGCACGAAAGACACATCCAATTTCGGGATTTTCACTTTTGTCTTCATAGGATCCACAAAATTTACAAGAGCAGTGAATGCAGTGCCAGTCACCCGCTGGAAGCTCCTGCAAGGAAAGAATGAAGAAGAAGACGATTTACATATTCCAGTACAAAATTAAGTTAAATTATTTCAATATGTGGCTTAATCATATCAATAAGATTTCTGATTTCTTTCTCGTGAAAATGACACCCAAAATTAAGTTAAATTAGTATAAGAAAAATAAAAAATTTCTTAAGTATTAATATATCATTAGGTGACCAATGTAATTAATATATAATGAAAAATAAATAAATAAAAGAATGATCTCTAAAATGATAAGATCAAAGGCATGTTTCGATTGATTTATTTTTTATCCTATACAAAACAGCTTATGAAGATAAACAAGTTTCATGAGTGAGAAATTATGAATTAACATAATCGCTTATTTATTTACATAAACTATTTTTTATAAACTAAAAAATAAATGAATCCAAATAGCCCCAAATAATGAAAATAAGCTTTGTAAAAAAATAATGAAAATAAACTAAAAAGTAGTCATAATCATAGATTAAGGCACAAACTTTAATATCTAAGCAGCTTTGATGAAAAACTGCAGGACAACCATCACAGCAGATGAGATCTCCCCCGTCTTTACAAACACCGCATGAATCTTCATTCAGGTCTTTATACACTCTTTGAGGTTGTAGATCCATTTTCATAAGATCCTTAGCCCTCTACAAAACAACCAGTAAATTTAGTTAGCGTTAACGAAAACAAACAAATGCGTAACAATAAATCAATTTAAAGTTCAAGAAAAAACTTACATGAATCACAAAGAGTGGTCTATGAATGGTGTTTTGATCTTGAAGATTGTATTTGTAGATGTAGGCACCCTTCCTCTTGGGATCTTCTTTGCTGTTTCAAAAAAAAACCAGAGAGATGATTTTATTTTTTTTTTGTTTTAAAGACACAAGTTTTAAATTGATAAAGAGAACCAATTCAAATAAAAATGAAAGCAAATAAGGAGGAGGGACGTGAACTTGCAAAATTGGCCCTAATGAGAAAAAATCAATCCCATTAATTGTTGAAATTCTGACACTAATGTAGAAGATAAGCTTATTTTGATGATCTAAACACCCATAACAGTGAATGGCAAACTAAATCTAAATCATCTACATCGAAGTCAAGCCCTAAATGAACATAAAAGTGAAAAATAACTTGAACAAATTGGAGACATGACCAACTCTCATCTCAATAATAAAAAAATATTATATTATTTGAGGAAAAATCATATCAAACAAATATACGTAGATCTAAGTCTACAAGGAAGATCACCTAAACCTTTTTGAGAATTCTAAGTCGAAACGTAGGTCTAAGTCTACAAGGAAGATCACCTAAACCTTTTTGAGAATTCTAAGTCGAAGATTGTTGGAAAAAAGGTTGATAATCAATGAATGATGAAATTGGAGAAGAGTTGAGATTTTTTTTTATATTTTTGTTTAGATCTATGCTTGATAGTTGAATGTGAAATTGTAATCAAGATTTAGGTTGTTACCTTTGATTGACACTACAAGGAGATAAGGGGATTGTAGAGAAAGGGATGACGCTGCATGGACTTCACCTGTTCTTTTAAGCTGATATTCTTCCTTGCTTTCCGCACTTTTTTGTCATGTCTTAACCTTTATGTTAAGAGGTTTGTCTCAATGTTATAAAAGAAACCGAAGACTCTATTTTCAATGTAAAAATAAAAAATAGTATATTAAATATTTTTTACCATTTAACTCTTTAATTTTTTTTGAATCTCTTTACATTTTTATCTCATCAAATGAGTCATCATTTTCTTTGAAAAAATGGAGAGGATCTCAACTCATGTTAAGTTTTCCTCCCTCAATTTCATATCTATACTAGTTAAAAAATTGTTTTTGGTACAAATTAAATAGTTTGAATTTATGCACATATATGAAAAAGTATTTTAATTAACATATTTATGTTGATGTTTCTTTAATTCATTATATTTATCATTAATTGTTATATAAAGTTTCTCATCCTTAAAACTAAAGACTGAAAGATAAATTAAAATTATGTAAAAATAAATCGCTTTAAGTATATTTAGAGTATAATTAGAAAATAAAGGTGAATTCTACATTTGATTTCTTTCTTTCTTTCTTCCGGGCATTATATATCAAGTTTTTAAAACGTACTTCCCACCTCAATGAAATTTAAGCAAGATTTAATCAAATTATGTGTATGTCCTCGTGAACTTAACTCAGTTTGTAAGGACAATGCATAATATATATAAGGTATGAGGTTTGAACATCGGTCTCCACTAAAAAAATCAAATTATGTATATGAAAAAAAAATAGTTGATTGTATTTAGTTTATGCAATCTGAATTAAATAAAGCCTATTGCATAAATTAACCTTTATGAGACGTACTTTAGAGATATTATTGTTTAAAGTAGTGCAGGGAATCAATAGATTATAGTTTAGAGACGTACTTTAGAGATATTATATTTTCTTCTTTTAATTAAATTACACATTCAAATTGAAGACGTAAATAAAAAGAAGACATTTGACCAAAAAAAGAACACCATAAAGAAGACATTAATTTCTCCAGTCAAAACAAAAAAAAATACATTAATGTCTTTCCCATTACACATTGACCATCATATTGATTCATTTTACTGGATATTTTTTTAAAAATAATCAATTAAATTTCTACCAAAAAAAAATCAATCAACGTTTTTCTAAAAATAACAAATATTTAATTTAATTAAACAATAAGCCGAACAACAAATGCACAAGACATGTTTTTGAGAGGCCATCGTTCTAAAATACTTTGACCATCTGCATGCAAAGCCCGCCACCCAGCCCTCATTCAAAACCTTACGGCAAAAATCAACACTTTCACAAATTGTATCAGACAAGATACTTGAGTAACCTTCAACCTCTCAACCTAAAACTCATCTTCATCCGATATACTTTTTGTGTTAACCTCCGGTTTCCGAGAAAGGAGATCTAACAATTTAGAGTTTGATCGAGAGGTAAAAAATTATTCAGTTATCAAGTATCGAACTATGATTTTTTCGAACGATTTATCTTTAACGAAAACTTATTAATCACTTAAACTCAATCACTCTGTTACTCATCAAATATATTTGATTCAATTAACTTTTTGGACTAAGATTATTTTATGAAAAAAATTGTCATATAATTTGTTTTCATTCATTTTATAATTATTATCCTCTTTTTTTGGGTACATTATAATTCTGTTTTTTAAAATGACGTTCTTATCTCATAAATTAATTATTTTCTAAAAGGGATATTATACCTGCCATCTGTACCACACCATATTGGGTGTCAAGAATTATATTTAAGAGTTTTTCAAAAATAAAAAATGAATGCAGTCCTGCCATATACTAGTATTCAAACTTTTGTATATGTTAACTCATTAATGGTCTTAAGACTAGGCATATAGACTTAAAAATGTTTCTATATATAACAATATTTTATTGTATAAAAGATTGACTGGAATATTTTTATCATTAATAAATTAATAAATACACCATGAAAATAATTATATATGGATTTTTGAATCATACTCTATTTGGGATTTTTATAAAAAAAAATAAAAAATTGGTGAAGGGAAAAAATTATTATCCAAAGTGATACTAAAATTTAAATGTACTTAAATGTATTTGGTCCAAAATTTAGACCGAATACTTTTGACTCTTGCGATACCTTTTTACTTATACTACATCCATCTCATTTTAATAGTTGTTTTAGAGTCGTGTGGAGTTATTAAGAAAATGGTTAGTTGAGTTGATTTCAATGGGTTTCCGTGAGCATAACTCAGTTGGCAGGGACATACATTGTTATATACAGGGGTTGAGGTTTGAACCCTGGACACCCCACTTATTCACCTTGAAAAAGTCGAAATCTAACCACCAGGCTACTTGACAAAAAAAAAGAAGTTGATTTCAATAGTAAAATAATCTACTAAAATATTCTTATTAATTGTAGTTAGTGTATTAGTTAAGTGAAGTGGAATTAAATAAATATGGGGTATATTAATGAAAAAATAATAAATGTTGCAACGATATTTTAAAATGACAATTATTTTGAGGCAGAAAAAATGCTAAAGACATAGTTAAAATGAGAAAGGGAGTATTTCATTCTTGAGAAAGCATAAAGAAGGGAGAAATATCACTTCAACATTTAATATAGTATTCGGCATAGATTAGCAAAAAGGGCTCCTAAAAGCAAAGACTATTTGATCCGAAATTTAGTTCAAATACATCTGACTTTTACAATACCTTTTAATTTATATTTCATTTTCGAGAAAGTAAAAGAAAGGATAAATATCACTCCAACATATAATGTAATAATTGGTAAAGATTAAGCTAAGCAAAAGAAGGCTTAATTGCTTTTTTTGTCCCTTAAAAAAAATTAGTATTGTTTTGGTCCCGTAAGTAATAAAAAGTTCGTTTGAGTCCTTTAATTTCATTTATGTTACACTTTTTTCTCTCTTCCGTCAAGGGATTAACCCCAAATGTCTTAGATGGACTAACATTATAGATAGTCCACCGTAAATATCATTAATTTTTTTAATCTTAATCATTAATCTATTTTTTAAAACATAAACCATTGGATTTTGGAGGTCTATTGTAAGTAATAGTACACTGTCACCACCTGATTATTTTTCCTTTCTTCATCTTCTTCTCTTCTCACTTTCACCATCTTAATCAATGTATATAAAAAATTCATCATCCTTGTCATCTCAATTTATCACCTTCAACATCAAATCCAGAAAAATAAAACAAAAAACTCAACAAACCCAAAAATCTAGATTAAACTCTGATAAGTGTCAAAAAGGAGTTAAATAGACTGTACATTTTAGGCACTTTGATTACTTGGTTTGCAAGTTATCCTGCGAAAAGCTCACAAATACTGAAGAATCACTCAATTATGCTTTTCACATCTAACGCCAACTCTTTGTAGGAAAATACATGCCTGGACACTCTAGAAGCAAGAAAACATGAAGAAATGCAAAGGACAACTTTTTGAAGATCAAAGGAACAAAATAGGCAGAATTACCAGTTTACTGGCCATGGCGAGTAAGTTTACTTGCGAGGCGAGTAAGTTTACCAGTTTACTCGCCATGGCGAGTAAGTTTACTTGGGAGGCGAGTA
>Ga0315914_1005567_pt1 | contig 18276 bp, 8 predicted proteins | sample MpolenodulesMG_FD_203920 | JGI IMG/M metagenome (GOLD analysis project Ga0315914, IMG submission 203920) | Medicago polymorpha root nodule microbial communities from Los Angeles, California, United States - elongated nodules | ecosystem: Host-associated > Plants > Roots > Nodule | place: USA...
TTTTACGAAGTCATCCATCTCTTCACTGCTGCTGCACTTGCTTTGCTCTTGCTTGGAAAATGTAATACTTTCGTACAAGAAACTGTCAAGATTTTCTTCGGCTTCCCTTAGCTTCCTTTCTTGACCAACGTTGAGCCATTTTTGCAGCTTCCATAGACAACGTGGTATGAAGTGCCGGTAAATTATCACCTCATCTATCACAGGAAGAGATTTTTGATAAGCAATTTCTCTTAGCTCATTAAACTTGTTTGGAAGACAATTAGGATCAAATCCAAATGCAATAGTGCAGATGCTATCAAAGGTGAACCTACTTAAGGCATCCTCCAAGTCCACATGAGCACCTACTTCACATACATCATTAAGAAATGGTAGTAGGCACTTCTCCACCTTTTTCTTCATAGTTTGTTGGAAAAAGTTCTTGAAGGTTTTCCTTTTGAGAAATGAATGAAACATCGTCCGCTGTTGTTTCCATACGTGGGAATTAGAATTTAAAATACCATCTCCAAAAAAATCAAAAATTTCTTTGAAGTTGGACCCCCTTCCGTAGTTGCCAAAATTCTTGCTTGCGATGTGATCAACATTCATTGGATCACTGGTACCGATAAAGCTTGTGTTTGTGAACCAGGCTCCTTCAAATTGAAACGTTCCTCCATGATGTTTCAAAATTAAGGTTGTATGATCATGGAAATTGGACAGGTGACGCAAAAGCGAAGGCAGCATACCAATTATTGGCAAATTAATTGGTACACTTTCATCTCTATTGCGTCTCCAGTAGTAGATGTATAGGAAGATTAGGATGGCAACAAATCCTCCAATACACTGAATTATGGACATTGTAGATTTACTAAAGTATGTGTTTTCAAATTGCATGTGTCTTTGATGCATGCTTATAAATTGTGTACATGCTTTACACTTATATAGCCTTTAGTGCATTATGAGAATGAACCATTTCACACCTTTAAATGCAAACTTAATTGACTTGCTTTATTCTCCTCAGTGTAGAGAATGTTAGGTGTATGACATTCTTTTAAGATTCAATCTTAAAACAGAAATTAGATTCAGTTAGATGCATGACATTTAAGTAGGTAGTTGAAGGTAGGAATTAATCATTATGTTTAGTTTAATACAGATGGTTCATGACTGTTGTGTTAATGTAGAGAACAAAACAAAATAAATTATGAAAATTTGTTTGTTTTTATAAAATCGACTAGTACTATGCAGTGCTTACATCTTGTGCTAAAATATGTTGCCTCAAAAAGGTGTGAACACTGTCTTCTTAATATTCCTGTCACAGTCACATACCATAGTACTGCTCTGAAAATGCACCTAATTTTTATCAAGCTCTGTCACAAATTTTGTTGAATTAGGATTTGAACCATGTGTGTAGGGTTTTAATCCTGACTCGTACATTATATTATCTGAGGATTTTGGCTATTAGTTGGGGACTATTCCCAGAGAAAAATGAAATTGGACAACTATAAAGCACGGATACGGACACAGACACGATACGGCCACTGACACACCGACATCGCTAATAATTTGAGAAAATTACATAATTCAGTGTAATTATATGTGCCGGTGTCGTGTCGGTGTGGTTTCTGGCCAATACAAGATTTAGTTAATTGGCTTAATGTTCGCGACTCATTCGTGAGAAAATATGTCATTGTATTGAGTACTTCTCACTCCAAAATGGTGGTGACAGAATCAACACACATCCTCCAAGAAAATGAGCTCTATGAAAAACTATACACACACATTCCAGTTCTTCATCAAGCTGCAAAATCATATTTCTGCCCTAACACATTCCAAGTTTTTGATTATGTTAACCAGTCCATGTCCACACACAGTACTTTTTGAGAAAAGCTGGTTAAAATTTGATGCTAGGGTGTGTGGTTTGTACTTAACATTGAACTTGTTCTTGAATCAAGATTAATCAAAAGTGAAGAATTGGCTAAACTTTGGATTCTATAATGATGAAAATTGATAGTACCTCAATATTAACATTTAAACTTCTCAAGGTCTGATATTTTAGCATTATATTTATTATTTTATTTATTTGCTATCAGATTTAGGGAAAAGAACCTTATCCCAAGTATCATACCTCTTTGGTGAAACATTAGTAGTTACTTGTTATACAAGAAACATTTGCAGAGACATTTTGATAACAACATCTCAAAATATATCAACAGTTCACCCTAAATCAGTTAGCAGTTTATCACATTAAAACATGCTTTTCAAAATTGAATGTTTCTATAATCTAAAATACCAAATAAAATAACATCACTAGAGCTTAACAATAAATATTTAACCATGACACACAGAGAAACAATGACAAATAGGTTCAAGGAAAAATTCTATATCACCGATCATTCAGAGTGACTTCTGTCAAATGCATCTTTTAGTGACTTTAACCTTCAAACCATGTTTCATGCGAAGAATAATAGAAAGTTTTGGGGTTATGGCATGACCTTCCACCACTTGTATGCGAAATTTCCATAACAAATCAGCTGCTACCATCTTCATTAGAATGAAACTATGATCTTCGCCCATAACTTTCGTTCATTTCTTCAATGGTGCCGCACTTATTTTTGACTTTGTTTGGAAAATGTTATACTTTCATACAAGAATTGATCAAGATTTTCTCCGCTTCCCTTAACCTAGAAATGTTATACTCTCATTTTTCTCTTGACTAACATTCAGCCATTTTTGCAGCCTGCATAAATAACTTCCTCTATCACACTAAGATTTTTGATAAGCAATTTCTCTAACCTCACTAAACTTGTTTGGTAGGCAATTAGGATCAAATCCAAATACAACGGTGCAGCGGCTGTCAAATGTTAACCTACTCAAGGAATCTTGCAAGTCCACCTGAGAACTTGCTTCAGACACATTATCAATAAATGGAGGGGTCCAACTATCTGAAGAGGACTTAACTGGGAACATGAGTTGCTTAAGGGTTGTATAGGCTACTAGCAAGGACACTTATCGGATTAGGTGTGTCCCGGTGTTGTGTCCGACACTGCACGACACCGACACTTGTAATTATACTTAATTATGTGATTTTTTCAAATTATTAGCTGTTTTGGCGTGTCAGTGTCTGTGTCGTGTCCGGTGTCTGTGTCTGTATATGTGCTTCATAGTTGAAGACTCAATTATAGACAAGGCCAATTTGATTAAAATTAAGAGTGAGTCTATACACCTAAGACAAGGAAATCCCAGAATTTTGGATGAGAATTGAGTTAGAATATAATAAATTAATGTGTCTCCAAGAAATGGTTTGTACTTTGTATTTGTACTGTCTCACACACACTGGGCAAGGTTGAGCCATTAAAGGGACATTGTTGATACAAATTATTCCTATGTCATGAGTGAATAGGATGCCAAATCTGTTTATTCTTTTGTGTAAATAGGAAAATCATAGGAAATTTTGTCACTCTTTACCATTGATTCATGTAGGTAATTTTTATTTATTCATTTCCCCTACTCATGTATACATATATACATTGTACAAGATGAATTTTGACCAATTTTTTAAGGTCTATCCCATTGTAATATTGTTCAAAGGAAATAAATTCATTATCTCACTATGGAGCGTTTGAAAGAAAATGCATCTTAGATTTGAGTTATCTAAAGGGATAAAATCAACAATCCATAAATCTACACACCTATTATGCTCTGAAAAATTTCTATTATTATGCTAAGAATATTAACTCCATAATTTTCTATCATTGCTTATTATCTTTTTCGAGAATCAGATCAGATGTATCCTTAAAATTTTAAAATATTAATCTTGTAAAATGAAGAAATAAAATTTAAAAACATTTAATCTCATATTTCTCTCAAATTAACGTAAAATTTGTTGAATCTTCATGGCTCTAAGTTAGACTTTTAGATATCTTTTAGCCACCAAGTATGATAATCGAAAGTAAAAGAATGTTAGTTTGCTTTGAACCACAAAAAATAAACGAGGTTAATCTTGTCTAACAAATGATGCAATTGATCTTTCTTGTGATTAGAAATCCTATTATTCACTTCTTTCCAAATCACCCAACCACAAGCAAACCAAACTTGGTATAAAGAAGACCAAAAAGTTACGGAGAACCCGCCTATATGTCAAAACTGCAAAAAGTGATCCGATACACGAGATGAGTCAACAAAAAAAAATACAGATCCAAGTGCGAATAAGAGTCCAAAGACTATCGAAATAATTGCAGCACAAAAATAAGATGATCAATTATTTCCTCCATCCCGTAATAACTAACACAAAGATGAGAGTCAGGTTAAAATTTTATTTCTATTAATTTATTAATATTATTAAGTTAATATTCTATAAATATAATATAAATAGTGTATATATTAATAAATTATATTTTGTCATATTTTAGTATGTTGTCTGGAGCGCATGTGGATGATTCTTGGTTGGCTGATGCAGCAATGGTTTTGAATTGTAAAACTGGATCAATCCCTTTTGTGTATCTTGGGTTGTCTGTAGTGGGTGATGCAAGGCGGTTGAATTTTTTAGTTCCGTTGACAGACTGTATTAAAAATAGACTGTCAAGTTGGAAAAAAAATAAAAATGTGTCGATGGGAGACCACTTGATTCTTCTTAAATTTGTCCCATCTTCTATACCGGTCTACTTTCTTTCATTCTTCAAGGTACCCACAAGTATCATCTCTTTTATAGAATCTATATTTAAATGTTTTTTTTGGGTGGGGGGAGGAGGGGCATGTAAATTTTGTGGGTCAATTGGGACCTTACATGTTCATATAAAGAAAAAGGTGATTGGGGTTTAGGAGGATGTGGGAATTCAACTCGGTGCATGTGGATGAACGGTGTTGGATGATGCATGTAGATAGCATAGGGTTATGGTTTAAAGTGTTAGTAGCTCATTATGAGGTGGTGGCATGAGGTTGGGAGAGATGGTTTTGTGTGGTGGAAAGATGTGTGGAAGATTCATTGGGGGGCATGCGTTGAGCGTCAATAGCTGGGTTGACAATAACATACGAATGGTAGTTGGTGATGAAGTTAATGCGTATGTTTGATTGGACTCGTGGGTGGGTGTTATTCCTTTAAGGGTGAGATTTAATAATCTATATGAGCCAGTAGAAAACATGATGTCAATGGTTGCCGAGATGCGTCATTTAGGATGGGGGGGTGGGCTTGAAAGTGGAGGAGGATGTTGTGTTGTGTGGGGGGATGAGTTGATTGGGGAGTGTTTTGATATGCTTCACAATATTTGTTTGCAGGTTAATGTGGTGGATAAGTGGCCATGACTTTTAGATCCTATTAAACTATATTCAGTCACAAACACTTAGTAATTTCTAGTAGTTTTTGATGTGCCTAGTTAACCTTTTATGGCGGATAATATTTGGCTTAAGAAGATTCCTTTAAAGGTCTCAGTTTTTGTGTAGTATGTTTTACGGAATCAGCTTCCAACAAAGGAGAATTTAATTAGATGAATCGGAATTAAAATACAAATTTGTTGTTGTTGAAACTTAAAACAAAAAATAATATAAAACAATTGGATAAATATGTCGTATTATAAGAGCAATAAAAATATGTCAATTGTCCTTACTATATATCCTTTCACTTTTTTTGAGGAGATATATCCTTTTACTTATAATATAAATCACTATTAACCTAAAAAATCACGATTAAATATATTTTTATCACAATGTTATTTAAATACAATAAAAATTAATCGACTAACCACATATGATTATATATATTTATTAAAAAGCAATATTTTTCTCTTGTTCTAATAAAAAATCAATGTTTTTCTCGTTTTAATAAAAATCAATATTTTGCTGCTTACAAACAAATTCTAAACACATTTTTATGAAACTCCAACACATGCCTAAAATTTCTAGTAAATTACAAAAAGATTTATTTCCTTTGAAAAAAAGATTTTTTTAAAATGAAATCGAGAGATTACATACTTTTGTCAACCTAAGCTATCCAATTGATAAAGAGTTGACTCATACTCTATAAAATGGTAAGTTCAACTCATATCACTAATATTAGGACTTCATTATAGATAATGAGTAAAATATTTATAAATATTCTACAAGTCTTGATGTTTATTTTAACTCTGATTAGCATCCAAAATCTCCAAACTTATCTAAGTAGTATCTTGAAAGGAAAAAATAAAAATTGAGACGTTTTTCAGTGCCAATTCCCCAAACTGTGTGCTGACCTTTGATTGTGGCTAATTGAGATTAAGAAAAAGGAAAGAAGATGGAAATTGTCCTAATTTCATATAAGGCTCCCACTTGGACCCAAACAAATGCAATTTGGGTAACTATCACTTTGACCCTTGCCGGTTTTGTGAGAATTTAGTTGACCCTTTGCCCTTGTCAATACTCCAACAACACAATCAATCAGTTTAATGGCCTAGATTATCGCCACATTCCATGATAACAAAATTTCAAACATACCCTTGTCACATACAATACTTTCTTTCACATAGTGACAATTGGTTCACTACGCCAAAGGGTATATTCGTCACTTTAAAACCATAAAATAACTTCGTGTTTTTGGTAAAAAATCATGAAACAAGTTTAAAGTGTCCTAAAGTGATCATGAAAGTGTTGTTAGGTGCTGTCTCCGGCCAGCATAATCGGTTGGTGAATCCGTTATTGTACTACTTTGTTATGTCCCTTTTCTGGTGGATCACACGTTGGGTATATCATTCTAATTGCGCGTATGAATCAACCAATTAACACTCTAAATTGACAAGGATAAGTGTTTACATTTGAGCTTTTTGTTTGATCTCTTACACCCGAAGAAAGAAAAAAAAAAACTAAAATATCTTTATAATAAAATAGATTATCCATTGTATTATCCAATGAAATAAGTCTACTTAGTCCACATGTCCTAGATCAACTGGCAAAATGCTGATATTGTTAGGTCGGACATCATGACCGGGGTTCGAACCCCGATACCTCCACTTATGTGTGTAGGTTTATAATGGCTTTGTCATTTCGTCTATCTACCAAAAAATAAAATAAAATAAGTCTACTTAAAATTAAGTCATATAATCTGAGTTTATGTACATGTCGGTAAACTCATATTACCATTCGCTATAATGTAAACAAATCAACTCATGTAAACCTCTAAACTGAAGAAAAAAATACGTAAGCCCATTTTACACTACATCTCTAAAATTGAAGAAAAAAATATGAAATCAAAGAGAATGGAAGAACAATTTCCAAACACAAAACGCAAAAGGAATTTGAAGAAAAAACATAAAAACTCATAAAATAAACATGGAAAAAGCATAATTTCATTTTGATTGATCGTACATCCATGAATGTTTTTGAGAGAACATATGAAGATTTCGAGTTATAGATGAAAATGGGTTTCTAAAAATTAGATGCACAATGATAGTATTAGTATTATCAATAAATTTTAATGAAATTTGATTATAACCAGAAATTTTCAAGGTGAAGTAGAAAAATCTTTTTGTTTTCATTTAATTATATTTATTATTTAGATTATTAATTATGCATTGAAAAATAAATTAAAAACTCTTGTTTTTGTTTGTAACAAGAAATGGAGAATTTAGATTTAGATACTCTAGCACAACTTTGGCCTAATAAATTCGGAGACTTAAGATGAAATTGAAAATGAGATCTTTTATGTTGGGGAGTCTGAAAGGCTTGAGAAAACAATGAGACATTGTTTCGGATCATAAAAGAAAGAGACACTATATCTCCATTTAAATTTTTAAGATATAAGGTTAGTCACCTCTCTTATAAATTCAATATTTTAGGCATTCATAGACCTTAAAGTTTTAAAATTTTAAAATTTATAAACTATTAATTTGATTTAATTGAATGAATAATATAGAGTTTCATTAATATTCAATGTTAATGTAAAAATTAATTACACTTTTATGTTCATCCGATCATATTTTAGGAAAAAAATAGTGGTGAGTGACTAATATATAAAAGATATATAAAAAAAAGTGAATAAATTTTAAAAGTAAAAAATAAACGGGTCGGGCCGGGCTGGCCCATGGCCCACACAGGTCGGGCCCGACTCTAGAATATGCAGCCCAATTATAAATTAAGTCGGGTCGGGCTGACCCATTTATGTAGTCGGGCCTGTTGGGCCCGGGCCGGGCCAACCCATTTGACACCTCTAAGCAGGAGGGGTAGGGTTACTGTATTAAGTTGTTTTAGGTTTAGGTTTAGGCTTAAATAGTTAAATAAATTAATTAAATGTACACCAAAAATAAATAAATTATTTATCATATTATATTAAATTAATTAATTAAGTGTACACCGAAAATAAATAAATTATTTATCATATTATATAAATACATATATGCGGGTTGCGGGGCTGGGTAGTATAGTACCTATACCCGTGTCCATCCCCATTTAAATTTGCGGGTAATTACCCATAGTCAAGCCCATACCCATTAAAGTAGGGTTTTACCCTACCCATAACAGGTATTTTTTGCAGGTGCCAATAGGGTATGGGTCCAATTGCCATCCCTATGTGAAGCGAATTTTTTTTACCTAAAGTCAAACATGACATGGTAGCCAAAAGAAGTCAAACATTAATTATAAATAATTTCACAATTATGTCACATTTACATTATATATATTTCTTTTGAACAAAAAAACAAAAGAAATAAATATGTTTCTCCGAAATTTTTTAATTTATTTTTTACAAAAGTGTAACTTTTATTTTTTAACAAAGTATTATCTATTTTTTGACAAAAATTAAGGATGGGAGAATAGTACCTGACTTAGACCACATAATATCTGGTCAAAAAAGATTTATCCTTACCTTATTTCAAAAACACTTTAACTGGGGCTAGAACCTGAAATTTCTTGATCTAACACTTGTTTTTTTTACCACTACAAAACACAATACCATCAATATATTTTTTTTTTATAGATAAACAAAATCATAATAGTAAGAAAAACTTATACATGTCTCTGTCAGCTTAGTTCAGTTGGTAAGGACAATGGACAATATATGCAAGGTTCAGAGTTCAAGCTCTGACAACACCCAAAAAAAAAGTCTATATTTAAACTTCAATCACGTTTTCTGATCTAACAATTTAAACATTTTTATTTAAGTTATATCTTATTCATAAATCCTACCTCATTTTTTTGTCAAAATAAATCCTACCCATTTGATCTTTAATTTAAATATATTAGTATTATTATTACACCATCCATATATCTCACATCTCACGTGATTAGGAGCCAATTTACTAGTAATAATACCTATTGTAATTTGAAAAATTATAATATACATTTTTTCCTATGGAAGAACAAGTAGTAGTAGCATAAACCCACGTCCGTCGTATCCATCATCTGACTCCTTCCTCGTATACTCCCCTCTACTTTGTCAATATCCATAATCCATATCCCATTCTTTCATCACCATGATTCACCTAATTACCATTTTTGGACTTAATCAATCAAATCCATCACATTAAATACCCCATTTTCATCTTCATTTCATTTCACTCTTCCTCAATCTCATTCCTCTTCCATTTTCTTCTTCAAACATAAAAATGGGTTTTGATTTAGAACAACACCACCCAAACCCAACAACAAAAACAACTCAAAACATTGTTTCTACCGAAAACAACACCAACGGTAACATAACTGTTACAAAAAAAACACTTTCACTTATACAACCTCATTCACTTCTCCCAAAACCAACACCCCCTATTTCAAATTCACACCCCCCAAACGAAACAATTCCATTTCCATCAACACTCAAAACATTTTTCCGACAGCGCAGTAATGATCTGTCATCAGCAATCTCACGAACCATCACATCGTTAAAAAACTCAATCGACGACAAAAATGAATTGTCGTTTAATGAGTTTAACGATGTGACAGAGTTCAATCTCTCCGGTTTAAAAGTAGTAGTAACTACTGCTTTCCCCAACGACAAACTGTCGTTGGGGAAAGTACATATTACAATGTTTTCAAAATCGAACTGCAGAGACTGTTCTGCAGTTCGAAGATTCTTTAAGGAAAGAGGATTGAAATTCATCGAAATCAACATTGATGTATACACAGAGAGAGAAAAAGAGTTGAACCAAAGAACTGGAAATTCAAATTCAACTGTTCCAATGATTTTCTTCAACGACAAGCTAATCGGTGGATTAGTGGAATTAAACGCGATGAGGAAGAACGAAGGCAGTGAATTGGAGAGGAAATTGATCGAAATTGCGAATGGAAAATTTTCCGGTGATGTTCCGGTGGCACCGGAGTATGGATTTGATGAGCTGGTGGAGGTGGAGAAGGAGGATGAGATAGTGAAGGTAGTGAGAGTGTTGAGACAGAGATTACCGATTCAAGATCGGTTGATGAAGATGAAGATTGTGAGGAATTGTTTTGATGGAAGTGAATTGGTTCAGCTTCTTGTGAGAAACCATGGTTATGTTCATCATAAGGTGTGTTCTGTTTTTGCATTTTTGTTTTATTATTTTGAATTTGTTGTTTTTGTTTTTAATTTTATTTTTAAGTTATTTTATTTTATGACTGGTTCTATGGTTTTAATAATTATTCTCCTTCCGTTTTTAAATATAAGCAAAATTTATTTTTTAAGTTTATTCATTTAATGATTATGAACCACATACATCATTAAATGAATGAATCTAAAAAGTAAATTTTAGAATATTTGAGATAGTTTTTTTTTGTTTTTTTGAGGGAGAGATATTTTAGTTGACATTTTGATTTTGAAAGATTATAGTGATCATTTTTAGCTTAAAATAATATTTGACTGTTTTGGATAGTAATGAAAAAGTTCAAAGGAGTATTATTGAAATTTATTTAAAAGGAAGTATTTAATGGACGGTCCTACTTTACACATTAGCAAAAAATGAAAAACTAATTCTATCAAAAATTATAGGAAAATGCTATATATATATTTTTTTTTTGACGTTAAAAAACGCTATACTTACATGAATATATAGTGTAATATTAACTAGTCAAAATGTAACATATGCCATGTGCCAACAATGGATTTGGTCCAATTGATATATGTTTGATTGACTCTTTAAAAGAAAATTTGATTGAGTGAGGATAATTTACATTGTGTGCCTCACAATTTTCTGACGGAGATTAGTTCTTAATATGTATCTTAACATTTAAACAAAATTTTAGCCTTTTCTTTTTTTGAAAAAAAATAATTAGGATTTCTATTCTAATTTCTTCAATACACAAGCTGACACCTTGAAAATGGAAAACATTTATGATGTAGATGTTGATAACGACTGTTTATTGTTTTAAAAGTTTGAATGTGTCACGCGCTTTACATTGCATTAATGATACAAGTTTGAATCACACTTTCCAATTGCATTGATTTTTTTAAAAGAAAATGTTAAGAGATGCTCTTTTACATTTGATTAAAGAGTTAAAAGAAGTAATTTTTGCATAAAAAAAGTGTTTTTATGATGATGATAAAAGTGTTTGATTTGTATTTTCAAACTTTAATAGTTCTTTAAACAATGTTTTTAGAGCATTTGTTACCATGACTTTTTTCAAATGAACCTGCATTGATATTGATATCATTCTTTTTTATTTGAATTGCAAATTTGCAAAATACATGAATATTTTTATAAAATATTTAAGCCTATGTTTATTCAATTTGAATAGCAAGTTTGCAAAATATTTAAGCATATGTTTATTTTTGCCGTGAAATTTCTGCATTTTCACAAAATTACGACGAGATTTCCTCAATAAGTTAGAAGCTCCGTTTTGTAGCTTCTTCAAATCACGGAAACTTTGCATAAGCAAACTTGGAAACAAGCATCTCTTGCCACCAAAAGTGTAACCAAACACACACTTAAAACTTCATTCACTAAATAAAATTGTCATTCGTTTCTACAATGAAAAAACATTTTGTTTACATGTATTCAACCAAAGCACACAATTAAGTGTCACTTTCTTAGATTAATTTATAAAATATCTCTACATTATTTTATGTGATTTGAATGGATGCAGTGTGAAAAATTTCTACGTGTATAATAAAATCCAATGAAAATTATAACTTAATTTGTACGCAATGTCAATGTAAAATTAAACTCATTTTACACATATATTCAATGACATATTGTCAAAAAAATTAAAATGTTTAAAAACACATATGTTATCATATTCATTATTTGATGTGATAACGTATATTTGAATACATGTACAAAATTACACGATGACAATCTATACAAATCAAACTCAAAAAATTATGACAACTATTGCAACTAATATACCTATCCTTTTAGATAATCATAATTCTACACATATTATATTAAACTTGTAGGTTTTGTGTATTGATATTTTAAAATTATTATTTAATGAATGTATTAGTTAAGCAATAAAACCAGATACATTGCCTAAAAAAACATACCAAGATATAATAAATTAACCTTGTCCAAAAAAAATAAAAATAAATTAACTAGTGGTACTTATTGTAAAAAACAATTCATGTATTTAGTATTTTAGAAAAATAATCTACTACAGAAATAATTTCTAGATTCTGAATATGTTACATTTGTTAATTAGTTTTACAATTTCAAACATTATTCCCAAATTATGTTTCTCTAACTATCATGTTTCGCCTAAATGATTTTCATTCCAAAACAAATGCTTAGGCTGTTGAGGTTGGAAAACAGTTATGCAAGAAGCACTTCATCCATCCTGTTTTCGGGTAAGAAAATAACTTTTGAAACCAAAGAAAGCTACAAATATTAAGCAATAATCCTTGATTAATTTTCATGTCATTCTCAACTTTATTATGTAGGGAAAATGGTTTTGAGGAGGGAAATCACTTCTATCGATTCCTTGAACATGAACCGTTTATCTCAAAATGTTTCAATTTTCGGGGTGCTACAAATGATAGTGAACCGAAAAGTGCAGCTGCAGTTTGTGATAGGCTTACAAAGATTATGTATGCCATTCTTGAGTCTTATGCTTCTGAAGATAGGAGACATGTTGATTATGTGGCCATCAGCAAAAGTGAAGAATTTAGAAGGTATGGTATAAATCTTATTGTATGGTAGAAATAAATTCAGTGTCATGGAGTCACCTTGGAGAGGGCTACATGCCTATTGATTGTTGTGTAGCACCAACACGAGTCAGTGTCTGACACAACATCGACGCATGTAGTTTCATCAATGATTTCTATTTTCTTAAACTATCAGCGGTGTCTACGTGTTAATGTCTCTGTCGTATCCACTGTCATAATGAGAACTGCAAATGAATGAAATCAAGGGAGAAAAATTAACAAAAGCACATCCTTATCTGTTAGTTCTAACTTGGATACAGAGGCGGCTATGTATCAAACAAGCCAAGGTGCACGATACAAGGAAAAGAAATGAAGAGAATAACAGCTTACTAACTAAATTCCTAACTGTCATAATGCCAGTGATGGTGTGGCAGCTATAGCCCATAGGTAGCTTGCAACACAAGTAACTCTCTAGAAACCTTGGAACTCAAGTCACTGTCTGATTCTGACACGACCTTGCCACATTTAGTTTCATTCAATTACTTCTTTTTTCTTAAATTACTGCGTGTGTGTTTGTGTTAGTGTCATGTATAGTTACATTGTCCAGTATTAGTTTTCACTACACAACTGGGGAATGAATGTTTGATTTTGATCATTTTGAGAAATATGTTGGCTTCTAAACTCTCTTTCTTATGTCTTATTGGAACCTCCACCTCTGGTATAGGGCTGTTTACATATCTAGTAAGACAGACTTCTATTCTTTTTTAAGGAAAATGGCTGAATTTTCTGGCATCAGCAATATGGTTCTGGGTGCCTAGTACTCGCAATTGAACCCTTCCTTTCTACTGTGTAGTACTTCATTTCAACAGTGCCTAAATTAACTTGAATGATATCTCGATTTTCTTACTTATGATACGAGAAGCATTACTTTATCTAAAGTGATTTTTCAAAATGCAGGTATGTAAACATGACGCAGGATCTGCAGCGGGTCGATCTCTTAGAACTATCAGAAAACGAGAAGCTCGCATTCTTCTTAAACTTGTACAATGCCATGGTTATCCATGCTATGATAAGAGTAGGGTGTCAAGAAGGCGTAATTAACAGGAAATCCTTCTCTGATTTCCAGTATTTGATTGGAGGACATCCTTATTCTCTTGCCACTATTACAAATGGTATCCTTAGAAGCAATCGGAGGTCTCCTTATTCCTTAGTCAAGCCCTTTGGCACAAAAGACAGAAGGCTAGAGGTTAGTTTTTGTTTTTCAATATTAAATTTTGGACAAATTTGTTACCTTATGAGCCGGCCTAAGGATTTGGAGAAAGATGGCTGCTTGATTATTTTTTTCTGCATGCATGACCTTTTTGCTTTGTCAAAATTTAAAACTAATAGCAAATAATTTTTTTCTTGGTGGACCTAGATTCTACAATTTTAGATTACATGGTCGGTCTTTACGAACATTACATGGTCGGTCTTACTAGAACTGGACTCAAATCCCTTAAGTAAGGTCTGAGATTTGAGTCTTATATAATGAAAAAACATGTTTGGAAGAGGAAATTCCACAATAGGTGGTCAGCCATGTTTCCTTACATAGATTAGTTATCGGCAAAGTCGATACTTTGCACCAATAACTTGATTACAAAAGAAAAAAGTGGATCCTAAAATTTTAGTTGACTCACCCTTGGATTACTATCATTAACCAAATAAAATTAAACTAGTGTTGCATCTTCAAATTTTGTGTGAATTGAGTATGAGTCATAGTTACCGCCCTTTGGTCCAGGCCCAAACGTTTGTTGAGTTGTGACTTGGGGATGAGGGTGGCGAAACAAGCCCAACCCCAGATGAACGGTTCAAGGTAATGTTGTAATCTGGACGGTAGTATTTAAATACTAGTTAGACATTGTAAATTCTTAGCTTTAACTGATAATAGACATTGTAAATTCTTAGCTTTAACTGATAATAGAAAGAAACTTCAGCCACTCTGCATACAAAGACGTAAACAAAATTAGCCGAACTTCGTTACCAAACATCGTGTATTTCCCTTTTGTTTTTCGTTTATTTATTCTATTGAACCAGAGTTGTTATTCTAACGGCGTGTTTTCAATTTATTTTCTCTTTATTCCCATAAAATGCTATAACAATTTCAATAGAAATAACATTCTGCTATTGATAATGTGGTTTCATATGAAGAAATACTGACTTGTTCTTACAAAACTACAGCTTGCAGTTGTCAAAATGAATCCTTTGATTCACTTTGGACTTTGTAATGGCACTAAATCAAGCCCAAAGGTGAGGTTCTTTTCACCTTGTAGAGTTGCTGAAGAATTGAGATGTGCAACTAGAGAGTTCTTAGAGGATGATGGAGTTGAAGTCGACCTAGAGAAGAGGACCATTCATCTCACTCCAATTTTGAAGTGGTAATTAAGCAGCTTAAGCATTTCTATAGTCTTGATTTTGACTTTCAATAATTTCCAGCACTATTCTTATGAAATATTAATATAGTAATTTATATTATTGGCAGGTACAGTGTTGATTTTGGAAATGAAAGAAATGTGGTAAAATGGATAATGAATTACTTGGATGCAAATAAAGCAGGTCTTTTGACACATCTCTTAGCTGATGGTGGTCCTGTTCATATATCGTACAAGGATTATGATTGGTCAATAAATTCTTGAATATAGCAGGACTAGGAAATATATTACACTGAATTTACATGATGTTTTGTTATTGTAGATATGTAAGGTTTTTTAATTATTTCTGAATGTGCTGAAACAGTGCAGAATATATATGATATATTATGTTTTTTATCTTACTATGATGGCTTCGGCAAGTATAAAGGAAGAAGATTGGGTGTAGTATACATAAAGTATTAGGTTCCAAAATTATTGTTTCCTTTGCGCAAAAAATAATAATGTTATGTGTGTGTAGACATGGAAATAACAATAATAGCATATGAATGAGAATAAGTGAATCCACACGGTATAAAACTCATATCACTTAAGTGTTGAGAATAATAATTGGATCATTGGTTGAACCTTTGAGTTGTTGTGGTCTGCAATAAAAATTATTTGTAAATATCATAAGTGATAGACAATATTTTAATATTTTTTTGGCTTAAATACACTTTTGATCCATCTATTTTCAAAATAATGAAGCTGTGAGCCATGACCTTAACAATGTCAGTGAGTTGTTGTTAGATGTGATACATGATGTATGCATCACATGTTGATTTGTTGTATGATGAACAACATTACAAAGAGCCACATATGTTGGCATTCCCAAAGTTTGTGGAGGTTTGTTAGGTCTATGTTGGCCTGATTTCTTTGATGTGAACGATGATGATTGATCCATGTAGCTGACACTTTTACCAGAACACAAGTGTATACGCCAAACGTAATCGTGAACTGAAGAACCAAATTTTTAAGTGGTTTTGGCCATAATGTCCAATTGGACGTGCCAAATTTGTTATCGAATTTAAAAGTTATTTGAGGTGTCAGCTAATAGCCCTCAATTGTGATACAATTTTCTTCAAACGATTACGCTAAGGAGCTATGGAAGGAACTCTATCCCTCAACTATGAGTTCTTTAACTACTGCACAAAGTGTTAAGTACAGTGTTTGAGTGTTTTTTGAGATACAGAACTAAGAAATGCATAAAATATAAAGTAAAACAAAATGATAAAATGCTAAAAAAGATTGTTTGATAAATTATGTGTCTTGAAAAGTTTACAAAGTCCAGTAATGCATGGATCCTCCCATTGTTGGGGGTACGTGACGTTCCATGTTTGTCTTGATCTATCCAATATTGCTACATTTTTTTTTGGAGGGAAAATATTGCTACATTTCTTGTTTCCTATATATCCACACGTATACAACTTCCTCAAATTGTGTCTTCGTACCCATAACTAATTAAGTTAGTGGTGCTAGACACATTAACCACGAGTAGAAGGTTAAATTGTCAAGTTCAACTGAGTTTTAACTGATTCTAACACCTCTCCAACCTTTGTGGACCTCAATAGACTTGAGAAAGATTCGACTAATTCACATTTGGTTGTATTTGCACTTGCCTAACTTTAATCTCGACTGTCAAGTTATCATTTCTAGGTGTAAATAACAATAACAACAACAATCGAGCCTTATCCCACTAAATATGATTGACTACATGAATCAAATAATACCATAATACTCTATCATAAACCATATTTCGAACTTATAATATCTATTTTTTCCCTAATAGTTCCTTTTATAGCTTTATTAGGTCTTCCTATAGTGATCTGACTATCCTTCATTTGATCTACTCTTCTTACTATATAATCTACATGTATTCTCTTTACATGCGCAACCACCTAAGTCAATTATCCTCCATCTTTTCCACTATATGTGCTACCCCGGTTCTCTCTCTCTCTCTCTCTCTCTCTCTCTCTCTCTCTCTCTCTCTCTCTCTCTCTCTCTCTCTCTCTCTCTCTCTCTCTCTCTCTCTCTCTCATTTTCTCCCATCTAAATTTACCACACATGTAACCAGGGCCGTTCCTTGCCATGCACAAGGAGCTCTATGTAGCCGAGCCACCAATTTATGGGGGCCTCAATTATTTATAGGGGTATGAGTATAATTGTTAGGATGTAGGATACTATTTTCTTTTGTTATGTAGGTCTAAATCAAACACTTATTATTTGACAAAAGTAAAGAGTAAATGGACATGTTAGGCCAAAGCCACACATTTATCAACAACAAAAATTCAACAAAAACAAATTAAAATCAAAATAATGTTTATTGTTAATTTGCAATTATTTAAATTGTCATTAATTATTTTTATTAGGGGCCATTTTTAATATTAGAGTCGAGCCTCCAATTTTATTGGAACGGCCTTGCATGTAACACAACATCCCCATCTTTGATGCTCTTATTTTATTTTTGTGTTGCTTCTTCATCACTCAACGCTCTATTTCATACAACATTGTTTATTTTACAGTTGTTCAATAAAATTTTACCTTTAACTTTAGCGATACTTTTGTATTACATAAAACATATAAGACTCTTCTCCATTTAAACCACCAAACTTGTATTTGAGGATTTACATATGCTTCTATGTCTCCATTGTCTTGTATTATATATCTAAGATACTTAAACTAAGTAACTTGCAATATGATATTGTCATACCCCAATTTTTGACCTAAGGTCTTACATTCATACACTGTTTGATCCTGAATAGTCTCTGACATTTCTGTGAAAAATTCGGCAGAGAGGTATTTTAAAATACCTCTTTTTTGTCCCGATTCAGACCCTCTTCTCTCTTTATC
>Ga0315914_1005569_pt1 | contig 18276 bp, 12 predicted proteins | sample MpolenodulesMG_FD_203920 | JGI IMG/M metagenome (GOLD analysis project Ga0315914, IMG submission 203920) | Medicago polymorpha root nodule microbial communities from Los Angeles, California, United States - elongated nodules | ecosystem: Host-associated > Plants > Roots > Nodule | place: USA...
ATTCTAGGGACTTTATTATTTTGAAACAAAACAAAATCAATAAAGAAATGCCTTATTATTTATATATTCACAATATATATTTATATCAATATCATGATACAAAGCCAAACCCAATCAATATAGATTGACTATTAGGGCTTACTCCAATAGAATCAAAATAGATAAGCCTTTATCTTGTAGTTGTCATATGCTCAATAAATTGTTCTTTAACTCAGGAATGTAGTAAACGTTAGAAATTACCTGAGTAATACCATTCACTTGCATACGAACACAACCTTTTCCCATAAAATCCATTCTACTGTCATTTCCAAGTTTTACAGTATGTCGAAAGCCTTCATCTTAATTTGAGAACCACTCCTTGTTTCCACTCATATGATTGCTGCAACTGGAGTCGAAAAACCACACTTCTTCCTTTTCCCAGTGTTTGTTTTCAACATATGACATCAACAATACCTCTTCTTCTCCTTTCTCTTCAAATTCAGCATAGTTAGCCTTTTGCTCCCAATCATGACACTCATATTGATAGTGTCCTAACCGATGACACCGAAAACACTCTATAACAGCTTTTTTGTAGGGTTGTCGCCCCCTTCCTCTTCCCCGGCCTCCTCTAAACACGCCTCTACCTCTTCCTCTTCCAGTTCTATCTTCTTGAGATGTCTTAAGAACTTGCTCTTCTTCTCCATGGCTTTTCATCCTTTGTTCATGAACAAAAAGACTACTTTGCAACTCATCAATAGTCATCGTGTCTAAGTTGTTGGATTCTTCAATTGAGCATACAACATAATCAAATTTTGAAACCATTGATCTCAAAATCTTCTCAGTGATGATTGTTTGACTCATAGTTTCACCATGAGCTTTCATTTTGTTAGCAATGGTTAGAGTGCGGGAGAAATAAGCATTAACTGTTTCTCCTTCTTTCATATGAAGAATCTCAAAATCCCTTTGTAAAGCTTGTAGTTGTGCCCTTCTGACTTGGTTTGAACCCTGGAATTTTTGCTTCATTGAATCCCATATATTTTTGGACGTGTCCTTGTTGAGGATTGTTTCAAGCACATCACGAGAAATTGCTTGAAAAAGATAATTTTTGGCCTTCAAGTCAATCAACTTCTGCTCTTTAATCAATTTGCATTGTGCCTCGGTTTGCTCTACTCCTGCTTCCACAACCAAAATCCCATTTTCAATAAGATCCCAATATTCTTTCGAACGAAGAAAATTTTCCATCAACATTGCCCAATGATCATAATGACCATCAAACTTGGGAATAATAGAATGTACGAAATTACTACTATCATTTTCCGCCATTCTGCTAAACTCCTTTTTCTTGAAAGAAAATTGCAAATTCTTTCTTGATACACACTTATTTCTCTCACCCCAATTGTTTCCCTCACACTCACTCACTCACTGTGGATCATGCCCCAATAATGGAGCTCTGATACCAATTGTTAAAACTAATAATTACCATACTGGTTTTATGAGAGAATGTCTTATTTTATTGAGAACAAGAGTTTGGCTTTATATAGCCTTACACATGATTCAAAAATGGAAGAGTGAAAATAGATGCAACCACATTACAAGCCTTATGATGTGTAGACTATGTTCCAAGAGAAAAACTAAGTCATACTTCCTAATAATAGAAGTAGATTAAACATAACCACAAAATAATCTAACAGGGATGATGGGAGAAATCAAGGAGGGAGAAGAATGACCCAGACATTAACCGGGAAAGATGGGACCAGCCAACTAGAAGACAAAATCTCATATGTGGATATTTTTTTAAGGTTCACCGTTGGTCCTTTTTTTTAAGGGTCCATATTAGGGCTCTGAACCAGATTTCTGGCAAAACATGTTTGGATGGTTCAAACCGGGTTTTAATCCAGTTTTAAACGAGATTTTTTTTTAATTCAAACCTAATTTCATTGTCGCCGTTCCATATTGTTAAACGCGAGTCACAATAATATAATTATATTTCTCTTTCTTTTCCACCTTTGAATTTAGGGGAAATGCCAAAGAGTGCCCTGGGGGTATTGGTTAAGATGATAAAAATAGAAACATTGTATTGAGAAATCGTGAAAATGAAGAATTTAGCTTTTTAAAAGCCAAAACATTGTTGAATTCAATGTAACTATACTACTTCTTAACCATTACCCTGAGGGCACCGATTAGCAAGACCCTTAAATTTATTGTAAAATGATCCAAGTTTCAAAACGGTTCTTACGTGTACGAGTACGAGGAGGTAATGGGTTGAATGTGTAGAGTGCAGACAATAGAAATAGGGAATATGATTACAACTTAGAAATAAGGAATATGATTAGAAACCTCATGCTCTCATATCACGTAGCTATAGAGTAACGAACATTCATTTCAACACCATTAAAAAACAAATCACATACTTGTAAAAAATTCACAAGCAACTCAAAATTATGTGATGGTTGAATTGTATCAAATAGTCACCTCACTGTATAGAATCATACAGGTACAAATTCACAAACAATCGTAACCAAATATAGTACTAATTACTTTTTTCGTTCCAAAATGTAAGCAATAAAGACGAACTTTTATCCTATTTAATCTTTTTTTATATTTTTAAAACCATCTTTTTTAATAAACTTTTTTGTTTATTCTCATGAAATTAAATGCAAACTACATTTAATTTTCTCTCTTTCATTTTCTTCATAACCATAATAGCCAATGAAAATTGTTTTTACAAAACTTATTCTAAAGAAAACACAAAAAACTATACTCCAAATTCTTATGTTTTAGTTTTTTAATAAGTACGATTTGATTTTTTTTTCCTTTCAATTTGAGACGGAGGGAATATGTGAGGAATAAAAGTTAAATTAACTATCAAGTTACAAATTTGTTGAGATTTTTTGTTAAAAAAGAAAATGTTGAAATTTTATTTAAGGACATAGATTTTTTCATGCCACGACTTATATATTCATTCCCCTTTTACCCAAGTACCAAACAATCTCAAAACAATACTTTTTTCCTTCTCTCTTTCGATGCATGTTAGAGATGTGTTTGTGATTTTTCACTGGTGATACTAGCCACTCCCTCCATTTTAAAATGAATGTCGTTTAAAGTTTTTATACATATTTTAAGAAATACATCAATTAAAAGAAGAGTAAATTACACACCCCTCCTCTTTAAGATGCTTGAATTACACTCTCCTCCCCTCTTATGTTAAAATATACATTCCCCTCCCCTCTTATCCAAAACATATTAGAAAAAATTTCACTCCCCTCCCTTAAGAGAAACTTGAATTATATTACCCTCCCCTCTTATGTTAAAACATACACTTTACTCCCTCAATATTTTTTTTCGATTTCTAATAATTTAGAGAAAAAATAATAATCTAACACACTTCGAAAAAGTTAGTATTACGGGTCTATTTTAATATAATAAAAAATAGAATACATATTTTTTGCTATTTTTTATTCATAATTTCATTAAGGTGTATTTTTAAATCATATTATAAAATATGAAACAACCCAAAATAAATTTAAAATATGTGAAAAATTACTAAAGACAATAAAGCATAGTTATTTAAAAGTTTTTTTTTGGATAAGGCCAGAGCAAAATGACTTCAGACAGAGAGGTTTCCAACTAAGTTGGTACGCTATTCTAATCTTTGTCAAATGCTCATAAATTTTATTAAAAAAAATACATAAAAATTGGGGGGACATAAACCTAACCCAGCAAAACCACACAAAAAGGTAAGTTGACCCCAAACAGGAGATACAAAAATAAAAACAACACACAAGCGTATCAACCTCTAATTAATCCTAAAACTAATTAAAAGTCTTCGATGTGGTGATTGAACCCCCCGTCAACACGAAAGTGGTTCATGTACCATCAGCTCCCTGCAACAATAGCAACAAGTTAAATGACTCTTTCGAGCCTCACAGTCCAATCAAACAAAGTGAGCATCAGTTCTTAGTATGGCGTATGAATCGTCTGCCAACACAGAAACAATTCAAGATCCATCAACTCCCTGCAAAAATAGCAACAAGCTCTACACGACTCTTTCGAGTCCATGAGTCCAACATCAGACAGATAGAATGATGAGGATTTTAAAACACTCCGAAATCAATCATGAAAATCGATACGAATATTAAGGCGGCAACTGTTTGGAGGAGGCAAACCTTAATCTTGACATCTGCAGATCTAAACAGAAAATAGGCCACGACAAACAAAGTGTCCTCCGATCAGAACAGACGCGATGGTGGTTGAACCACACACCAACGCGTTATAGAAACCCATATGCCAGACTGCTGGAAAAGATGAAAACAAGCGGCACCGCCGGCAGATCTGACGACTAAAAGGTGGTGCGGAGGACAAAGGTTAATTTAATTATTATTGACATTTAAATTATAGAGAAATGAATAATTTTTTCTTAAATGGTAGTTCAAAATTAATATATATCATACAAATATTTATTTATGTTAAAATAGATTAAAGTGTAGTGTATGTTTAATTATTAAGGGAGGGGGTTGTAGTTCAAGCATCTTATAAGAAAGGGGAGTATAAATTTTACTTTTCAAGGGAATGGAGTGTATATTTTAACATAAGAGTGAAGGGGAGTGTAATTCAAGCATCTTTGAGGAGAGGGGAGTGTAATACACTCTTAAAAGAAAGAGAAATGTTATTTTACCAAATTATACTAATTAACTATTGATTTGTTTTTCTTTAAATAATAAATAATACTTAGGAAGTAGTGTATATAATATTAATTGAAGGGTACAATTGAAAAGAAAATGTTATTATTGCATTGAAAACTGAAAGTGACATTCATTTTGAAACAATTTTTTGGTTAAAACGACACTCATTTTAAAACGGAGGGAGAACTAGTTAGACTAATTTAATTAGTTAGGTGCATTGAATATATAACTTATTGTAACAACAATTATCATTAAGTAACATACTCTCAAACTAGGTGTCTTTTTTGAGTTTTACACGACCATTAGAAAAATGGTTAATAATGTTGATTTTAATGTTAAATTTGTTTCATTTATTTAAAACACTTTTATTAATTATAGTTACTGAGATTATTAAAATGAAATAAATAAGGGTATATTAGTGGAAAAGAATAATAAATATCGTATTAGTATTCCTTAAAAAAGAATTGTATTAATATTATAAAATGGACAAATAACATGAGACAAAGAAAAATGAAAAAGAGGACACCTAATTTAAAATGCTTAATAGCAGTTTTAACCCCTTAACTTCCCCAAAGTTGCACTTTGGCCCCCTAAGAAAAAAAATTACAAAACTGCCCCCTAAATTTTGCACCTATGGTAGTTTTGGCCCCCGAGACCAATTTTGACTTGGTCTACGCTGACATGACATCGTAATTGAGGTGCCACATGTTTTTTTTTTGGTCTTGGGAGGCCAAAACTGCTACAGTTGCAAAACTTAAGGGGCGGTTTTGTAGTTTTTTTTCTTAGGGGGCCAAAATCGCAACTTTGGGAAAGTTAGAGGGCTAAAACTGTAATTAAGCCAATTTAAAAAGGAGGGAATACATTTATGTGTTTATGTCATCTATGAGTTCTATTTTTATTTTTTTTAAATACCTATGAGTTCTATTGGTGATGTTAATATGACATAAGAGTCGGTTTTTTTTTTCCTTCTGTCAAGCTTACAAAGTTGGGTTATAACACAAAAATAGTAATTTGCATTGTGATAAATATATAACGGAGGTCAACTATCGGATAAAATATTAAGTAATTCAAGAATTGCCGCGACTTATACAACTGCTAAAAGAAGGAGAAGAGATTGAATAATGTGGTGAACTATAGGCATGTGATTCAGACTCAATTTGAGGATAGCTTGAGAATCTGAGTCATTGTTAGGATTACTAGTTCCATACAAGTGGTTGTTATTCTCATCCTCTTCAAACTATGCAAAGTGGAGGTTCATTTCCTTGATATTTTCTTCTCATTCTTTCTTCTTTCCCCCGCGTTCACAACTTCTTTTATCCTTATAGGTTGAGAATTTAATCGTCTTTGAATATCCGCGAATAAAATCTGTCATGAGTTCAGGAAAGATACCCCAATGGATATCTATGGACAAAATAAACGAATATTTTAATTATCTGTTATTTAATGAATACGGATACGGATTGGATAGTATCCGCATCTGCAGATATTTGTACCCGCTATTAAAATAATTAAATTATATGAATAATCTTACTACCATTTCAATTTCATTAAAAAAAAACCTAATACTATACAATATTTTTACACAACGCTTCAATTCTTCTCTAAAATAAGGAACTTTAATTATGTTTTTGTCGAATCAAATAACTTTGTTTTGTTAAATGTGATTAACTTTATTTATGTTTTTCTCAAGGAACATTGTTTTTGTTAAATGTGATTAACTTTTTTTGGGTTATGAATGAAATGTATATACATTATTATATTTTGGTGAAAAGAAGAAAATAAATGTGTTGAACTTTTGTTGTTAAATTATAGGTAATTATATCTTCTTAAAAAAAATGTAACTATAAAAAAAATTACAAAAATCATTTTTTAAAAGTGTTATCCATGAATATTTGTATATACCCGTAGATATCTCAAATTCCATGGATTATCCGTTTAACTGATATATGCGTGGATATGGGGAGGGCATGCTCATCATATTTATCTAACAGGGCAGACACAAATATCATATTATCCACGCCCACAGATATCCATTTACATCCCTAGTTTATCCTCATCAAAAGCGTCCCTTGAACTTAATTTTCTCTTTTTGCGTAAAGGATGTTGAGGAGTGTATTTCCTAATGCGAGGTGGTTCCTCTTCAACTATAAAAAACAAGGTCCAACCACCACAAACCATTGGAAACCGCTATGGAGATCAACTAGCTCCACCCTGAAATATGGTTTTGCCAACGGAACAAGTGTTTGATTATATTTTTATCACTAACCACTTCTGAAATATGTTTATTATTTTTCTATTAAATAAATATTGAAAAATTAATTAATACATAATTGAAAACTAATATTTTGCCATATGATTTTTTTAGAGTTGTGTTATTTACAGCGAAAGAAAATGTCTCGAAAGTATCACGAGTAATTAAAACCGTTAGATCTTCGCTTAAGTGGAAAACATGGGTGGCTAAAGATTGAAGAGGTAGAGGAGGGGTATTAATGAACTAACATTGTGATCTTCTCGTGGTATAGTTTTTCTTTTTTTTTAAAATATGGTATAGTTTTTCTTGAAAACTGGTATTTCCCTCATTTTTTTAAAAATTTGACCCATTGAATATTTTTATCACAAACTAAAAGCTAGATTTTTCTCTTTAAATATGTGATTTTTCAATAATTTTTTATATTAATTATAAAACTCTATATATTAATTAAATAATCTAATCTAATAGCATAAATACCGCATTTCAGAACCCTAAAATCAAAATCTCACAAAAAGTACATTGTAACCCTAAAACTCATTCGAAGAGCGGACAACGCAGAAGGAGGGAGAACATAGCTGGAACTGTGGGTGTGATAGAAATTCATGCGCTTTGGAGGCATCTTGCACCACCATTTTAGACAGAAAGAAAGGTAACACTACTTTCCGTCATCAACGATTATCGCATCTGTAGTTTGTTAAATAAATCTTCAAATTCCATGGAAAAACTGGTATCAATTACTTGATCCGGTATGCATTAATAATATTCAATATTGATCTACAAACCTAGGCATGACAACATAATCCGTCGCCGTCCAAACTCGATCGCCCCCGCCTCAAATTTAACGGAGAAAAGTCGATCTAACTGGGTGTGGGTGCAGAGAAAACTCGATTTTTTAGTACGAGGACGAGGTCGGGGGATGCTTATACCCACCCTGCACCCACCCCGCCCCACCCCCTTATTGAAATTTACCTTATTATTTTTAACAATCTTATACCCATCAACTTAAAAATACGTACCAAACTCTTTTAATATATTGTTACTCTTTAGAAACATGTTTATTAGAATTATGTTGCTCTTTTGAAAGAGGTTTGTCAGATCTTTTATTATTAATTTAATTATTATTTTTTTGTTGATATAAAAAATGAAAAAACATGCAACTTTTTAATATTTTTTGTAAAGAAATACAATCTTCGCGGATGGGGGTGGGGGCGGGCTGGGAAACTCGTTTCCATTGGGGGTGAGTGTTCAATTGTTACCCCCGAAAGGGTTTAGGGCGGGTGCGGGTACATGAAAGTGGGGGCAGGGCCGATAATGTTTAAACTCGCACCCCGCCCCGTTGTCATGCCTATTTAAACCCTACCCCTCATTTTTTTTACTTCCTCCGGTCTATTTGAACCCCTACCCCATATTTTTTTTCACTTCCTCCGGTCTCATATGTTAACAAAGATTCTTTTTTCAAGTTCATTGAATAATGAATATACCCAGTGTATAATATTGACTGGATTCGTCAATTATTCAATAAACTTAAAAAAAAATATTCTTTGTTTACATATGAGTTTAGAGGGAGTATCTGTGAAGCATAAATAATGAAATTACTAAGTTGGAGAACCTATCTTATACATTCTAAAATAAATGGAAAGCATTCACGAAAAAAGTAGTTTTGTAAGTTAGAGAACCTATCTTGCATAAGATATTCTAAAATAAATGAAAAGCATTCACGAAAAAAGCAGTCTTGTGTGAATGATGTGTAAATTTCACGATGTTCAATGTAATAGATAGAGTCACAAATTTTACACACGAAAAATGTTTTAGTTCATCCAATATGACCTAGACTAGTCCTCAAAATTTTGATTTTCATTATATTACTTAAAGGGTGTGCAAGATTGTTTGGGATATATATACACAACTCAAACTTATGATCGTATTAAAGAGTTAAACTTTTTTATACACTTAAAGAATTTCTCTCGAATTTAGACCTCATTAAAAATGTCATTCAGAATATACTTATTATTTTTACGAGAACATAAAGATTGGATTAACTTAGGATATATAGTCATTTTCGTTCTTAATTGTGTAATAATTAGTCACAATTTTCTTTCAATGTACCAAACTTTTAAAATAGTTCTTGATTATGCGTTCTGTTTGTCAAAATAATCGGGAGTTGGTGTCTAGTTGCTTTCTTGTCTGGCGGGCTACAATGTTTCTCTGGTGGACTGGGGGTTAGGGGTGCCCGCCTGGTTTGGTCTTGAAGTCTGGTGGACCGATCACTTTTGATTCGAGATTGGGAGTCAGTTCTTCGGTTTAAGTTTTGGTTTTGGGTTGTTTTGGTGTTCTTTCGGTGGACCTGAGGTTGTGTGGTGGTGGAAGCTGATTGATCTAAGGAATAATGGCTCAACTTAGGAGTTGCGGACGGTGTGTTTCATGTAGAGGGGTGTTATCCTGGAATGAGTAGTGGCGACGGGTGGTTATGAGTATCGTTTTTCAAGGGTCGTTTTGTGAAAGAGTCTGTTTTAGGGGGTGATGTTTATGGGTGGAGGGGTGTTTTGTTTGGAGTGTATTTTCGGGTGTTCCGCCTATATACGATGCCTTTTAGTTTGCATTCTCTGAATCACTGGTCTCTGTTCGTCTTGAGCAGGGATCTAGTTTTTAAATAAATTTGTTGTTTAAAAAAAAGTATTGTCATATTAGTATTTCAATATACTTATTTAATATTAAATCATTCTCTATAAATATTTGTTTAATGTGTATTTTTTTGACCGATCTCTAAAATCATTGAAAGACGAAAATAATTATTTATATGTTAACTTTAAAAAATAGATATAGATTAATTGTATTTTTGCGATAAATTTTTAATGGGTTTTGCTAGAAACTACCCATGCAGGTATCTTTTAGCAACCCACACCTCAAAGTGATTGCCACTTTTTAGTCATAACTTTGCTAAAAGACACCTTCATGAAAATTAGTTGGTGTCTTTTAGCAAATACTCATAGAATAACTTGCTAAAAGACACATTCATGATCCGAAACCCATTTTTAATAATAATTCCCAAAAAGTCGACAAAAAATAATGAGAACCTTCCTTGAGAAGCTGCTTGTTTGGTAAGATTCAAAACTGATTTGCGCATTTTGACTTGAATTATTTATTTATATAGAAAAATTGATCATTCAATTTTTACATTCAGTTGGCTATATATATATCATTCAAAACGAAAGTGAGAGCAATTGTTGATAACTTTCTGCTATATCATTCTCTTAGCACACACAACACTACCCAATTCAGGTAATTAATAATCACTTAATTAATTAATCGATTAATGCAACTTCTTCTTCTTCTTCTTCTTGCTTTTCTCCTTCATTGTGTATGTAGCGTGAGTGATTGGGTTTGTAAAATTTTCACACTTCTTTTCTTCGTTCCTCAATCAATTTATGATTCGATCATCGTTTCTTGTTTGTACTGTTTAGTTTTTTCATTCCGAATTGTGGCGATTCTGATACCCATTTTCTTTAATGGTTTCTTTATATAGAAGAAATGTCAGTAAGGGTTTAAGACTTAGACCCTGTTTGGATAAACAACTTGGTTATGCTGATAAATAAGCCATTCTTATAACAAAACTGCTTTCATTTAAGCTATACAAGTTGTTTTTATAAGGTATTATGACCCTTTTTGGTTCAACAACTCATTTGCAGCTTATAGCACTAAGTGTTTGTCATGATAAGTGCTTATGTGTAAGTTATTTCTATAGCAAAAGATAAAATAAAGTTAAATTGTTTTTCTATAGTTTATAGACTATTTTCATAAGCTATCTTGGAGAACTTATGAAAATAAGCTAAAAACAGTTTATGAATAATGTCATAATTTGTTTTCGTAAATCTCCCAAACAGTCTTACCAAACTTATGATTGTAGTTAAACTCAAATGCAGAGTTTGTGGAAATAAGTTGAAAACAACTTATGGAAATAAGCCAATCCACATAGACCCTTAAGACTCTCATTCATTTATCTAGCTTGGTACTTCAATACTTGAGTCATTCCCCAATCCAAATAGGCACATTCTATAGCTCAGATCCTTTGGATTTCTTGACAGAAATTGACCTTATTCATTCATAATCCAAGGAAAACTCATTGAGTTGTTGCGTATAATTTTGAAACATTAATTGATTCTTTCTATCAATTTATTTGACAGTGGTTCGAGCATAATTAGGATGGAAGTCGCTGGCCAGAAAGTGGTTGCATATGATGAAGATCAGGCGTTGAAGTGCTTGTATGATGTCTTTGGAGGTTCGTGTTCACTTGAGGATATAGCTCATGCCTATTGCAAGGCAAACCGGAATGTAAACTTGGCTGGGGAAATTTTGTATGATATGAAGGGGAGCTCCTCAACCTCTGGAAACCATTCATCTAACTCTGATGCCTTTGAGAAGTCTTCAGAATCATCTGATGGACATTCCTCTGAAAGTTCCCTCCATGGAAGTAAAAACTCAAAGCCCAAAGTTCGCCCAGTTTCAGCTGGTACTGTTTCAAGCATTATTGGTAAAAGTTATGTTCGATCCGCGCCATCTACAAGCGGGCCTAAAGGGATGACTAAACCGCCTAAGTTGGACGCAAAGGACCTGCCTATGACTGGAATCTACCGTGAAACGAGCGTGTCAAAGCCAAATTATTCAAAGCGTGATCGGCTTCAAGAGGACACGGAGGAGTTCTTGTTTAAAATGCTTGGAGTTGGTTTTAAGCTTGATAGAAAAATGATACGCGAAGTTCTTGGTACAGACCACTCTATCTTTATGCTGTTGCTCTTAATATCTTAACATTGTACATTATAAATTAATTATGATATATCTTGAAAGTAAAATTGTGTGTGTGTGTGTGAGCGCCTGTGTGTGTTGGTCTGATGTAAGTCTTGAATGCTCTCTGCCTGCACTTAACTGAACCAATTTAACACTCAATTTTATATCGAGTGCCATTACTTCATTGTGTGATGAATCTGGTTTTACTTTGCATTAATCAACTCTTACTAGTTATCAAATATACAATTCAATCTAATGTATTAATATTTATTAATTATAGATTTCATGACTGAGTTGGAGATAAGTAACTCATTTGCTGAACTATTGTGACAATATATCTTTAGTTTGTATTAACAGTTGCCTTATTATATTGTAAACTTGCAGATACGTGCGGGTATGACTTGCAAAAGGTACACAAAAAGTGTTATGCTTCCACTGATGATGTTTCTTACTTTATTTTCCCCTTTTCTGGTATTCATATCACAATATACAAGTTTTCTTATTTTCATACGTAAAATTTCATATAGGGTGCAAACAATGTAAATTTTACGAGGATATCATCTTTCACTCATTTGTTTTTTCTGATCTGTCCACAACATACCTCATCTTTTCTACTTATCTTGGTAGATTGACATATACTTTATTTATTTGCATGACATCCCAATGTCCAAATTCTAATGTTATTCTAACCTGCATGAATCATTGTGGTGGTGCTTTGAATAATAGCATTTGTTATCTTTACCTAATTAAGATAAATATTGAAATCATTCAGAGCTTGGATACACTAATAGATCAATCAGTAATGGATTCGGACAAAAGGCCAGCTGCTGTTTGTAATTCATCTGTTAAGGTGAGTATGAAGGCCAAGATTATTTGTAATTAAAGCTGCACTTAAGATTATTTATAATTGAAGCTGCACTTGAATTACTTATTCTTCTTCTATTTTTAGACATATATATCATTATTTGTGAATTTTAAATGTGTGTGAGGGTTTTTGAATATATCCCACCTTCACCAAGGAAGATGTTTTAGGAAAGGGTCGATTACCTTCTGTTGTAAAAGTTCTTTTTTCGTGCCAGCGTTTCTATTGACATTTGTCTAGTGATATACATCAGTCTTATGTAACTAATTGTTTACTTGGAGTGCGTAATGTGATATAGCATCTATTATTGTAGGTCGTTTTATTCTTGTGCTTGAGTTTTATCCAACAACAGAAGTAGCTTGTGGTTTCCTGTTCTTTTGTGTTCTCTTTCTTAGTTTTTGTATTCTCTTCATTGCCATGGTTTTTGTGCAGAAATTATTTCTTTCTCTGATAGTCATGTGCCCATTGCTGTTTAAGCTAAATGTATTTTAGTAGCCCTCCTTTAATATAATTTGGATACTATCTATGTACTTTTACAGTTTGCAGATGTGAAAACAAAATCTGAAGCACTGGTATCTGAAAAAAAGCCGCAGGATTTAAATTGTATCAGAGGGTATATTTTCTCTCTTTTTCCTCCTTCGGTTTTTTGTTTATGTCAATATCCACTGCTTCTTGTTTATCTTTTGTTTTAATCGGTATTATGTTCTTGCACAGTCAGCTAATTTCATGGCATACTTTGCGTAACATGTTTTCTTTTTTCCATAACAGTGATGGAAACATAGTTTCTGTTAAAGAGACACATGACATTCAAAAAGAAGTCTTGTCTAATTTGTTCAGTTATCGTGAATATGTTGAGGAACCACGTAAAAGAATTGTAAGGGATGTGAATAAGAAATCACCATATGGAGTTGGACATGTGGTATTTGAACCTCCAAAAGATACAATGGAAGAACACAAGATTGACATGGACTTCAGCCGACGAGAAAACAAAGATGGTATGTCCTTACTTTCCTGTCAATCCTAATCCTCAATCTTGGTTTATTATTTCTAAAATTCGTTTTATTGCGCTGCATACCTTTCGTAGAATAATATGTGTGTCTGAATTAGGTTACTATGATGGAAATATTGATATTGATTGCTAGTTTATCGCTTGTGAGAGTGTGGATTTCTTCAATTTTACTAAGTATCTCATGATGCTTAAACTTGCTTAAACTTCCTAAGGGTGAGGATTGAGGGAAATATTGATATTGATTGCTAGTTTATCTCTTGCGAGAGTGTGGATTTCTTCAATTTTATTAAGTATCTCATGATGCTTAAACTTGCATACCGCTTACCCTTCCTAAGGGCGAGGGTTGAGGCCTTGCAATTATTTTATTTTTATGCTGCATTCACTGGCAGTATCAGAGATTTTGGTGTTTTAATTAAAAGAAATGCTTGATACATTCTTAGAAGCAAAATCCATTTACCGTTCATTTTTCTTGTTCTTGTACTTCTTGGCACATGATATAGGGATATTTCTTTGTCTCTTTCTTTGAAATCAAACTTTACTTTTTATAAGAATGAGTGCTTTGTGTGGCAGATGCTGATGATGAAGCAGACTACCAAAGTGCACGGAAAGCTGTGAAGGAATATCGGGTGACAATGAAGGAATATTATAAAGCGGTATGTTGCATTACTTTTTCCAGCTTATGGAGATTGTACTTTTGTCCCACATTTAATTGTTGAATAAAGTTAACTTGGTTGGGATCTTTGGTTTGGACATTGTTTAGTACACTCATGATTCTCTTGTCACTTTAGGCTGCTGATGCATTCGCAAACGGAGATCAGGCCAAGGCTGAAAAATTGCTAGACCAGGTAAGGTTTTAATAGAATTGTGTCCGACCATAAGTTGCTTGACGATATAATAAACATTGAATTTGTTCATGACATCTGAAATTCCGGTTCATTGATATATTTTTTCTTGTGTTCTGTTCTTCTGTTAGTGGTACTTTCTTTTGCCTTCTAATGGACGTGCCCATTTTGCACTTAGTTCTTTCATATGAATACTATCTTTTGCCTTCTAATGGCGCGTGCTATGTTGTTCCCAGGGGCAATTTTACCTGAACAAAGCACGTGAAGCTGATGACGAATGTAGTAAAATGATTCTTGAAACCAAGTAATCTAATTGTGCTCAAAATTTTCATTTCTTCATATTTTTCTTATTCTTTTCAAGAGGGATAGCATGGAAATTTCGTATGATAGTGACTATTCCTTTTATTGTATTTGTCGGCAGAGCGGAAGAAACACAAGAAATGGTCCTTGACTTGTGTGATCATGAACCAAAGGTTGCTATTAGACTGCTGAAGACCCATCTTTCTTCCCTTTCTGGTATTTCATGTAAGTTATGGTATTGATCTACTAATCAGTTTATAAATTATTGAATATTGATCCCCTTTCAAATTTCCTCCTGTTAATTTTACGTGGTAATTTTAACAATCCCCTATTTCTATCAGCATTCGAGTACCTCAAGGTTATCTTTGATGCAAATGATCAAGCTAACAAGAAAAGGTCTACCAGAGGAATGGTGAGATTGAGTGGTTTTTTAAGTTTAATTTATGGTTTTATGTTTACTTTGAATGTACCAATGATATTTTAAAAAAATAAATAAATAAAAAAAAAAACCATGAGTAAATTACTGATTAATGGTCTTTTATTTTGGACAGGTATTAAAACTATTAGAGCAGGAGTCTATAAAGTGGGTTGAAGGAGAAACGGCTGGGACAATATTGATCCGCTTAGATAACATTGATCGTAATCGGTTGAGTTTTTACAAACCATAGCATCTTTGCTGTGAATCAAGGATGGTGGTTTATTACACCATTGTCTTATTACTGATTACTTAACAAGCGAATGGCTATCCAACCTCCATGATGTGCAAGTAGTTTACTATTTGTCAATTTTGGAACTGAGGTTGTTGAAGTGAGGTTGGTTGTTTGGTCCCAAATATAGGTGACATGATTTTTTTGCAAACATTAACTGAAATATGAGGATCCAAATTGAAAAATATAGTTTTGTCTCTTGCCTCTTGCTTGGCACATGTGATTCTGTAAACATTAATTGTTCGTGCTGGTGAAATGTAAATGTTGTTTCACTTGAATGTACGGAATATATGAAGCTTTGACTCTTCAAGATGATTATATTTACATGTCTAAAAATAAATGATACTTTAGTTTAGTTTGAGTCAGCTATGATAAATTTGCATGATCTACTCATAGCGTTGGTTGGTTATTCAGATCAAATTTGAAAGATAGTCAAAATATGTTATTGGTGAAGCTAACGATCTAAGAATGGCATGACTATGAATATGTTCTAGATTGATTGCCATGTTCATACTCACCTAGTCACCTGGTTGTATTCTGGTATTGTTTTGTGCGCGTGGAGTTTTTTTCTTTCTAGAATTTTGATTTGAAGTTTTAATTTTTAACATGACTCGAATGCTTTTGTGGTCCAAAAGGTTCCTCGTAAAATAGAATTTTTATTCTTTTTTTGGAATCATGGACTTTATATTCTACCATAATGAAAATATTAAATTGGGTCAGAGAGAGACTGAAATAATTTGTTTTATGCATGTTGAAAAGAAAAAGAAAAGTAAGTAAAAGAAATTTGTTTACTACTAAAATTACAAAGGTTCGACAAAATAGAAGTATATGTAAGCTTCTATTTGACCAAAGCATAAAGGAATATAACAAACTGCTAGTATCGCCACGATTAAAGTCTAAATAGTGGTCTAATTTGAACATGTCACACAAATTAGACAATACAATACAATGTGTACAAGTTGATTTTTTTTTAGAACAAATAAAGCTTGTATTAAGACGTATAAGTAGTAGTATCATACTCTTTAAAAAGAAATTAGAAAACGATAAATTTATCCACATAGAACATATGCTTTAATAATACATTTCTTTTTCCGGTAGTATTTCAAGCAATCTAGTAATTAAGAATTTATTTTTTTTAAGGTAAATAAGTGAGGTGTTTGATCACATAAAATTTCTACCAACTGAGTTAAGCTTGTGAAAATAAAAGTAAATTTTAATAATACAAAAACATTATAATTTAATTGATGACATTATAGAAGCGTTTAACATATACTCATGGTTAGTGTAAGTAGGTAAATTTATTTCACACGGATATCCAATATTATTAGAAAAGTATGAGAGAGATATTGCTTCTAAGCTTTTCAGTATTTCATTATGATACATTGAATTTGTTACATCAGAGAGCTAGCCTAATATAGTATAGCTAGGAATGAAATGAATCAGTAACAAACTTGCCACATCAGCACAGTTTGTTACTTCTTCTATAACTACACTAACTTGATAGAACTAGTATATCTAGATTTACAGTATACTCTATTAAATATAAACACATTATATTGCCATTTAAGCTTAACTTTTCGAAAAAAACTATCAATTACTAAATTTTTACGGATGTTTCATACAAAAAAATGTATACCTCATGGAAAAAAAATGTATACTGTGTTCGTACAGTGTATATTAATCACATAAACACTTATTAATATAAAGGCTAAAATGCACTTTTGACCTTCTATGTTTGGCTCCGTAGCAATTTTGGTCCCTTATTAAAAAAAATTACTTTCCAGCCCCCTAGCTTTACCCCCTTTTGCAATTTATAGGCCCCCTCTGATTTTGACCCGGTCAAAACCCAGGTGCCCATTAGGGGGACACCATGTGGAATTTAATGAATTAAAATTAAAAAAAAACCCAGCTAATTATTTACATAATTAAATAAGTAAAAAAAGAAATAAAAAATTTGCAAAAACTCATAAACCCAACCATTGTATTCATCATCTTCACTTTCAACATCATATTATTCATCCTTCAAACTAATTGTGCTCTTGAAAAAAAGTTGATTTTCTGTCAAAACTAATCAAAACATATTCACTTGGATTAAACAGAATCAAACCTTCTACAGTTGATATCCCTAAATGAAGAGACTGTGGCATGTGGATCCTAGCACTCATTCACTATTCATGGCAATTAATAGACACAACTTATAACATTCATACATTTCATATATTAGATTCAAAGTTAGCTTAATTGGTATTCAATTGCAATCAAAATAGCCCTTTGAAAACAAAATGCTTTTTTCTCAAAATTAATCAAAACCAAACGTTTGTGAATAAGCAAAATCAAACCTTCCACAATATCCATCCCAGGATGACGAAATGGAAGCATGTGGATCCAACCCAAGATTCTGAGATGTCAAAACCAAATCCGTTGCACAAAATGAAGAACCAGATTCCTTCTCCTCCTCCTCTTTTTGATCATCACCCTCATTCTTAGGTTCAAACAAAAGCTTCTCAAAAGCCTTAACCAAACTCTGAACCTTCCCGACCCATTTTGTGTAACATTGTCTCTCACTTCTTCCCTCAATCTCTCTCTACTCCTTTTCACAATCACATTCAAACCCTCTTCTTGTTTTTCAACAACTACACTATCAATTTCAGGAATTTCAGGAGGTAGTTGTGTTGTGTTTCTGGATTTTGAAGGATGAATAATAGGATGTTGAAGGTGAAGATGATAGCTGGGTTTATGAGTTATTGCAAAAAAATTTATTTCTTTTTTTTACTTATTTAATTATATAAATAATTATCTGGTTTTTTTTTAATTTTAATTCATTAAATTCCACGTGTCGTCCCCCTAATGGGCACCTGGGTT
>Ga0315914_1005570_pt1 | contig 18272 bp, 6 predicted proteins | sample MpolenodulesMG_FD_203920 | JGI IMG/M metagenome (GOLD analysis project Ga0315914, IMG submission 203920) | Medicago polymorpha root nodule microbial communities from Los Angeles, California, United States - elongated nodules | ecosystem: Host-associated > Plants > Roots > Nodule | place: USA...
GTCTCTTTCTTGTGTGATTGAGCAACTTGTAATTTGACATTACATTTTAGTGGAACTCTCCTTGGAAGTGCAAGGGGGACAGGACTACTTCCGGTTTGTGGAAGGAACCTGTATAATTGCTTGTGTGCTTGAGCAATAGAAGTCTCTTGAAGTTGTGCTTAAGCATTGGAAGTCTCTTGACTGTGTTCAGGAGCATAAGAAATCTCTTGCAGTTGTACTTGAGTAATTTGAAGTCTCTTGCTAGTTGTAGCATTCAGCAGTTGTAATTTGATATTACATTTTTTAGTGAACTCTCCTTGGAAGTGCAAGGGGGACAGGACTACTTCCGGTTTGTGGAAGGAACCTGTATAATTGCTTTGTGTCTTTATTCTCTCTCTCTCTGTTTTATCCGCTGCATTTAGATTCTGATTATCACTTCAGAAGCTGAACTCTATCTGCTTCTGAACAGTGATTTCAGTAGGAGAAAACAAAGAAAAAGTAAACAAAATTCAACCCCCCATTCTTGTGTTTTTCTCACCTTCACACATGATAATCATCACGGAAAGGTTTTGTCATATCACAGGACATTCTTGTCACTTGGGTGGCAGCGACGTATTGCTAGAGCCAATTGTTGTCTATAATATTAAATGTAGGATTTAATATTATTACCAACGTTACGGGAACCTATAGGAGTCACACAAAAAAGACAGATAGATGAGAGAAATAAATAAGTAAGACTTCTTTATAAAATAATAAGTAGGACTTATGACAAGTCATCTTACGTTATTCTTAGCATTTTTTCATACATTTTCAGTAGGTTTTACCGGCAAAACAGATGAGTATTAGAGCAATTGCATATGATTTCGAGACATTTGTAATGTTTTCTATATTTGAGTTTGTAATTCTATTCTTCCCGAAACATATCAATTTTTGGGTATTTTTTATGTAATTCATGAAGAAATCATGCAAATTGGCAAAGCAAGAACATCCGAAGATTAGTGAAAACCTTGGGAAGATCAAGAATGAAGATTAAACAAAATTTATTTATGTTATTGAAAATGATAAATAGTTCTACTTAGTACCCACGTTGTCTGAATTAAGGAAGGAAAGTTGGCAGCACATCAATGTTTAGTAGGAATACCTAGGTTAGTAATCTAACTCTAAGTTTCTTTATTATCCAATTTTCCCAAAATATGTCCACCCTTAACCTAAGCCAAGTTATAACCCTTAAAGTCCTCAAAGTGTGTGAATAATCTAATTTTGACTGTCTATTTAGAATTGTCTCAAATTTATAGCAAGGTACATTCATGTGATGACTAAAGTGGGAAAATGACGGGAACAACCTTACTGACTTTAGGAGATACATATGTGTATCATGGAAACGAGTGTGGTTGATGATATGAGTTATCTTCTCCAAGTCTGTCCCGCTTGAGTATAATGAGGTAAGTAAGTCAATGATGTAAATGAGATGAATGATGATATTAGCGCAACTCCAGAAAGGCATGTTTTTCTTGAAAAAATGCAAAAAAGTAAAATGTTTTTTTTTCTTTTGTTACTTGAGGACAAACAACAATTTATGTTTGGAGTTGTGATGACAGATCATCTTACGTTATTCTTAGCATGTTTTTCAGTCATTTTCAGTAGGTTCTACCAGCAAATCAGAGGAGTATTAGAGCAATTGTCTATGATTTTGGGACATTTGTTATGTTTTCTATATTTGAGTATGCAATTCTATTCTTCTTGAAACATAGCAATTTTTGGATGTTTTTGACGTAATTCACGAAGAAATCATGCAAATCGGCAAAGTAATAACAACCGAAGATTAGTGAAAACCTTGGGAAGATTAATAATGAAGATTCACGAGGCCTCAGAAGACTTTAAAAAGGGAGAAATTTGGTTCCCATGTTCCAAAACAACTTATGTAGAAGCAAACACCTACACAGGCAAAGAAACAAGCACTTACAGGCACCCGGAGCAACAAGGCACATGTGCACCGAGCACGAATTAGGCGCTTGGAACATGGAGCAACCGGGCACATTTGTCATGCGCATGATATGGTGCTCCAGGCGCCTAATGGTGGATTAGCTAGTAGGCATATGCGCCTTAGATGCTTTGTGCGCTCTGAGCATGCCGCCTTGTTGAAAAAAGTCACAATTATTTGATGTTTTTGCCCCTAAAGCCAGCGATTTTAGCCCAAGTTCAGGTGGAAACTTTCCCTATAAATACCGCCTTCGTCATTCATTATTTCTCGTTCAGAACTAGAGCAGTTCAAGAGAAAGGTGGATTCTAGGAGCTTTTAGGAGGAGTTTCTCTCTCCTCTCCAAGTTTCTAGGGTAAGTTTTATTTCTTTTGTAATTAGTCGTTTACTTACCATGATTAACTAAATATTTTTAGGCTAGGGTTCTTAGACGAACCTCTAATTTATTTTGTTGGATAATTATTTAATTTTATATCATTATTTAGTTGTTTTTTGTTCGCTATTTAATTTTATTAGGTTTCATTTATTTGTATTGTAGTGCAACCCTAGTTTAGGCACTTAAGTTGTGACATGGCCTAATATTGATGCTTATATCTTTATATTTATATCTATCTATACAGGAAGTAATTAGTTAGTAACTAGACGAAAAATACCGAAAGCGAGTTGACCCTAATAGTAAGTATTTAGGAGGTGACATTTATGATATTGAGTAAAATCTGTTGAACATAGGATGTAACTAGTTATTAATTGAGGAAACAAGTACCGCTAGATCTAAATCGAACCTAGTAGAACCGTTCTCCTTGACCCTTGGTAAGGTAGATGCTTATAAGGCTGCCCATTTGTAAAACTATGGAGAGGGAGAGTGTGCCATGAAACTCCTAAGATTCATAGATGGGAAAACCCTTTAGGAACACTAGCCACCATACCTTTGGAAATTTAGGAATGCCAATTTAAGTCTATGTTTCAATTACCTTTAAAGGAGTAAGACCCCCACACTAATAATCCTTATGAAGGTGGCAGATCATATATGATTTATAACCCTATATCGTAGCATGCGTATAACATTAGTGTAGACCAGAAGGCGCAACTCAACATTGGAGGGATAGACCGAAATCAACTTAGAGAGTAAGGCCCCACACGTACGGATCACCCTGTGATCAGAAGGTGCAACTTGACGGACCGATTAGGTTAGAACGTCCCAACGGACTCATCACTTAGATAGTCTACTTAAGATAATTAAACGCGATATGAATATTATTTAATTCCAACAAATGAATATGAGGGATTCAAAGAATCTTGACCGCTGCTTACTTTTCTGCAACCAAAATCAGCTAACTTGTTATGTTGCAAACAGATAAAAATTGCAATCTCTATCCTTCAACTCTTTTATTTTAATTTTGTCAAACCAAATAAGTAACGCGAATTGTTTGGATGAATTGACAATAGAGAAGCACAGTCCACCGTAAGATACTTTGTGTTTAAGTGAATTATGGTGCACCATAAGATAAGGTGTACATAAGTGTTTAGCTTGCTGACCACATAAGGGATTATATAAATAGAATCCTTGTGTTGAAGCATTAGTGGTTGAAACGCTTAACCTAATTCTAAAAGTTAGAAACCTAGTCACCATTCTCTAAACCCTATTCTCTATAACTCCGTTGGAATCGGCTAGCACCGGTCATCAGAGAAGTTCTGTTTGTGTGGACTGAGTAGATGCATAGCTACATTGCTTTGCCTATGATCAGAAACAATTCTGCTACAAAGGTTCTGTTCTTCATGAGGTAAACACATGAATCCTTAAAGTTTTTATGTATGTGTTTGATTTAGGATTAATGATTTAATCAAGATCTATTTCAATGGGATTGAAACCCCTCTAAGAGGATTAAAATTCTGAGAAACCCCTCTTGAAATCCCAACAATTGTATATTGCAGGATATGCCCTCTCACATGATGATTGGATTGGATGATCTTAGTGAATGTTTATACAAACGTATGTTTGAAGACAATGTCTCAAAAGTGCTGTCTATTTATGTTTCAGACTCCAGTTCTATTCCAACTAATGCTTTGTGGCATTTAAGGTTAGGCTAGTTATCCCATTTTAGGCTCTTAATTATGAATAAGCAGTTCCCTTTCTTGCCTAGTGATAAAACTTTAGTTGTTATACTTGTCATTATGCCAAGCAAAAGAAACTTCCCATTTGTATTAGTACCAAAAGAGCTATGAATAAATTTAAAATTTTGCATTTTGATATTTGGGGTCCTTTGTCTACAAGATTTATTCATGGTCATTGCTAGTTTTTAACGTTGTTGATTATTACAGTAGATTTATATGGATCATCTTGTTAAAGTCAAAATCTGAAGTTCAAGCAAAGTTAAATTTGTCATAAGTAATAATGGCCCTGAATTTGATGTTTCTTAGTTTTACAATTCCAAAGGCATTTTACATCCAAAAGGTTGATTCCCTCCTAAGATCAAACCTATAGACTGTAAACGGGTCTTTAAGATCAATTATCAATTAGATGGCACCATAGTAAGATATAAAGATAGACTGGTATCCAAGGGCTATAATCAAATTAAAGGGCTGGATTATTTTGAAACTTTCTCCCTTGTGGCCAAAATCACAACTGTCAGAATGTTACTTGCTTTGGCTTCAATCAACAATTGGTTCCTCCATTACTTAGATGTCAACAATGCATTTTTTAATTGTGACTTACATGAAGATTTATATATGGAAGTACCACAAGGTGTTCATCCTCAAAAATCAAATCAAGTGTGAAAACTAAAGAAATACTTGTATAGTTTGAGGCAGACTATCAGAAAATGGTATGAAAAACTTGATTTATTTCTCATTCAGCAAGGTTTTGTCCAAGCATCTGCAGAGCACACTCTATTTTTTCACACATCAAATGACACATTCTCTGCTTTACTTGTGCATGTTGATGATATTATATTACCTGGGAATTCACTTACAAAAATTACAAGAATCAAAAGCTTGCCTAAATCAGTTTAGTCAAGCTCAAATATTTCCTTGGTCTTGAAGTTGCTTATTCCAATCTTGGCATTTCTGTTTGTCAAAGAAATTACTGCTTGGATTTACTCACTAACTCTGGCTTACTTGTATCCAAAGTTGTTACTGCTCCTATGGATCCTTCTATCAAGCAGCACCATGGTGGGAAAAAAATCATATGAAGACATTTGTTTATATCACATGCTTATTGGAAGATTGTTGTATTTGACTAATACAAGGAAACATATTTGTTTTGTGGTTCATCAACTCAGTCGGTTCTTATCTGCACCAATAAATATCCATTATAAGGCTGCATGTAGAGTTATAAGATACTTGGAGGTTTGCCCTGGGAAAGGATTGTTTTTTCCTAAATCATCCACAATACAACTCTTAGGCTTCACTTATGCTGACTGGGTAGGGTGTGTGGACACAAGATATATTATTGGTTTATGTTTATTTCTTGGCTTATCTTTAATATCATGGCACACAAAAAAAATCAAAGTATTGTATCCATATCCTCTAGTGAAAAATAATAGATAGCACAATCAGCCGCAACTTGTGAAATACAATGGCTAATCTACTTGCTAAATGATTTAAAATTGAAGAATACTAACATTCCAGTTATGTGTTGTGACAATCAGAGTGCATTGCATATTGCAGCTAATCCAATTTTTCATGAGAGAACCAAGCACCTAGAAATAGATTGTCACTTTGTGAAGGACAAAGTCCAAGATGGGACAATGAAGCTTCTTTCTATTGCAAGTGCAGAACAACCAGCTGACTTCTTCATCAAGCCACTGCATCCCTAGCCATTTTTTGCTTTATTATCCAAGCTAGGCATGGTAGATATATATCAAGCACGATCTTATGGGGGACTGTTGAAAATGGAAGAAGAGGAGACATTACTTGATGAACAAGTCACCTCTCATAGATTTAACTAACTTGCCATAAGCATGTAAAACTGTTATGATAGTAAGAAGAGCTATGATAGAGTACAATAGTTCAAGCTAACTAGCTTAAACTTGTGTTAGCTTAAAAATAGTGTTCACCACCATTGTAACAGATTCATTGCGAAAATAACTTAGTTTCCTTCACTATGCTTTATTCTATCTCTCAATTCATATTTTACTTTCTGAATACATATTCCCCTATTTCAGTAATGTCTTAGCTAAATGGTTCAATCAAATATCTTGAAAATAGTGTCTTATCAAAATAAAAGAAAACGCCAGCTGCATTCTCGGGGGATAAAAGATGCCTTGCTTCATCATTTGTGAAATACGAAGTGATTGGTCTGTACGTATAGCTCCCTTATTGCTTTATCACCACGAAGCAGAGAACAACTACTCCCTCCGTCCTTATATCTAAGCACTTATTTGATTTTATTTTTGTCTCTAAATGTAAACCTCTTTTCAAATTACTAGATACATTTATTATTTCTTTTCTAAACATTCCCCTTATTAATACTACTAACTTGCCTTGAAATATGAAAATCAAATTTAATACACATACAAACAAAGGACAATTTGGTAATATTAACACACAAAATAGACACATTAATTACGCTAACAATTTTTTTTTTTGAAGGAACACTAACAACTTTTTTTAAAATATGTGAAAAAAGCAAAGAGGATTTACATATAGGGACACAGGGAGTATAAGATTACACAATCATTTTATATCCAAATGTTGATCCCGTATAAAAACTATTGAGAGCTCATAATGTAATATCTAAAAGGAGTGCACCATGTAAAGCTCTATTAAGACATCTATTTCTTTTTTTCTTTTTTTTAGTCAAAAGAAAATTAAATTAAATAGAAAGAAAGAGATACAAAGAGTGGGGGCATTAGACCAGACTCACGTACATCCCAAACAGGGATACAACATTATAAATCAAACAGGTTAATTGTTTAAATTGACATTGTAAAATATGTGATGTCTGAAAAATGACCCTGTACAATAAAAAATATATATTCTAACCTTGTAGTTTGAGATTCTTCTTATGTTTGTTTATAAATCAATATATCAATAATTTCCATTAATATTTTTAAATTTAAAAATTTTAATCAAAATTATACAAACAAACATAATAAAATAATCACATGCGTTAGCGCAGTAGAAAGAGCGGACAGACGGGCACGATATAGTTCTCGTCTTTCCGCTAGTATATATATTTTTTAAATCGGGTCTCTTGCTGAATTTTTTAAGAGACTTCACATAAAACTGCACATAACGGATTCTTACATGCACATGCAGATTCTCACACTTCCAAGAACTCTTATTTATGCATGTTTGCCATTGCAACAATTTTAAGCAGCCGATAACAACAAAATAAGTCGTATCTCCCTTACTATATGAATAACAATGGTTTAAAGGTTTAAATGAAATCTAGTGAAAACTCAAGAATAAGCTTTCAAGAGGGAATAAGTCAACACAACAATTTTACACTACTATGAGGATTCTCATGAGTTCATCCTCGGCAACGCAACTGACACTACATTGTTTCATGTGACATTTGCCAAGATTAAACCCTTCTGGAAGAGCGATAATCAAGGTTTGTTCTGTTAAAGAACATGGTGGTTTGAGAATTCAAAGACTTAGGGAGTTTAATCTACCGTTGTTAGGCAAGTGGTGTGTGAGGTTATATGTTTATTAAGAAGGGTTGTGGTTTAAAGTTTTATCAGAAAAATAGGATGTTGAGAATGGGTGTATTAGGAGACGAGGGTGGCACGCATCAATGTGGTGGAAGGATTTATTTGATGCTAGGGAGGATATTAATGATGGCGTGACAAGTTGGTTTAAAAATAGGGTGGTTTAATAATATTAAAAATATTAAGACAATTTTATAATTTGTTCTTTACCGGTTTTTTTATTAAATTAATATTAGAAATAAATTATTTTTATTTTATCATAAATGTGTATATCATTCGAGGTGATCGATCAGACATTTACAACAAGGTGAGTGGATCCAAATTTATTTAGTAGATGGATTGAATAGATAGATATGAATTTGGCGAATCAAATTAACATCCTAGAATTAATTAATGAATTTGTAGAAGAATTTTTTTTTTGGTTGTGTAATTTGTTGAAGAAATTGCGATAATGAAAAAAATTCCCATATTTTTTCAAGTTAAATTAAGGGTATTTTTGGAATAGAAGGTGTTAGGGCGTATGAAAAAAAGAGCATGAGAGTCTGACCTAGTTTCTTTATTCATCGTTTGTTTGGTTCGTTTCAGCCATTCTTCATTCTCGATTTTCAATTGGTCATCCTCTGTTGTCATCCTCTAAATAGATATACCGGATCATGAGAGTCTGACCTTGATCCGGTATATCTGATTTATTTATTCATTCACACTCTTCAAATTTGCGTTAGGCTTCACTGAACCCTATAAAATCAGCATATGAGTTGATAAATTTTGTAGTCCCATCGAGTGTGGGACTTTTAACACACACCTTTATGTGTTTTAATTTATTTTTTGTGGATTATTAACAGACGGACGTAGCATGGACTAGAGATGACAACTAAAAATGGGTAGACCCAGATGTTGTTCCGCAATGCCTTTCATTACACCCTAGAACTTGCAATCTTTTTAATTTATCAGGCTTACCATGTGAGCTTATGGTGGCGAGGTATATTTTGAAGAATGCAATAGTCTTACAAACCATGAAAATCTGGAATGGTGGACAACCTGAAATAGAAAGAAAATTATCCTCATTTCCAAGGGCCTCTTCAACGATCCATGTAAGTATTAGTTACTCTATCATTTTTAATTAGCTAATTAACTTTGTCTTTGGTGCATAAATTGACGAAAAGTATTCCTAAAATCATCAAGTACTTGCTTACCTAATTTTATTTTCATTTGTTTATGACTTCATATCGACGTTGATTTGTAAGTAGTTGTATGCTAAATTCTGATTTGATGCATAATCATATGGTAAGAGGGAGAGTGCAATTGTTCCAAAAAAATAAATAAGAGAAAGAAAGGTACAATTGTAAATTAGTATCTCATTTTTGCCATGTACCTTCTTTATTCTTTAACATTAGCATGGACAAAGATTAAACTAGGTAGTTGTATTCTCAAATGATTCCTTACTTAACAGCCTTTTCATGGTGTATTAATGTTTTGACTATCACATGAAAAGGATTAAGGTTTTCCTATCAGTGGTGTGTTCTAATTGCTTGTATCTGTGTATTAACCTATCTTGAATATTATAATTACAAACAACGAGCCTCAATGCACGGCTAATTGTAGCAATTCACACACGGGAGGAGAAGTAGGCAATCTTGAATATTATAATTACATTGTTTTGGAGAGATCCATGAGTTGCTGAGAATGTAGTAAGTACTAAAGGCTAGGTTTGAGAAGTTATTTCTAATCACAACTGAAAAATTGGAATTGGAACTAGAGATGGGAATTTTTTCATTGTGAGAATGACTTTATTAGTTTCATGCCGGAGAGTGATAAAGAGGAGGGTTTGATCAAGGGGGCTGAATGTGAAAATTGGAGCTGGAATGGTGTTGCTGGATGAGTATATTCTATGTAAGACCAAGGAGCATATATGGTTTTAAAAAGGGAAACGCACATCGAATACCCTTTTAGAATAAGTTTGTTTTGAACAAAGTTGTTCGTCCAAAAATATCTGTGATGGTGTGGAATTTGTTATAAAACAGGTAGCTATTCTGCGAAATATGAACTTATGTGTTTGTGGGAGTAGGGCTGTTGAAAGTACTGAACTAGCTGGGAACTGAGTCTGCACTGTCGTCAAATGATAAAACAATTTGCAGGAATGGTAATGAGCAACAGGTGATGACTTTGTGGTTTGCAAGTTCATGGACAATACGTATTTCTATCATTTTATTTGTAGGAATGCACAAAAGTTACTTGAAACAAACAAATCCATAGTATTAGCATTTAACACTATGCTTGCCCCAGCTAAGATGCTTTGAGCACTGATTTATTGTTGACAGAAGTTGGCTTTGTGCATGAATCATGATAGTATATAGATACTGTATAAACAGAAAATCGATTTTGTTCTGGTTTGATGCAGCAATGAACTAATATTACAGTTGTATTTTTCTGCATTGTGCAACAATCACGCCTTTTTTGTTATGATTCATAATATAAAACAGAAAAATGATGGATGAAATGTATATTAGTTTTAACTTTTTCTTTCTTTCTTTTTCTATTTATTTTAGATTTCAGATAATAGAGTGAAAAATGACGATGCGATGAAAGTTGATTTCACTTGAAGGCAGGTGATTGACAATATCCGGAGAATATTCACTCTCAATTTCAATTTTTCTGTATTTGAATTTTTTCTAAAACTTCTCTTAGTTCTACAAGAAACTTGGAGTTAAGTTTTGTTTAGAGACAAACAAAAATGTTGCTCATTTGTTATAGAAGTGGTATTGTCGTATGCTTATTTCCAAGATCATGAGCACATGTCATTGTATTATTTTATAACTGCATTTATGAATGAAATAAATTAGTAGTGTTCCTATAAAAAATTTGAATTATTTTGGGGGTGGGCCGTGGCCCACCTCAGCCCATACTATCCTCTGCCACCGACTATATTATTAACTTTTTTATATTGCATTAGTTTTGAATTGGTTGTCTTATGTATATCGGAACAACTAAATTGGTTGTTCATCTTGAAAATTCTTTTTTTTTTTTAAGAAATTAAGAGAAATTATATTAAAACAACAGACAACTCCTCAAGCACAAGGGGTGCTTAAGAGAGCTACAAAGTAACTGTTACAATAAGTTCAACCACAAACAGCCAAAAAGTCAAAAGGCAAACAATTATACAATGGCTTTGAGACAAGAAAGTGGATTCTGCCTCCAAACAGAGTAATCAAAATCAAACAAAATGTAGCACGACTTGAACCACCAATATATTTGGAGTTTAACCTTTTGCGCAAGAGTTGAAAATTCTAATCGGTCGTATTAATAATCGGGTCTCTTCTCATAATGTATGTAATTTAAATTGTTATTTGCTTGTGCTCAATTGGAAAATTTCCTCATCTTTCTTTCTTTTCAATTTTTTCTTCCTTCATAAGAGTATTTACTCTTTTCAATTTGTTTAACTGTGTATCAACTTTTTCTTTGTTTTACGAAAAGTATTTATTCTTGTAAAATATTTGAAGAAAAGTATTACCTATTCTTGTTATAATTTTAGTATTAATATAAGTATGTGCCTACATGCTAGTAATATCAAAGAAATTGTTTCCATTATAAAAATTTCAATTTCACTTTAAAAAATATATGTATTATAAAAAAAAAATTTTATTTGACAAATGTATTATAAATTGTTGAAAACATGATAACTTTAGAAAATATGTATTATAAATTGTTGAAAACATTATAAGGTGTTGAGAGAGTTGACAAAATAACGCTCGAAAGGAAAAGAACCAGAGTTTAATTTTTGAAATAGCCAAATTAAGAAGTAATCCTACCCTGATAAAAAAAAAATAGATGCATGTCTTGGTGCCAACTCAATGATTGGTCTCATGGGGATATTTCATATGTCTATTGGAGTCAAAGATCCATATTATGACTGATTAGAGAAAAAAATTGCTTAGAACATAAAAAACTTTGTTGTAACATAAAGAAGATGAATAGCTTTTTTACTAAAATCACATTATTAGCTACTCAATCTCCACCCTTTGAATTCAAACCTCTTCATCCAGTGATCAATTTAATACAGAATCATCAAATATGAGTTTTCCTATGTATATGGAGATTACAATTATCAGAAATCTTACACATGGTTGTTGTTGAAGAGATCATAAAATTACAATAATAATCTTGATGACAGATATTTAATTAAGTCTTACAAATGTCAAATAACCATTAGAGCCGTCGTTACCGTTAATCTCTGAGCTTTCCATTTTCCCTTCTCGAACTTCGTAAGTCCTTATATCTTTCACATTAGCACAGATTTAGGAAGAACTTTTGTCAGTGCTTAAATCAAATTACCATTAGGTGCATAACTACTATGTGCAAGAGAAATAACAACATTAACTTATTAGGTTAAAACCCTACTCTCAAATGTATTATTACGTATAAAATGTTCCAAAGAGAATAAGCCAAATTTTCTTGTTTTTGACTAAAATAAAGACATTCATTCAGCTGTTGGTGTTTTTTATTGCAGCGTGTTTGTGTCTATATTTGGTCCTCTTTTGGGTTTGTTTGTTAGCCGGTTGTATTCCCTATTGTATTTTCCGGTTTACTATATGTTGTTAAAAAACGACGTTCATTCATTCAAATTGTAGAGAATATATTAGTTGTTAACAAATTAAAAATTATGTCAAAGTTATTGTTTAAGCTGAACTCAGATCGAAGCTAATTTCTCAATATGAATCTAGCAAAATCCAAAGTAAGACGAAAAAACAAAATAATGTGGCGTGAAGACAACGAACAAAGTAAGCCATTGCACTATGTCGACAAAATCACAAAAAAATATCAAATATACTAAAATGCATTTATTTAAATAAAAAGACAAATTAAAAAGAGAAAAATATAAAATATTCTTATCATATTAATCAGAGTTCACTCTAAGTATGACACCAGGAACGATCATGGACATCAGGATTCGAGAACAAGATAAGCGGATCGTCACTGCTATGCTATAAAAGGTTTCCCTTTTTTTTTTTTTTGGTACAAAGGTTTCCCTTTCTTTAACAACATAAAAGTAAGACACTATCAAACATATAATAATTATGGTTTCCCCTTCATACATGCCCTCGTTTTCATGGTTGTTAACTTTGTTATCGATGGACAGAAAAGAAGATAATATAATAATTATATGTGGAAGTATAGGTATAGTTTGCTTGTTGTTTAATTCACACACTCAGGTTTATTTTTTGTGTTAACAAAATAGATAATGAAATAGTGGAAAGATAAAGAGCATTTTGTTATAGCTTTTTCAATAAAAAATTCACTTCTATTCTCTAATTATAAAATTTAATGTCTAACAAAATTACAATTTTATCCCTTCTTAATTTTTTCACACATTATCAAAATTATATACTTTTGTGGCTTTTGATTCAATCTCCCTCTATATTTTCTGTCATAAAAACAAATTAAAACACACTCACTCAATAAAAGACACTAACTTAATATTTTTTAAAGAACAAACAAACGTAATCTTACTCCCAATCAAAACAGATTTTTCTATAATTCAACTTCTAAATATTTAAAGAGTTAAAAACAATTTAAAATCTATTATCTTTCTCTAATTATTTTTTTTGAGGGAATTATCTTTCTCTAATTATGAAAGTTAATGACTAGTAAAAACACAATTATATTAAATAAAAAGAAATGGATAAAGAGACTAAGGACATTAGACTTGACTCAGGTACAACCCAAACCGGGGATACAATATGATAAATCAAACCAAGTAGATGGACCCAAATCTATTCTAAAAAAATTTATTAATCAAGGGTGCAGCCTAGCGAACCTATATACGGGCGCAACTACAATTAATGGATGGACTGTCAACACAGTATCAAAATTCAAGTGTCAACAACTCCTTGAACAAATAAGCAAGAATGAAAGCTCTTTCGAACTTGAAGAACCAGAGTGTAGGCAAAAAAGACATTTTGAAACCTGCAAATGTCAATGGAAACAACATAGAATCAAAGAAGTCATACCACCATGTCATATTATAAAATAAATAATTTTATTGTTGTAGATTATTAATTATTATATATTTTAAAAATATGACTATAAAAAACATTGAAAAAAGGATAAATGAGTCACTAAATAATATAGTTGTACAATTCATACACGGGAGTCATAATGACATCTTTATCAATGATGAAATCTTTGATTATTTTTAATATTTTTTCATATTTTTAGTTTACCACTTCATAATATTTAATAACAACTATTTCAATGATTTTATCTTTGGCAAATTAGGCTTTAAAAAAATCATGGGCAAATTACTAAAGTGGATAAAATAGTCACAAGGAAGGGGGGTTTGAATTGTGACCCTTTAAAAATTAAACCTGTAACTTAAAATTGATTCTCAAGCTTTGGACTTGGAATAGTTAAGTTAGTGAACTGACTTCAGAACGTTCTGAAGTAGTTATGCAGAAACAGTTTAAATATACATATGTGTGTAGTGTATACTAAAAATAAAGAGTAAAGGGAACATTCAACAAGAGAACATTCAACAAGATGACCAGACTGTCAAAGAGAATGCTGATCAAAATGTTCAAGGAAATCCTGATCAGAATGTTCAGACATCTATAGCTCAAATTGTTTCAAATGAGCCTGTTGAACAGCTGTCAGCAGATCCCAACCCTATGGTTTCTGGATCTTTTCCCTCTGCTAAGGTACAGCTTCTTGCTCAAACCACTGAAGATGCGGAGACTGCTTAAAATGTTAATGTGTCAACCTCAACAATGGGGTCAACTGCTGGCATTAGCAAGTTTCTAGTTTCTCCTCTTCTTACTCCTAACACCATTCCTCTTTCCCCTCCACCAATCACCAAAACTAACAAAAAGCATCCAGATATCCCTGATTTGTTTGAGTCTCTTGACACTTTTGTCTCTGGTGAAGGTCCCTCTAAGGAAAAGGTTGAAGCTTCTGGTGCTGCTCCACCTGCTAAGCCTTCAAGGGCTGAGAAGCTAGCCTCAAGGGCACTCAGGGTCTCTACAAAGACCCACAAAATTGTTTGTGTGTTGGCAAACTGGACCGTTAAGGTCCATGCTCCTGGCTTCGCTATTCCACCACTTGTTTTTGCTGACCCTTCCATCTTCGAGTTTGAACCATCATCAGATTCTGGGGACTCTACTCCCTGAATCATTTTTGGTCCTACTCCCTATCCTTTTTGCAGATGACTAAAGGGGGAGAAGCTTTAGGATTTTATGTTCTTAAGTTTTCTAAGTTTAGGCCCTAAGTAAGGCTAGTGATCAATAGTATTGGAGTTTAGGCCCTAAGTAAGGCTTGATCATGTACTTTGAATTTCTTTTTTGTTTTTTAACCATATAAATCATGTAATTGTACTTCATGTTTAAACTTCAATGAATGAATATTGATTTTGGTTCAAATGTGCATATTTTTATATATGCAATGAATTATGAAATTGAGGGGGAACTTTTTAATAGTTCTTAAAAACTCATCATAATAGATTATAAAAATGAGGGGGAGCATTAAAAACAAATTTCAAGCTCTGAAACTCTTATTATATAATCAAAATCCACAATCCTAAATCATAGGTTTATCATCTTCAAAATAGGGGGAGATTGTTGAGGCAAAATCCCTAATTAATTTAAAAGATAATAAACCACTATGATTAAAGAATTAATGGACTTTGATTATTTCCTTAGTATTTAACTTGTGCTCTTGAGTGTTGACTAAGACAAGAACAAGGTTTAAATCTATACCAAGATTCAATAAATCAAAGGACATTTGGTTTATGAACTAAACTCTGAGGTCAGAAAGTTAAGTTCAGAATGTTGATCAGTGAGTTGGTCAAAAGGTTCGAGCAGAGGTCAGAAGATTGTGTTAAACATACCCAGAATGTCAAGAACATGGCCAAGAATATGCAAGCTACAATGTGACATAAATGTATGTCCAGAAAAGCATCTTTGCATGGATCAATCAAGAAGTTAAGGCATTTACAAGAGAAATGTCTAAAGGATCTTTAATGTTCATCTAAGACTATGAACGTTAAAGTACTAGGAATATTCCAATTAGAATATTAACCTAGATGTTGCATTCACTGCACTTCAGTTATGTTTTCACTATTTAGGATTGATTACATCACGTACAAGTCTTACAAATCATCCTAAGTGAAAACAAATGGAACATTCTGATGATCATAATGTTCAGCTCTGCACATGCTTCATACTGTGAACAGTACAATAGGTGAAAAGTTAAAAAGCAAGCAAAATGGAGATCTGATATTGATCAATCAGAGAAGGACATGTATGAGATGAGATACAGTTCAGTATCTCTGCATATCTCATAGAAGCATGGGCCTGAAGATTGCATATCCACTATCTCTCTCCTGCACAATGTTCAAGGCAGATTTGGTTAAACTTTATCCTACTTTTTCCAGCAACTTTTGATGCATATGGAGAAGTTACTTTTTATGGATAAAACCTAACAAATCATCTGACACACATTGAACACACCCAAAAACTCATCATACACTTAAATATGTTGAGCTCAGATGAATATCATGTTGAACATCAACATTCTGATGAAGAACACAACAACATTCTGATGTTCATCCTGGAAAACACAACAACATTCTGATGGTCAGAATGTTCACCCAGATTTTCAAGTACAAGTATGTGGGGCCCATGACACATGGCATAACACCATTGGACACCCTACAATGGCTATATGAGCCCAAGAACTTTATAAATAGAGATCAAAGGCTCAGCATTACTTGCACCATTGCAAAGCATACAAGAAAACAACTGAAATTGTTTGAAGCTCTTGCATTCAAATTGATCATCACTGAAGACTCTTTTTATCCTCTTTCTAGTTTAAATAAATTCTCTTTGTTATGTCTTTTAAAGATAACTTCTTCTTCCTCATCTTCTATTTGATTCTCAAACATTCGAATTTCTCACAAACTGTAATCAAAGTCTCATCTAGCTGTAGGGGTACTAAAGTGTTAGTTTGAGCAACAGTTGTATAAGTCTAAGTGGTTAACTTAGAAACAGGGTGCAAGCCTTCTGAGGCTTAGAGAATACAGAGGTGTAAGTGTTCAGGTGAGCACAGATTGTAAGGTGCAAGATTTGAGAGGTTATCTCAAGCATCATAGTGGAAACTCTCACAAGATTGTGAGGAGTGGACTAACCCATATTGGGTGAACCACTATAAATCTTTGTGTGTTGATTCTCTCTTCCCTATACTCTTTACTTACTGCAAACACAAACACATTTACTTTATTAAACTGTTTTTGTACTCAGACATCAGAACGTTCTGAAGTCTGCTACTAACTTAACCATTCCAAGTTTCAACTTGAGAATTACTTTTTAAGTTACAGGATAATTTTTAAAGGGTCACAATTCAAACCCCCCCTTCTTTATGACTGTTTTATCTACTTCACCAATGACCATCCGTAATCTATTATATAACAATTTTGCCAAAATTTTATACATGCTCCCTGTAACAACCTGTTTTTAGCTAGAATTATTTTTATTATTATTCATATATGTCTATGTATGTTTATATGTGTTTATTTGCTTTTGTGTGTATTTGTGTTGGAATTAGTGGACTTTTAGCCTAGAAGGTCATTTTGGTCATTGCGGAGGACAAGGGTATTTTGATCATTTGGCAAGTAAAGGTAAATTAGTAATTTCATTAGAAGGATTATTTTTAGTGTTTAGTGAGAACTATTATTTTTATCAAGTTACTAGTGAATTTGGGTAATTATTTATAGATAGTAGTTATCCGACGTTTTAACGGTTTCATGAGTAGTAACTTTTAGAAATAGTTTGTAAGAGTTTTGAGGCCAAATTAGAATGAGAAGTTAACTTAGCCCACGTAGTGATATAAATAGGTGGCTCTTTAGAGAATTAGGTTAACATCACTCATTATTGACTTCACAAAATATTTTGAGAGGTATAGAGAAAGTAGATCAAGACTTGGAGAGGAGGAAAGAAGAGGAAGCTAGAGAAAGCTTGGGGTTTGAAGAGATAGGGGGAGATTAAGGCTTAAACTATTGAATTCAAGACCTAGAGGTAAGGGGGATATATTCCTTTTATAAATTAAGCTATTATTTCAAAAAGTGATTATGGGTCATAAGTGATTAATTGAGAATTTTGATTTTTATGAGTTTATATGATGATTTCCGTGCTCGTGTTTATGTGATAAATTTAAATATGTGAAATTGGTCATAAACTTGTTGATTATGCTTAAACTTCATGGTGATTATTGTTGGAACAAAATGTGTTTAACATTACCCTTTGAGTTTTGATGATAACAAGGTATTAAAAGTGTCAATTGGATATGCTAATATTTGTTCAAGTATGTAGGACCATAGGCAAAAATTTAGTGTCTCTTTGAAGCATAGGTTCTGGAAGAACAAATGAGAGCATGAAATCAACAAGAAAGAAGCTTGAAACATCTAAAGAAAAGAGGTTCTGAAGACAAGCGGTTATGAAGAAGCTGACGTCATCAGAAGCACCTCTTCAGGAGCTGAAGATCATCAGAAGCTGGAAGACTGAAGAACTTCAAAATGTTGTTCAAATGAAGATTAAATCACGCCTGTCATTGCAGAAGATTGGGAGAATAAAACAACGGCTATTTCAAATGGATTTGAAGGCATTGGATGCTTATTC
>Ga0315914_1005573_pt1 | contig 18270 bp, 9 predicted proteins | sample MpolenodulesMG_FD_203920 | JGI IMG/M metagenome (GOLD analysis project Ga0315914, IMG submission 203920) | Medicago polymorpha root nodule microbial communities from Los Angeles, California, United States - elongated nodules | ecosystem: Host-associated > Plants > Roots > Nodule | place: USA...
TGAAAATTATATATTAAATTTTTTTCGAAAATAATGACAATTATATTTTCAAAAGTTATAAATTTATAATTTTCGAAAATAAATTATAAATTTAAAAAAAATCTAATTTCTTGTTCTTTTACAAAAATTTTAATTTTTAAAAAAAATCATTATTTTTCAGAATATATAATATTCAAAAAAATTCAGAAAATTATTTAAATATTTTAAAATTTATTTTCAGAATTTTTATATTGTTTTTTAAATTTATTTTCATATTTTTTAATTTTAAAAACAATATAAAAATTCTGAAAATAAATTTTAAGCGTTTTACAGGGACGAAAATCAAAACTGGCCCAAATTATAAGGACGATTATCATATTTAAGCCTTTTAAAAATATTTTTTAAAATTTAATATTATGTGGCACGCCACGTCAGCGCCACGTTGCAAAAGTTGCACAGTCAGCAACTGCCACGTGGCCAAAACCATGCCAAATCAGCTGAATAGTGGGGCCAGGGACCTTTTTCAAACAAAAAATATTTTACAGGGATGTAATTCAAAAAAAAAATTTCACAGGGACGAAAATCAATACGGGCCCAAATTACAGGGACGATTATCATATTTAAGCCTTCTTATAATTTTATAAACTTTTATGCAAAGTTTTATCCCAAAACATGAAGTTTACATATGAGTTTACTTTAAAGGAGAGACCAAAAGTAAAAGTAGAAATCTTTCTGGGGAGTAAAAGTCGAAGATTGTCTTAGTTAGATTGTCATAGAACGGAAGTTAGTCTTACTAAGATTGTCATAGGTAAGAATATTAGTTGGTAATAAGATTCTCATAGAACGAAAGTTAGTCTTAGTAATATTACCATAGATAAGAATCTTATTTCTTGAGATGATTCTCACAAAATGGGATATTAGTCTTAGTAAGATTTTCAAATATAAGAATCTTAGTTCTTAAGAAGATTCTTCCAAAATGGAAGTTAGTCTTAGTAAGGAAATCATAGATAAAAATCTTAATTCTTAAGAAGATTCTTACAAAACGGAAGTTAGTCTTAGTTAGATTATCATAGATAAGAATCTTAGTTCTTAAGAAGATTATCGCATAACGGAAGTCGCTCTTAGAAAGATTATCAAAGATAAGAATCTGGATTATGAAGAAGATTATCACAGAAAGGAAGTTAGTCTTAGTAAGATTATCAAAGATAAGAATCTAAGTTGTTAGGAAGATTCTCACAAATTGGAAGTTAGTCTTAGTTAGATTATCATAGATAAAAATCTAAGTTGTTAAGAAGATCCTCACAGAACATAAGTTAATCTAACTAAGATTGTCATAGATATTCTTAAGAAGATTCTCATAGAACGGAAGAGAGACTTAGTAAGATTATCAAAAATAAGAATCTAGTCTCCTAAGAAGATTTTCGTAGAACGGAAGTTAGTCTTAATAAGATTATCAAACAATCCCTTCAGAAACTCACCCAAACGACAAACAGTGTCAAAAAAAAAAAATTCCCACCGTTGCATATGACCTAGTTGAATTAAGAATGAACCAATAACACAAATTTAACCGCTCAGAATCTTATAGATAAATTGATCTAACTAACTATCCCTTCAGAAACCTAGTCAACATGGAATTACATTTGCTTGTCGACTGAAACTTACCTAAACGGCAAACGTTTACAAACAAAATCGCTCCGACCGTTGGATGTGACCTAATTGAATTTAGAATGAACCAGAAACTTGAATTTCAATGAAGAGATAGTTTCTCGCATGACTTATAACAAAAATTTCGATTGTCAAAATTTGAGTTCGTACCCTGTCCTTAGTCCACTTAGGTCTTATTCAACGGTCGGATTTATTATATAGAAGAGAAATTCTTAGTTGGAAACAACTCAAAATAAAAAAAATCGAACACACACAAAACTGATAAAATTTAAAAGAGAAAATAATATAGTCACATCACTTAATATCGTCTCTCTTTAAAATTTTATCTTTCATGTATGTGTCAATATAAATTTTATTTAGGCTTGTGTGTACGAAGATTTGTTATATTTGGCTCCGTTAGTTAGAGATTTTTTTAAAATAGATTTTGGTAGTGTAATGTGTTTTTGTTATAATTTTTTTAACAAATAAATTTTTAAGGAAAGCTTCAAGTGAAAAATCCGTTTGAATAGTTTATCTTAAAATGTATTTCATCATTTCATTATAATTTTTTTTAATACAAAAATTTTGAAAAAATCTATAAAAAAAAAAAGCTATTTCAAATAGCTTTTCATAAAAATCATTTTTGAAAGATATCATTTTGAAAACATATGTGATTTTTATTATGTAAAATCTTGAACAATGAATATTTAAGTTAGTAAATGTCAAAATCTCTTTTTTAACTCATATCAAATGAGTTTGAAATAACTTTTACTATTTTTGAGTAAATTTCAAAACAATCAATTTTTAAAAATACAAAGGAAATTATTATTTTTTAAATCTAACACAAGCGGGCCATAATAAAATGATTTAAATTATTGATTTTTTTTTTGTTTACAAAATTATTATTGATTATTTGATCACTATTCAAATATGGAAAAAGAATTAAATACAATCAAAATCCTATTAAAGCAGATGTGTGTGCGTTGTGCGGTTGGTTATGTATGTTTCCATTTGAGCATTAGGTCAGTTGTTTGATCCTTGGTTTCCCCAACTTGGGGTTTTTTTTTGCCAGTTTTTTTCTTCTTCTTAAAAGTCTTCTTCTTCGCCAGTCGTCTTCAAAACGGGTTTTTTAGACCCGTAATCCGAACCGATCGGATCGGATCTCTCACAATACACAATGAAATTCAACGATTTTTACATAGTTTTGATCGGATTTGAAAGGCAAGGAGAAAGCACATACTTATTTTGCAAATCGACAAGTCAATCACAGTTATTTTTTTAAGGTGCACCGGAGCTGCCGTTCCTACCGATGCCAACGTATTTTGAATTTTCCCGGCGACCGTATGAATGCTGATTGCACGTTTGTTTGCTTGCTTCATCCATCACCTTTAACATATGAAAAAAACAAGGACAAATCTTCCAAATCCAAGTTTTTTTCCAACGTATTATTCCAAGTTGTGCCTCTTATGTAGATCTTTCAAACTTTATGGCAAAGGTTGTTAAATTTGAGATCCTTCCTAGGATCGGAAGGGAAGGGAAAATGGATCGTATGCTTGATTCTGGGATTTCCAAATTATTTTCTCAACAATGTCAAAAATGCCCTTTTTAAATTGTGATTTAAAAATCAATTGTATTTTTTAAATCAATATATATATGTTAATTCCTAAGAGGTGACAATAGAATCTAATCTCAGCCATTAAAATACTTCTAAATACATCTGATGGTTCACATTCATTCTACAAACAACAAAAAAACATTCAAGTCTCCTATGGAAGGAGACCTAAAGTGGTCTCCCACCGTAGCTTTTGCCTTTCAAAATATATAAAATTCGATATTGACATTCCATAAAGAAACATAGGAAAAGACATCCAAGAATTTGAAATACATACATATAGAAACAACACTAGTTACAATAACATATATAGTTTTAATCAATATATAAATTAGAATAAAGATAGGTAGACACCCTTAATATATACACCTTTTTATAACACTTTAGAACATTTCAGTTAACAAAATACATGGTCTGTGTGAACACATTTTTTCAGTTGTGTAACCACTATTTTTCCAGAATTTAAAAGCTGAAAAATGTGATCACGCAACTAAAATGCGCGTGACCACTATTTTTCCACTTAGTTAACCAAATAAATAGTAGTTACGCAACTAAATAAATGTTGTCACACATACTATATATTTGGTTAACTTACATTTTTCAAAGTGGTACAAAGTGGTGTACACATTAGGGGTATCTATCTATCATTGCTCTATAAATTAAAACATTACATAAAAATTACTAAAACCCGAAGACATTAGACCATATGTTATAAAAATCATTGCTGGCATTGGAATCACCGGCCTGCGAATACATGTTGGACGTATGCGGAGTAAACGGTGATGTCTCTCCATTTGAAGTTTTCTGATTTGTTTCCCAGTTTCTTGAAACCTTTCCAGTGTGTTGAATGAGATGTACTCGAAATATTGCCTTTGATATTCCGCAAGTTGCTCATACTTTTTAATTTGTTGATCTAGATCACCAACATATACACGATTTAATTTTCCCAGCACATCCATAGCAATCTCTTCGACAATTTCAGATTCCAACCTATCACAAATATAATGAACATATATCAGCAATCTCTTTTGAAAATATTTTTTTTTAAAGGAAAACTTTTGAAAAGGTTAGTGTGTCATTCGATAAATAAATTAATAAAAATATTTACTACATTGAAAGGAACCCCTCATCAAAACCTGGAATTCAATTTAACATTAATTACTAAGTAACTTCAATAACTTCATTTTGTCAAAAAAAAAACATCAATAACTTCATAATAGATAATATGAGGTTTAGCTACAATACATTTTTTTGTTACATTAGCAACAATACATTTGTTTAATTGAAACTTAACTCAATTTTCCAAATAAATTAGGTCACAAGTTCAAGCCTTATGGATGAAAAAAGTATAGTTGAGAGACAAACTTCATGCACAAATCAAGTTTTTTGACGGAGATTAATCAATCAATAAAAATCGATAAACATTTTGCAGCAATAATTGGTAACCAACAAAATTAAAACCTAGTTTTGAGTATGGGTAGCTAGTTAGGGTTAAAAGAGTTGAAAGTTAAAAAGATCAAACTTCAGCTATGAAAAAAAAAAAAGGATATTTGATTTCAAATATGATTTTTTAATCTCTATTATTTTGTCAAAAGAAAGTCTTTATTATCACTCAAGTATAGAATTAAAAAAAGAAAAAAATAATTTGTGATTCTTGAGCTTGTGATGAGAAATATTCATGAGTGCACTACTAGAAAAAGCAAAATTAGCGAGGGAAATTAGTGAGTGAAAAAATGAAATTCCTCACAAATTCCTTGGTCGCAAAATTTAGTGACGGAATTAGAGAGGGATTTCACGTTTTCCCTCACTAAATATCCCTCACTAATTTTTGTTTTTTTAGTAGTGGTGGTTGGAATACATCGGTAGATGGAAATGAAAAATGAAAAAATCTTGTTACAGTTGCACTTACAACTATCGTGATTCTATCTCTTTCAAAGTTTTTAGGGTTGGAGTAATGAAAAATAAAAAATATATAAAAAAAACCCTAGAGAAAAGTTTCCGAAATTCATTTATATATACCTGTCAATGGAGCAATCCCATCCAGAAAGATTAGTTGCTTCTTTCAAAGCATCCCTCCATTTTTGCACCTTGTTTGGTCTATCAAAGAACCTCTCTTGATATCTAGAGAATGCACTTTCAAAGGTTCCTGTTTGATTCCTTACATGTGTAGGTTCAATATCATAAAATATAGGCACTACAATTTGACCTCTAGTTTTTTTACAGTCAACTATTTTTTTGACTTCATCTAAACACCATTCAGATGTTGCAAAGTTTTTGGAGAACACAATCACTGAAAGCTTTGCATCTTCAATAGCCCTTAGTAGTGTCCCTGAAATTTCATCCCCTCTTTCAAGGTTGTAGTCTATAAAGGTTTCTATCTCTACCCTTTTAAAAGCAGCGTGAAAATGGCTAGTGAAAGTTTTTCGAGTGTCCTCGCCTCTAAAACTAAGAAATACCTCATGCTTTTGAAGAAGAAGATGATGAGGCCATCTTTACTATATTTTGAAAGCACTGATATAGTATTTATTGATGATTTTAAGAAGCATTCCTATAAGCTTAAAACACTTTTGTTTATGCGCGGGTGTATATACATTGAAGTACAATCATTTTTTTACAACTTTTGTGACATTTTTCTCTCTCATTAATATATTATGTTTTTTCTTTCTCTTTCTATTATTATAGTTTTCATGTCAATATCTATTTTTTTTATAAATTTATAGTTGTCCCAAAAGTTGTTAGTAAAATGGTTGTTCAAATAACACATCTCATATATTAATAATTAGGGCTGAGCAGGTCAGCATGATTCGACCAAGAACCGAAAGACCGGCACATAGTATCATGCAATCGGGTGGGTTTAATCGGGTCTGCGGGCTTTCGGGCCATTTAAATCAAGTTCAAACTTCAAACGGGTGTTGTTTGGCGGTGCCGGTTCTTCAATTTTGTTTTCGTTGAAGGCCGAATCCGACCGAACGTGACTATATAAAAGATGAATTTCCTTCAAAAATTTGATTTGACTAGTCATAACCAAAAAGCGGCAGATTACTCTTGCAATGGACACATACAAACAAAGTTGCTTGTGACTATGACGTGTGTAGCCTTCTAATCCTTGAAAATGGTCTAAAATAAATTTAACTTTTTGAAATATGTGCCACTTTTAAACATGGAATATTTATTTTTAATACATAAACAAAGTCATTCCAAAAAAAGGTATTAACACAAGATTTTTCTTTTCATTGTAAAATAATAAAATAAAAAAGAACCTTTCATTTTACAGAGTTTTTCTATGGATGATGGTTCTCCATTTATTAGTTATCCCTTACATTTCTAGGTTATTTTCTAGTTTGTTTGTCTCATGCTTCTTCGTTCTTTAAGATTCAACAAAAACATATGTGACATTTGAAGGATTGTGATGGTGACAGTGCCACCCTCTCTACCATAGTACGACGGTGGGAAGACCCACTTACATGGTGGGAAAAGCTTCATCTTCTTGTCTCTCGCTCTCTCTGTGCTACCCGTACTCACCCGCCCGTTAAACCGTCATCCGGCACTACCCGCACCCGGTGAACCCGCAACATTCCATGGTCGGAAATGGGCAACAAAATTTGTCATCGGTGGTGCATCGGTTTTGGCTTTTCTGGCCCGAAACCGACTGAAACCATCCGATGCTTAGCCCTATTAATAATGGAGAGTAATTAGAATAGTGCTATAGGCATAATCTATCATAAGAGACAACTACTATGTAACAAGTATTTGAACATGATAAATCTCATACATTCATTCACCACTTTATTTTCTCTTTATCTTTCTCTTCCTATCATATCAACAACATATATCACACCACACTCTCTATCTACATATATCGCTCAAGGTATATATGGGCTTTGGGAGTCTACCAATCTTTTTTCTTATGTTAATATATCTTGTATGGTTGTAATATTTAAAGGTGGTGGAATTTAGCATGAGAAAGTTGAAGATTTTCCCATGATGTAATACGATATCCCCTTAAATAAAGGATTTTGTGAGCTTGAAACACATTTATTTGTGTGTGTGTATATATATATTTATTAATCTGAGAGTAATTAAAATAGTGCTATAGTATAATCCTTCCTAAGCAGACATGTATTATGTTAACAACTCTTGTATTTGAACATCATAAATCTCATATATTTTATTCTAACACTTTATTTTCACTCTATCTCTCTTTCTATCACATCAACAACATATCACATTTATCACACCACTCTCTCAATCTCCACATATATCGCTCAAGGTGTATATGGGTTTAGGGTGTCTACCAATCTTTTTGCTTATTTTAATATATATTTTGTTTGGTCGTAATATTTAAAATTGGTGGAATTTAGCAAGGGAAAGTTGAAGATTTTTCCATGATGGTACTAATCAACCTGGACAATGGATATAATATATATCCATTGCAACGGTTAAGATCTATTATCGGTAACCCTTCCAATGACTTATTGCTGACATCCAAATACAAAAAATCGTTACCCCACCATTTCACTATTTAATATTATTTAAATTAGTGGTTTTGTATTTAGAGTTGTGGGCTACTTGGCATCAAAACAGCTATATGTAAGAATTTTGCTCTTCTAACATATATTTATGCTCCTTGACACCCGAAAACGACCTAAAAGCCCTCATCGGCAGTTCAGATCTGTTCACTTTTAATGACAGTTAACTCCCGCTTGCTAATACTCTCAATAACAATTAACTGTCGATGCATTCTGGTTTATTCAGAATAGAAACATAAACTACCTCATTCTTTCAAAACACAAATTTAAGCAAATTCTCCCTCCATACTCAAGTAAATCGAATTTCTTCAACTTCAAGCACGTCAAGTTCAAGTTCAACTACAAATTAATGTTGATGATCCTTTTGCATTGAGTATTTTTGTTTTAAATGTTAGATTTTTTTTTTGTTTAAAGTTTTCATATGTTAGTTTTTTATGGTTTATGAAATTGTTACTTTTTTGGTAGTTAATGTTGAATACTTAAATGTTTGGACTCTGAGTGTTGATTAAAGTATGATTAAGTGCAATGTGGTAGTTTACAAATTGAAATAACACAATGAATACATAATGTTTATTTAGCACTCCAAGGGTTTGATAAAATACCTGAATTTATTTTTAATTGATTTTTTCATTGTTTTTTACTGTGTAGATAGGTCTGTTAACTCAAACCCACATAAGAGCCGACTAGGCAAGGAGCCGATGACTTCTAGAGCCCACATGGAGAGAGTGATTGCGTACACTATCACTAAAAGGCGACGCATTCGTAGGAGTGGTTTGAAGAGGACCTCCCAGATGGGCACTTCCCAGGTTGTGGACCATCCCTAGGATCAGTACTACCACGATGCAGAGGAGCACTACGAGCAACCTAAGGAGCCTTATGAGCCTCAACACTATAAGGATCCTAAGCATCATGGGTCACTAGAAGCCCCACGAGCAGTTCCACTATATTTTAAAATTGTTCCAATGTTTATTTTAATTATTATATTTTTAACGGTTTGCTTTTTGTGGGTGTGGGGGCTACTGACATGTTGCTTCTACCGTCATTTGGTACAAATGTTTCCTGTAAGATTTAGAGCAACATTGAAGTAAGTATAATTATATTTTTTAATTTGTTCAAATGCTTATTTTAATTATTATATTTTTAACGGTTTGTTCTTTTTTTTTTTTTTTTGTATTTCCAACTCACACGACGCGTGCGGTAAATGCAGTCGTCCACATGAGTATTATTTCAACTGGCTAATTGGTACTCCCGGCAAATACTTTCGTCTGGTTCTAACATTGACTTCATGGATCATGTATTTTCCCACTACTTAAGAATGGGTTTACTGTGTCATCAGTTATGCCCTTGTGACCGCATTGTTAGAGAGATGGCATAAGGAGACTAACAACTTCCATTTTCCTGTTGGTGAAATGACTGTCACACTAGATAATGTGACGTGTCTTCTACACATTCCCATCAAATGGAATATAATGAAACACGGTGACCAGACCGCTTATGATTAGAATGTCGAGCTCTTGACAACTCTGTTGAGTGTTGACGAGGAATATGTGATTCATGAGAGAGGGAAACATTGAGGTGGTTTTGTTTGTATTCCCTCGAAGAATACAATAACTAGAATAATAAATAGACACACCACTAGTCTTCTTATTATAACAAAATTCAATTTTGTCTAGGTGGAAGAACATTGTGTCTCACATTATCTCCTGATGGCGAAACACGCACACCTTTTGGTAACATTTCAAAATTCAAATGTGTCTGATGTGCTGGTGGAGGTGGAGGAGTAATCGATTTTGGGTTGGATCTTGATGTCGGAACATGCATACCTTTATGCAACATTTCAAAATTCAAATTTTTGTGATGTGCCAGAGGAGATGGAGGAACATTTGGTTTTTTGTTAGGTACTGATGACATAGTAGTCACACCTTTGGATAACATTTTAAAGCCATGATTACCCAAAACAAGAGAGAGAAAAAAAAACAAGTAAGACAAAGTACAAACCCAATAAACCTTTGAAAATTTGATCTCTCCAATTATTGGTTTAGGTGTGGAAAAACATCATATAAACTAACGTTTATTTATTTATTTATTTATTTTTAACAAAATATAAACGAGGTTTATTTTTTATCTTTTTTGAAATAATAAACGAAAGATTATGTTAGTCATAATAATGGTTTTCATGTGATGTCCTTATTAAAATAAAATTACTGACTTTTAATGTGATGTTTATTGGCTTATTAATCTTTTTTTACTTACTTTTAATGTGATGTTTATTGGTTGGAGGTGCTCTAATATAGAGATAATAATGTAAGAATAATCATGCATTGGATTAATATGATCATATTGTTTCATTATACGTTGACCACATTGGATCTAAATTCAAGAACTCCTCTCTACAACCAATTCTCTCTCTCGTGACAAATCTTACTTCAGTGCCGCACATTGAATCGAAGATAAAATTAAAACAGGTTTAGGCAAATTTTAAGAAAAGAAAAATTTTAGGAATTGAAAGGGATTTTTACGGTAACTGTCCACGAATTCAAAGGAATTAAATTTCAAATGAGTATTTATAGGAAGAGGAATGCTAGCAACACATATTTTAACACACACTTTTCAACACACTCCCTTTGACAGCATTTCTCTTATAGGAATTAGCGTTGACAGAAAAGAATTTCATTGTAGTTTTGAGAAATGCGAAGGACACTCTTTTTTCAACACTCATTGTTTTATTGGATAAAACCAATGTATGACCCACCACTTTAAGTGAAACCCATTTTCAAAGTATGAGACCCACCATAATTTAAGTTAATTAGAAAGTGAGTGTTGGAGTGAGTGTTGTTAGCACTACTCTTGTAGTTTTGAAGTATTAGTCCATATGAATTGTTGTTGTTTATCACGTGAAATTGATATCTTCTACCCATACACCACCAGAGCATGGTTACCAATGGCCAAGGAGAATCATTGCAAAATAGTCAATGAAGTCTTTTTTATGGCTTTCAATGTTGAATCATTCATTTCAAACAAAACGAAAGATATGATTTAGATATGAAGGCAAAACGATAGGCACTTGTGGGGGTTTATTGTGTGAACTCAAGGAGTGAATATTTATATGTAGTGGTGGAGCAAACAGAGCTCCTCCGTCGTCGTTATGCTTCTGTGAAAGGAGATTTGTTAGGCGAGAGAGGATTGGTTGCAGAGAAGAGGGATTAGATACAGTGTGATCACGAGTAATGAGATCATATGATCTTATTAAATTCAATGGTTAAATTAAGTGGTACACCGATGAGGGACTTAACTCAACCCTCACTCTAGAATCTACCATAACTCGGTGTTAATATCTTTACAATGATGATGTTTTGAAAATTGCTCTTCTCCCGATCGAAATTGCTCATTTTCACATAAACTATCAAAAATACCCCAATGTAAGTTAACTCATGTTCGAGTAAAACAGATGTGAATTAACTCGCGTTCAATAACAACCAACATGAGTTAAGTGTTGTTGAAAAGAAAAGAAAAATTACGCACGGGAGTTAAGTCCCGATGGTAGCATAATTCCAGTTATTTCTTTTGTTTGCTTTACATTTATGTGTTGTATTGTATGGACATGTTGCCTACATCACTTAAATACGTTGAGAGCATCATGTGTTCTCAAAGTTGTATGGACATGTGCTCTCAACATATTTTGTATTTATATGCTCTCAAAGAAAAATAGTATCAAAATAAGGGAGGTAATTGATCAAATAAAAACTAGAGGAGAGGCATGTGTCATTTAACTAAAACTTAAGAGAGGTGGGTGTAATTATCCCTAGTTAAAAAGTTCACCTAACATTGATTATGTTTAATTTATACATAAAAAGATTCCATATGAAAGTGTTGCAGTTAACTATGAGGTTAATAAAACCTTGTTGTTTAGATAGCATACTTTGGTATTGTATATATTTATGATTTCAAATGGAGCGTTGACAGCAAGCAATGTTTACCACAATCTAAAACACTAACACAAAAACAATTCAAAACACAAACACAATACCACAATCCAAAACACAAACACAAAAACAATCAACTTTTGTCATCAAATCATCATTGTACCTTCTCTTAGCTTAATTCCCCTATTAATTCTGATTAGTGTTGAGATTTCTGTTATTCCACCTGCATTAGACCAGACATTGGAAACATCAACAAATGTGGATAGAATAACAAATATCTAGGTTTGATACTAGATCTAATATATACTTAGATTTCTTATATTAGATTATGGAATTGGGGCCTAATTCAATTTCTTAAAACCAGCTAATAAGGCGATAACTGCTTATACTATATAACCATTACTCATGTTATAACTCTAGTCGATATTTAATTCTAAAAATTAGATTCAGTGTTTAGTTATAGTACTTTATGTGTGATTTCATAATCCAGGAGAATATCAGGTATCTGTTCATACTATTAGCTGAATTGTTTGTTTTATTAATGAAGTTTTATGAAAACTTTAATTAATAAAGAAATTTTGTGCACACAAGGAGATTAGTGGGAGCATTGATATTAGTTTGGTGGAGTACGTGGATGACATACTAGTTACCAAAACAATTTATCTACAAATGTGAGACATGGTTAGAAAATTATTTCTAATATATACCAAAATTATAGTGTTCGACACTAGATCACTATCAAGAATATCCATGCATGTCTTAAAGGACTAAGGATTGTTTCTTGAGCACAAATGGAATGGATCATTGTAAATGAGTTACAAGGATGACGAGTTCCATACTAATGTACAGTATATCTAGATTGCAATCTGGAATAAATGTTATGCTTGGATATCACCTATGTAAGTTGTAAAAGTACATACTTCATATAGTTGTTGTTTCTATTACAAATGTCAAATATATGATTTGGATTGGTTAGCTCATAGCTGAGCCAAAACATGTGTTTTTTGCGTTGCGGATTCCATTGATCCCGTTTGAGGTGAAATTGGTTTAATCTTGCGAGCAATAAGAAATTGATCTCATCAATAATTCAAATGTATATTTTTACACTTCAATTTCTTTTCGATAGAAAATCGAAAGTGAAGATTGAAAGAAGTATAACCTACCAACATAGGAAAGAGTTCATTATCTGCTAGTAGAGTATCTTGTCCATAGTGTTCTTGATGCTAACGCTTGACCAATAAATATTGAGTTAATATTTGATTGGCTTTTAGTGCTAGTGGGAGATTGTTAGAGTAAGCCCTACTAGTCAATCTATATTGATTGGGTTTGGCTTTGTATCATGATATTGATATAAATATATATATATTTTGAATATATAATAATAAGACATTTCTTTGTTAATTTTGTTTTGTTTCAAAATAATAAAGTCCCTAGAATAATTAGTCTGTTTAATGAAGCATTAAGTGTGACTTAATCGTGAGACCCATTAAACGAAAGGAGATTATGTGGGTAGAACGATGATCACATCTCACGGATCATAGATAAAGAGTTATCATGTCTTCACATAGGTATAAAGATTAGGAGTAATATTTATACTGGATTGACCTACCATGAGAATACTACATAGTAAAAGTTATTAAAAGTGTCATAAGATATTCTCATAGTGATAGTGGTGAATTCCACCCTTTGACCTAAAACCACCATGTACACTAGATGTTGGAGTCGAGTGCTTTATCACCATTCAAACATTGTCTGTAATAGGATGATTATAAAGTTGGTTGATGGGTACTCCACAAATCATGCTGAGGGACATGAGTGACCTAGATGGAATTTGCCCCTCCTACATAACAGGAGAAATGTTTACGGGCCCAATATTGAACTAGACAAGGATGACACGGTCTATGCCTTGTGTTCAATATAGACATGAGGGCAAAAGGGTAATTATACACATGATCATTATCACGGAAAGGTTTCGTCAGATCACATGACATTCCGTCACTTGGGTAGCAGTTATGTGTTGCTAGATATCGCTCACTATTTATAATATTATATACGTGATTTAATATTATTGCCAACGTTACGAGAACCTATAGAGTCACACACAAAGGACAGATAGATGAGAGAAATAAATAAGTAAGACTTATTTATAAAATAATAAATAGGACTTATTAGTAATTAAATAATTAAGTATGACTTATTATTTAATTTATGAAAATAGAGAACACGGTCCACCGTAAGGTACGCTGTGTTTAAGTGAAATATAGTGCACCGTAAGGTATGGTGTACTTAAATGCTTGACTTTCTAAGCACACAAGTGGTTCTATGAATAGAACCCTGGTGCTGAAACTTTTTGGTTGGTTGAACACTTAACCTAATTCACAAAGTCATAAACCTAGCCGCTGCTCTCTAAATCTCCGTTGGAATTGGATACCACCGGTCATCGGAGAAGTTCTGCTCGTGTGAACTAAGTAGAGGTATCGCTACGTTGCTTTGCTCGTGATTAGAAACAATTTTGCTTCAAAGGTTCTGCTCTTCAAGAATCTTAAAGTGTTTTTAAGTTTGTGTTTGTTTTGTGATTAATGATTTAATCAAAATCCGTTTTAATGGATTTGTTTCGCTAAGAGGACTAAATTTTTTTGAAAAACCTCTCTTTAACAATCCCAACAGTGATTCCCAATATTTTTTTTCTTTTATTACATTATAGTGCCAAAATCTCTATCCAAATTGGATGCACACACAAGCATGTGTGTATGTGTTGGTCTCATACAAATTGTACAAATGGTAGTTACTGATAGTATTGTTATGTGCAAGAAAGAGAAAGGTAAAAGAAAAAATTATATTTACCGATAGAAAAAATTATAGACAAAAGAACCATGTAGTTTCTTCCCATATTTCTAATTAAATAAGAAGAGAAAAAATGAATTTGAACATTCTTGTCTAAATCTAAACTTAATAATGATTGAAAATAAATTATAGCATTGGACATGCATTTTGGAGGCATGTTTTGATGATGTAGACAACATGTCCATACAATACGACACATAAATGTAAAGCAAACATAGGAAGGAATTATGCTACCAGCGAGACTTAATTTCCATGGGTAATTTTTTTCAATGGCACTTAACTTACGTTGGTTGTTATCGAACGTGAGTCAAGTCACGCCGGTTTTACCGAACGCGAGTTAACTCATGTTAGAGGTATTTTCGGTAGCTTATGTGGGAATGAACAAATTTGATTGGGAGAGAGCAATTTTATGAAAGTATTTACATAATTATTAAAGTTTCATTCGAAAGTTGTACCTATCTACCTTATTTCCATGACAGGCAGTATCTTGTAAGACTAGTAGAGCGTCTTAATTGCTCCCGTTGATAATAATTTTAACTTGTCATCAGGTACAATTTATTCAACATACAAATCATGAATTTTCAAAAATATAAATTTTATTTGAGTTTAATTAAAGGAGAAGTTACACGGGGCGACCCGCCAACTTGTCAACTTTTTTTTGTTAAATGGGTCAGAATTTTTTTAAAGTGGAGCGACCTAATAACTCAAATTTTGTATCATAAGCTTGTTTTTACCATAATTTTTTGTTGTTGCCAATTTTATTTTTAAAAAAAACAATATATTTTTTATAGCAACAAAATTGTCAAAAAAGTGAATTAAAGATTATTGTTTTGGTTGATGGACCGGCCCGCCACTAAAGAGGCGATGTGGGATTTCAGACTTGGCCATCTAATTTGACTTGTTTCATCTCATCATGTTTTTGGCGGACTTAAGCAGGGTGGGCCTAAACGGATGGGCGGGCTTTGGCGTCCCTAATGAAATGACGTGAATAATAATGTCTAAAAAAAGCATGCAACGACAAAAATATGATATTCATTACCTATGATCAAATAATTTTTTATGAAAATATCCTACAAACTGTTCAACTAATGCATAATTATGTTGTCATGTTGATGGTGCATTATTTGTACAAATAAATTCGTTGTGGTTGAACAATTTTAAATTCTTGTTTTTTTACCCCTTTCTATCATGAAAGGTTGAAAAGTTATAAAAATAAAATAAAATAAGTTATAATGATTACCAATTTTTTTAATGTTACCCCTTTACTACGTGTGATAAAGGGACAAACACAAAATATTCATCTACTTAAGTGTTCAATACCACACACAAACAATATTGTTTGACCTTAATACACTATAAGTTGACCAAATCATATTCTATTTCATACGACATAGAAAAAATATGGCTAGAACTCTCAAGTTTGTTTATGCTATGATTTTAATTCTTTCCCTATTTGTTGTTGCCAAGGGGGGTAAAAGTAAGCATTTTTTTTAAAACCATTTTCAAATTTCCTTCTTTAATATTTACTTCACACATAATGTTTAATATTACTTTTCCCATCCTATACGATTCTCGTGCGCCGTGCGTTTTTTTCAAAAATACCCTTGAGGTTTCCGGATTTTATAATCCAGAATGATGTTTTCCTTTGTTATAGGGTGAAAAATGGAGTTACAGATTTTTCCGTATTTTGTAATCCGGAAACTTCAAAAATAGGGCACGTTACATGATGTTTCCGGATTATATAATCCGAACTGTATCAACACAAATCCTAAAGATGTTTGTAATATGTATAGCCATTTTAGGGACAATATTAATCTTCCTAACTCTTATCCTTTTGTTTTGGGTCATTGTTACCTGTTCTTAGTCAAAAATCGGGTTTTCGGGATACTTGATCGGATTGCTTTGAAACATCCCCAAAAAATCAGAAGAAAAAAAAAATTCAAGGACCATGACACCCGTAGAAGGAAGTTCTTACAAAATCCAAAATTTCATCGTTTAGACCCATTTTTCATTTTTTTTAATTATTCATGTTCTCAGAAAAATCCGAATAAATTTTGCCCTAGTTTTATTTGATTTTTAGAATTTTTTGGTGGTATTTTTATTATTTTATTTGACAGATTTTTAACATTTTTTACTTAGTTTTTTTGTTGTTTTTAAAAGTAAAACTCAAAAATGCTGAAATGTGAGAGAGTCGGATGACTGATTATATATAAGAATTGTCCGGATTATAAAATCCGAAATGGTAAACATGAATCCGAATTTTAAAATCCGGACTGCACAAGAGCATTTTTGGAAAAAAAAACATAGGGCGCACGAGAATCCTATTGCACCTCTCCCAGGACCGGAATGATTATCCCCGCCCGATAGGTCTACAACCATCCCTGAATGTCGTCGAGGTAGGAAAAGTAATACTCTAATGTTTTATATCATTTTATTAACGTTATTTTATTCTCTTCTTTCATTGCAGAAAAAATTTATTGTGTAGTTGCGGCTAGTTGTCCAAACCTTATGTATCCTTTTGTTTATAAGTGCCTTGACAACGTATGTGTAAAGTTTATGTTGAAGTCACGTTTTGTTTGATATAAGTATATCAAACACAAGGAGGAGTGAGTTCTTGCACTAGCAAAAAATCTATGCAACATACCTTATTGTTGTACCGCGAGTTGCCATTTGATTTTTTTTTACTAGCATCCAATAATTGTATCTTTTATATTTTTCGTTTTATAACTTCATAGATGTTAAAATTATGACTCTACACTCAAAGATGTTGATAATAAATAAAATTAGGCACTAAATAATATTATAATTGAATTATGTCTTATCTCAGTACGAAAGCGTAGGCTAGCAAGCGCTAGACCTAGATTGAAAGAGACAAGTTCGCAAGCGACAAATTTGTGAAAATAGGGTTCCGGAATCCACCAGAAATTGAGAAAAACTCTCTAAAATATTATTGATTGAATAAAAGTTATAAGTTGTCCTCTTAGGCTACAACTATTAAGCTTAAATAGGGAAATAACAAACCCTAATGAGCCTAAAAATAACAAACTGAAAACAAAATAGAAAGTTTTAGAAAATTAGGCTGAAATAATAAATACTACTAAATTACTAATAAAACTCTCCTGCATTAGTCTCCTCCACCTCTAAAGAACTCGACCCCGAGTTCTCATTCTGATAAAAAAGCTTTCCATGCGTGTTGACTTCTCCAATGAACAAGTGACTACCCTCCTGAATCCCATTGAATAAAATGCAAAGATGGTTTGATTCGAAAAAATATAGCGGTTGTTTTTATGCCCTTTCTAAAAGTAGTCTTCATGGTGGCATCCAAACTCTTGCAAAAAAGAATAACTTCCCATGGTGGCATACAAATACTCATGTATGATATTGGATATGATGTTCCAACATCTTGGCATGGTTTAGTGTGCCCTGTTTATGTGGCTTGGTTTACGCAATCTTTATATTATTAAGGAAACCACGCCCAATTTCTTGTTCACCAAGCAGCGCGTTTTTGTCTAGAATCAGCTAGAAGATTTGTTTCTAAAATATAAACAATAGTTTACGATTCCTTGGTGGTGTGTTTGGCGGTTCCTAAAGATGTTCCTACTTTGTAGGAGTTACCATATTTGTGAAATATATTTTCAAAAGAGATTTTGTAAAATATATTTCTAAAGAATATTTGTTTCAATATATTTCTGAAAAGAATATTTGATTCAAATATATATGTTTCCAGAAGAAAGATATT
>Ga0315914_1005575_pt1 | contig 18269 bp, 10 predicted proteins | sample MpolenodulesMG_FD_203920 | JGI IMG/M metagenome (GOLD analysis project Ga0315914, IMG submission 203920) | Medicago polymorpha root nodule microbial communities from Los Angeles, California, United States - elongated nodules | ecosystem: Host-associated > Plants > Roots > Nodule | place: USA...
AATCAACCCTCAAACCCTAGTGTTTGTTGCCAAAGAGACAAACTCTATACAAACCCTAGTTTTGTTGTTGTCTTTCTAAACCCTTGTTTCAGCCCCCTCTATCTCCAGGTTTACTCTGATTCAAAGTCTATATTTATAGTAAAAATAACCGCCATAAAATTGTAACAAATCTGGTCCAAAAAATACGTTTCACTTTTTTCCCACTGCGCGAATTCGGGCGCCGATTTGCACCCTTCGGGCGCCGAGAAAAGCCGCAACAAAATGCTGAAAAACACAGCCAAATTCGGGCCCCAGTTTTGCACTTCTAGAAATCCAATTTTGAGTCACTTCTACACCAACAAGTATACTTGTTTTTTTGCACTTGGCTCCGGTTTCACCTTTCAAACTGCCCTTATAAGTAGAGGAACATTTTCCATAGAGTTCATGTGTGAAGGAAAATTCCCTTAATTTGCAGATATAACCGAGGTAGGTTATTTCCCAACAAATGAGCATTTGGTGCTGAAAATTAGTAACCAAGTTTGAACCAGTCACGCAAAAAATTAGCATAATAATACATCCACATCTGAACATTAACTTGGAGAAACAACACAGTTGTCCAAATTAGAAAGGGTTCCTTTCAAAGGTGCTACATGTGTAGCCGGTGTGCTGTTCATTAACTCATGTATCAGATTGGTATCAAATTATAAGTTCAGAAATAATATTGACACGTGCATCCAAATATTTAAAAATATTGAAATGGATATCGAACACACGTTTTTGTAACTTTTTCTCAATTCTCTTCGTTGATTAAGGTATCATGAACCTAAACCTGTGCTATTGTTATTCCATGCTAAAATAGCTTTGACAACAAGTAATTTAGACTATCCCAATTGGCTTCACCACCGGTAAATTCATCACTATGACAACAGAGTCATAGAATTTGAAGATATCAGGTTTACAACATCTGCTATTTCTTCTAAAGTATTATAGAGTTTATCTTACTTGTTCAAAGTTTTCAACAGTTGCAGCACAAAGATGACCGGTGCTCCTAGTAGCATCAAACACACCACTGAATTTCTCCACCTATTGCAAATAAAATATGAATTTAAATTAAATGTCGAAACTCGGAAGCCAAAATATCAATATTAAAACCAAGACTGCATGCATATAAACCTCATCAATCCGTGTAGGATCGGAGTTAACTCCAAGAACTGGAATTCTGTCATCAATGAAATGGCTGGCTTGCAGAAGAGTTCCATCACCGCCAATTGTAACAACCAGGTCAACATCATTGATGGGCTGTGTCAAATCATTTCGATGTACAGCTTTCCATTCAACTGATTTTTTCCGCAGAATTTCTTGACAAAAGTTTATGGAATCATGGTGCACCTTATTCCTATTATTCAAAAAGTGTAAGACCTGCAATTTTCTAACAGAATTAAAACTTGAAATGACACAAAAAGACCTATAATGATGCCTACTATCCAAGTAAAACATAAGCCAAAACAGCAGAAATATCACTAAGTTAGGATACATATGAGGGTTGAGTTCCTGAATACTTATCATATATATACGATTCCTCTCTCACACAATTATTTTCTTGGGTCTAGACTCTTTCATTTGTAAAAACTACTACCCACTTTTTTCCATCATAAACAAACATATATAGATATCATTTTGAACACTAAACTAATAAAGCTTTTATTGGTTGGAATGAAATGGCCACGTGGAAAATGGAAATGTAGTTGGACAAATAAAATTCATCAAGTTCTCAGATGAAAACCCATGAAGCATCTCATATTAAGTAAGAATTCATTCAAGTGTCGAGTTCTCTCATATACTACAAGAATCAACTCACAAAATTCAGCTAATACAGAACCTCATACTTTATATACTAATTTGCTTTAAAAATTGAGAACATGAGAAGAGGTAATATGACCATATAATATAACCTTACACCAATCATCAAGTTCGGTTTTACTCAAACCTAATCTCGACCATATATGTATGGTTGTATGGGTAAAGATTAGCTCATCTCATGCTCTTACCTAATAGACAGGCAAACACAACAATTTTCTTGGTTCTAGCTCATTCATTGGTATGAAACTCTTCATGGACACCAGACACGACACTGCCACATAGATATTGCTAATAAATTAAGTAAATCAATGTGTTTGTGCTGAACACACTTTCGATCTCAAGTGTCCGAGCTACATAAATAACTACCTCTTTTTAACCAACACAAGCAAGCAAATATAAATAACCATGGAACATTGAACTAAGATCTGTTGAACGTAATCATACGGTGTCAACATATCCGATGCCCGTCTATGTCCCTATCCGTGCTTCATAAACTAAAACTTTTCTAAGTCGAGGGCAGTTAAAAAATGAGAATGCAACTGCACATATACATAAAAATATTCAATCTTGTGATTTTCCACAAGCCCATTTTGACTCTAACAAAGCACAGTCTCTCACACATCCACACAGACATTTTATCAAACAAGATACATGCAAATAAGAAATTTCAAAAAAAAAAACAAACCACCCATTAACGCTTAGAAGATTCAATAACACAGACAAAACCATTAACGAGAGAAGAAGAAGAAGAAGAAGAATTACCTGAGGGTGTGTGTGAGAAGGTTGCGGTGATACAGCGAAGGGTTTAAGAAGAAGTAACAGTTTCTTCATCGCCATTCGCTTTTGCTCCTTCAAATGTTTTCAACAACACAGCTCACCGAATTTGTTATTTGCAAAAAAATTGATTTTGAATGAATTGATTTAGTAACATTAATTTTGATCGATTAAAAATGAATTAAATGTAAAATGACATTGTTCGAATACATTCACATACTATAAATTTATGTGTAAAACACAATTTTATAATCAAAAGATATAAATCATATTTATCAATTCTACTCAAAAAGAATCAATATGTCATAATCAATTACTCCCTCCGTCCTAATTTATAATCAAAAAAACACAAATTCACACTTATTAAGAAAACTAAAAAATTTGAGTTATAGTTTTCTGCATTCTTCTTGGAAGTTTCATAAAAAGATGTAAAAACAATTTTTATTGGATAATGATTATGGAGAAAATAAAAAGGAGAACAAATTAAATGCAATTTGCATTTAATTTTACTTTGGAATTTTTTTTTATTTTAAAAAAAACATAATAATAGCATAAAAGTTGGTCTTTTTTACTTATATTTTGGAACAAAGAAAATGAGATTTTTTTTTGCTTATAATTTAAGACGGAGGTAGTATACATATTCTACTATACTTATTTTAGCTTTTCTAGAAGTGATTTTTAGATAACTAAATCCAATTTACGACTAGCGAGAGAAAGATAAAAGAATGGTCTGAAAAATGTAATAGATGGGTGATAAGATACAATGAGAGCAATAAAAAAAAATTAAGTGTCGGAGCTGAATGCACGTAGAAAAATAAGAAGGTAAATTATTTGCTCTCTTTTAAGATTTCTATATATGTAAAAAAAAAATTAATTGATGATATGATGTTTGGTGGACATTGGAAACACCAATTTTACATTTTGGATGGATCCACACATCCGTACTTTTTAGGCTTTGTTTAAGAGTTTGAAGAGGATGAGAGAGTTAAATATTAGAAAATTTGATAAATCTTTCACAATATTTTAATGGGTATTTTGTTTTAGAGAATGATAAATTAATGTTTATAATTAATATATTTTTAGTTTTAAGAATATTATAACAACATATATTGAATCTTACTTAATATAACTTAATGATAAATTGATATTTGGTGAAGATGTTCCTTGCTTGGTTTGGACTCGAAAGGGTTGGTATAGTTGCTGCTTTCGTTGCAGGGGCTTTTGGTTCTTGAATCTCTCTATGTTGACAGTTGATTCTTACACCATTCCCGGGTATCCCAATCATCTTGTTGATTGACATGGGACTGTATGGACTCGAAAGAGTCATCAATGCTTGATGTTGTTGTTGCAGGGAGTTGATGGTACGTGATCCGATTCGTGTTGACGGTGGACTCATTCGCCAAACTTTAAACCTGCGCTTAATTGTTAGAATTGTTTAGGGTTGAATCCACTTTGTGGATCTTTTTTTGGTTTTGCCCGTTAAGGTTGTTAACTGAATCAGGTTTTATGTCCCCCCCAATTTTTATGTAATTTTTTCTTTTTTTTAATAATATATATGAGCAATTGGCAACAGATAAGAGTAGGGTTCCAACTTAGTTGGACACTATTCTCTTTTATGTCATTTTGTTCTTGACTTATAAAAAAATATTATCTCTTGAAGCAAGGTTTAGCTTTTCGTAGTCATGATGAGACTCCATCATCAAGTAATAATGGTAATTCTCTTGTTAACCATAATGAAACTACTCGTGAAGTTTGGAAGAATACTCGTGGAAATCTTGAGCTAACATCTCCTCATCAAAAGGAAATTGTTTGAGCTGATGCCCATTAAACTGCTAAAGCAATACTTCATGATGTAGGAGACGATTTCTTTGCTATTATGATTGATGAATCTCGAGATATCTCAATTAAGGAGCAAATAGTTGTTGCTTTACGTTATGTTAATAAAAAAGGAAAAGCTGTTGAGCATTTTCTTGGTATTGCTGAGGTTTCTAATACTAGTGCTTTATCCTTGAAATCGGCTTTGGAGACATTGCTTGCAAAATATGGGTTAAGTTTGTCCAGGATACATGGACAAGGATATGATGGAGCAAGCAACATGCGAGGTGAATATAATGGTCTCAAAAGCTTGATATGGAAAGAAAATTGTTCTGCTTTCTATATTCATTGTTTTGCTCATCGACTCATATTAGCTTTTGTGACATTAGCAAAAAAACATTATGACATTGCAACATTTTTTAATCTAGTAGCTAATTTGTCTAATGTTGTTGGAGGATCATGTAAGCGTCAAGATGCTCTTTGTGAAAGTTAATTTAAAAAGGTGGAGGAAGCATTGAAAGTAAGAGAAATAACTAGTGGGTGTGGCATGAATCAAGAAATTGCGGTTAAGAAGGTGGGGGACACTCAATGGAGTTCACATTATGGTACATTACTTAGTATAGTTTCTTTATTCTCGTCTATGATTGATGTGCTTGACATGATTGAGGAATATGGAACATGCTTAGAGAAAAAAGGTGAAGAATGCTTTTGTTGAAATGTATGCAATCTTTTGAATTTATTTTCATCATGCACTTGATGATTTTTTTTTTTTTGTCAATTACTCATGCGCTATCTCAAGCATTACAAAGAAGTCATCAAGATATTGTTAATGTCATGAAATTAGTCAAAAATGTCCAAACAAAAGTTTCAATGGATGGGATTCTTTGCTCCATGAAGTTTCATTGTTTTGTGAACATCATGAAGTTGTCATCCAAAATGGATGATACCTATCAAACAATTAAAAAGTCAAAGCGCAACTTTAAGAAATTTTTTAAATTACATTACTTTCAAGTTCAATTCTTCTATCAAGTGATTGATCGATAACTTCAAGAGTTGAATAATCGCTTTACAGAAGTGAATACTGAGTTGCTTCTTTGTGTAGCTTGTTTAATCCCAAAAGATATCTTTTATGCATTTGATAAGGAAAAGTTGATTCGTCTACCTCAATTTTATCCTTCAGAATTTTTTCCTATTCAACTATTGGCACTAGATTCTCAGCTTCAAAATTATTTCTTAGATGTATGCTCTGAAGATGCATTTTGGGAATTAGAGGGGATTGGTGATTTGAGTATAAAGATGGTGGAGACAAGGAAACATATTGTGTACCTGTTGGTATATTTTCTTTTAAAGTTATCTTTGATATTACCTCTGGCAACTACAACAGTTGAAAGAGCTTTCTCAGCAATGAATATTATCAAGGCTGAGTTGCGAAATTGCATGGTGATCAATGGTTAAATGTTTGTCTAGTTACTTTTATATATATACACACACACACTAGCGAAATTATGAACAATATTTTTTTGTGAAATTTTGATTTTGATTAAAACTAAATATATAAATGTTTGTTGCTTGTAAATTATAACAAATCAAACTAACCGTGATTATCTATTTCAATGACACCAACAATATAACAAAAAAAAATTAATTTTAATTTTTTAACGACACCAATGATGGTTGGATATGGCAAGTGTACCAAATCGTTTACCAAGTAATAAAGTGATAAGTAGAGTATCGTATTCACAGGGATTGTTGTTTCGTCCAAAAACTCGCGTTACTTACTTTTGTAAGTTTGAAGATATAAAAGATAAGGGTTAGAAAGGTTGCAATTTTTATTTGTTTGCAACAGAGCAAGTTTACCTGTTTTTGGTTGCAGAAAAGTAAGCAGCGGTTAGGATTCTTTGAATCCCCCTTGTTTATATTGTTGGATATTAAGTAACAGTGATGCCGCATTTATTTATCTTAGGTAGACTATTCAAGTGATAAGGTCGTTGGGACGTTCTAACCTAGTCGGTTGTCAAGCTGAACTTGTTGATCACACGGTGATCCTTACGTGTGGGGTCTATACTATCCCGGTTGATCTAGGTTTATCCCTCCGATGGCTAACTGCACCTGCTTATCACACGGTGATCCTTACGTGCGGGGTCTTGTTAATTCAAAGGTAATTGAAACATAAACTTAAATTGGCGTTGTAGCTTTTCCCAAGGCAATGAAGGCTAAGGTTCCATTAGGTCGGCTCATCTATGAATCTTAGGACACTCATATCACACCCTCTCTACACTCTTAATAGTTCTACAAACGGACAACCCTAATCTACGTCTACCTTACTAAGGGTTTCAAGAGAATGGTTCGATATTATGTTTATTCCCCAGAGACACTTGTTTCCCTAATTACTAACTAGTTACATCTTAGGTTCGGTAGAGTAACCACTCAGTCTTAGTAATGTCACCTCCTAAGTACTTACAACTAGGGTCTACTCTCTTTCGATATCTTTTGTTAGTTAATAATCACCTACTTCCTAGATAGATAGTTACTAGTATAATGCTATAAATATCAAGATATAAGCAACAAGATAATAGTAATAATGTTAGGCCCTATCACAACCTAAGTACCTAATCTAGAGTTATGCTCCTTTGAAATAAATCACTATATCAGGAACTTAATAGCGAACAAAAGAATAAATAAAATAAACGACATGTTATATTAAATAAATATCCAACAAAAATAAACAGAGGTTCATCTTAGAACTCTAACCTAAAAAGATTTAGTTACACATGGTAACTAAAAACAAATTACTAAAGATAAAAACATACCCTAGAAAATCAAGGAGAAGATAGATTCTCTCCTAAAGCTCTGAAGTAACCTTCCTCTTGAACTACCACGGTTCTGAACAAAAAAATTTGAATGAGAAATGCTAGTATTTATAAGGGAGATTTCTAATTGGGTTTGAGCTGAAAACCCGGGCCAAACCCACTAAAACAATTAAAATTACGCTTGTGCCCCTCGCATTTGAGATGCTTGGGGCGCATATAGTGCAATTTTGCATATGCTCTAGGCGCATGGCTGCTCCTCTTGGGCCCAGTTTCTCCAATTTTTGTCGTTTTTAGGTCTTCATCTTCAAATAATTTACCTCGGAACTTGGGAACAAAATTTCTCCCTATGTAAAGTCTCTCGAGTCCTCTTGAATCTTCATTCTTGGTCTTCCCAAAGTCTTGATAATTCTTCAGATGTTCTTGATTTTCCGGTTTGCATGATTTCTTCGCGAATTACTTCAAAACCCCCCTAAGATTGCTATGTTTCAGAAAAACTAGAATTACAGTCTCAAATATCGAAAACATTACAAAAGTCCTGAAATCATAGGCAATCGTTCTAATACTCCTCCTTTTTGCTACTAAAACCTACTGAAAATGACTGAAAAACATGCTAAGAATAACGTAAGATGACTTGCCATCAACCGACAACAATCTTTATTATACAAAAAGTTGTTTAAGGGTATAACTGGGATAATGAAAAAGTAAGTATAGATATACTCATCTAGTTTGTTACACTATTTAAAGGATAAAGGAAAAAAAATTGACATATATATATGCTCATATCGTGTTTGTTACACTTTTATTTTAATATTTAAATTTATTCTTATCTATTTGTTATATGTGTTATTTGTATTGTAACTTGAGGGCAATTTTGAAAATAGAAAAAGTCAGCCCAAAAGGGATGAAATGAGTTATTTTCTTTATATATAGTTTTAAAAAATGACAAGTCGTTACCGCTTGTGAGCCCATACAAATGGAAGTGTTCATGATCTTACATAGCAACAACACAAAATCTATAAATAATAATTCCTACTTCCTTGGAGCTATGAAAACTTCATCAAGTTGTATCCAAATTGAGCATATAACCATAGTTCACGATCCAATTACCATATTCATTATGTAACATATTTAAAATCAATTGATTGTCATGCTCATATTCCACATAAATCCTTTCCTATTAAAAATGTTGTGATTTAGCCCCCTGCTAAAAAATTTTTTGGCCCCCATGATTTAGCCTCTTTGCAAATGTCTATCTTTTTGCCAATTTTAACCGAGTTAACGTACACATGGAAGTGGGTAGGATGCCAAATGTGTATTTTTTGAATTAAAAAAAAAATTAAAAAATCCAAGCGTGTACATGTTGAATAAAAAGAAAGAAAGGCACATGCAGTCTCTCTACCTCCTCCTCTCCCATCAGATCCACCACCCCTCTCTTTCATCTTCTTCCATTCTTCCTGCAAATTCAACATTCAAGCACACCACCACCCATTTCCTCTTCTCTCCGGGTCTCTCCTCTCTTGTTACTCTCTCTTCTTGCTCCGGCGACCACCGCACTGGTCCCTAAATGATAAAATATAAGGTCTAAACCAACAAACCGGAGGTCCAAATCGAAGAGGTCTGAACCAACAACAAGGTCTGAACCAACAAACCGGAGGTACGAATCAAGGAGGTCCGAACCAAGAAATCGGAGGTATGAGTCAACAACATCCAAGATTCCTTCAAAGAAACACAGGAACCAGTGGTGGGTTTAAATTGCCTGCGAGAATTTGAAGAAATGCAGGTTCCGCATAGATTGTAATAGCTTTGAAAATGATAGGTGTTTTTTTATGACAAAAAATGATAGGTGTTTTTTGTTAGCAATTAGAAATTAGAACTTCTCAAATTGAGAATGGTAGATTTGATTTCTGATGGTACTTTGGAAAACTACTCCCTTTTTTGTTGAACAAAATTATAAAGAGGAATTTTTAAATTTGTTAGTTTTTTTTAATAAAAAAATTTGTTGTTTTTTTTTAGATTTGTATTCATGGTAATATTCGTTGTATTTGAAACTTGGTTGTGTTAGTTTTTATGTTAGGACTTAAGATGATTATTTTGGTGATTATCTATGTAGTATGATCTGTTGTTATTTTAGGGTATGCAATGATTTCTGAATTGATACGTCAGATTCTTTTATCCGTGGCATTTAAATCCATGAGATGCCAACAAAACATGTGCATGATATGTCATATTATTGAAGAGATTGTTGTTGTATTTTTTGGGTTGTGGTTAAGAAGAAGATGAAGTTGTTGGGTTTGATGATGTTGGTGGGTTAAGAAGATGAAGGAGAAGGAGATTAATGATGTTGTTGGGTTTGTTGAACCTCCCGTGCCCATTCTTTTTCCTTTCTTTTTTTTAAAAATATATTTTTATTCAGTTAGTAAACACTTGACATCTTTCTTTTTTTAAAATATGTAATTACACATGTGGCATGCCACACAAACTTTAAAAAAGTTAAAACTGACAAAAAAAAAGATGATTATTGCAAAGGGGTTAAATCATGAGAGGCCAAATTTTTCATTTTTTTTAATAGGGAGTCAAAATCGCAACATTTTAAATCTTAGGAGGTCAAAAATACACTTTAGCCTAATATTTTTTCACCAACTATCCTTACCTTAATCATAATTTTCTTCAAACGCAATTATAATAAAGCAATTACCAAATATTTTACCTTTATTGCATAAATAAACAACAAACAATTCAAACGACCCTAAGCATGCTCCTAAAATGACAATAGGCACACGAAAACAAAAAGAAACTTAATCATCCTTTGAAATCACTATATTGATCAATGATTTTGATAAACAACTAAATAACGACGTAACTTGAAAATAATTCCACTCCTCAGAGCCATCAATTGAGTGTTAGCTATCATTAACTACTTATCCATAGTAGGGCTTAGGTCACCCTACACATAATATTGTTTTGATTTTACTCTAATTGTTCTCAATGTAGACTTAAGTTTTCCCCCAACTTAAAAATAGAAAAGTTCAACGTAACCAATAATGAAGATACTTTAAAAAAGATCACAATAATCCTTACTAGTAGGCGTAGTTTTGTAGAACGGAAAGGAACCGCTTCTAAGGAGTTTTGAGATTATATTATATAGGAACATGAAATTAAATAACTATCTATTACAATGCATGTGTGGCAAGTGTCTTCTAACTTCCAAGAGAAACTTCTTTGATAACTTCTCTACTATAACTTCTCTTTTGAATTTGAATCTTTAGCGCTTTTGGATGAATAACTATCACTCTTGAAACTTTTTGAGTAATCATCATCAAATGACATTTTTATGAAGCTGTAACCATTTTAACGAGAATAACAATTTACCTTCAACGTTTTTTTTAGCTTCTTTAATATGCTTTAACTTTAAACCGCTCCTTTGCACAATATTTTCTCTTTCTTAAAACCTTTTCTCTTGCTCAAGAGTAAATGGTTTCACATACTTACCCTTAGTTGTGTTTTCAAGGATTCTTTAAATGCATACTAATACTAACTTAGTTTTTATCGGTAAAAAAAATCGTATTTTAAATAGAGAAGTAGAATAAATAATTCATCTAAACAGCCATATTGTCTTCATTTATTAAAGTAGCTAATTATAATTATGTAGTGAAAATTTTGTCTCAATGTCTTCTATGAGTGAATGGAGGTAACTTAATTAAATAACATAATAATAAGCATTTGAGCTTGTAAGAGAAATTGTAAGGTCAAAGAAACGTAAATATATATGTGAGGGAAATCAATATAGTACCAACATTACATACAAATAATATCATACAACTACAAGTAACATAAATTCTTTTTGTCAAAAAAAAAAAAAAGTAACATAAATTCTTTTTCAACTACACTTAGACACATGGATGGATCTTCATTGCTGGTGGATAGATGTCATCGAACACCTTAGATATTTTATACATACTATATTTGATGTATTATGACATTAGTTTTCATCTAAAGTTGATGCTTTTTACAACATCAGTTCGTGAGTTCAAGTCCTTGTTTCTATATTTCTTTTGTATTTTTATTCAAAAAAAGGTTTTGTCTGGACTTGAACCCTCACGTAGGGGAGATATTACAACAAAATTAATCATTGCACCAACTATTTATTTATTATTTGAGTATATATATATTCAATGACTTTTTGGCACACAACAAAATCACTCGATGTTACATAAGAACACACTTACACATATTCCTAATGCACTTTTGGTGTAAAGGAAAGGAGCACATATATCTTGGACAATGAGAAGATCTTTTGCAAAGAATGAAATGTCCTGTAAAATAAGAACAAACAAGTTTTACTAAAACACGATAAAATATTGTGTGTAAAATAAAATTGAAACTTTAAAGTGGTGCGAAAAATGACTTACCGCCGTTGATAACAACAAGAAAAATAAAACGAAAGATGATCAGAACATAAAATAAACTTGAGATTTGAACCATATTTTTCTTCATTTCCATGTAATAAATATAAATTTAATTTACCACACTTTATAAGGGAAAAAAAATGCATTCTTAACTTTAATCAAATAGTTTTTAGAAGTTAGAGCATGAAAGAAACCATTTATAAAATTGAAAGTATTGCAAATTGTCTCTAAGTTACATCAATGTGCCATTTTTATCTCTTTCCGTCAATCATTTGATCACTTAACTTTAATAAAGAACTCACATAAAAATTCATTCTTCTTTAAGGTATTTCAATATTTATATTTTATTTCTTTTTTAACCTTTCATGATAGACAAAAAAAAAAACATATCAAAAGAAAAATAATAGTGACGGATGATAATAAAAGAGTAGTCAAAATAATGCATTGAAGATGTGACAACTCATTTATTTACCAATTCAAAGTGTCATAGGATAATGTTTTTTTATTAAAAAAAAAAAGCATAGGATCAAATATAAAACGTATTAAATGTGAAATTTTCACGAGTTTAACCAATGTTGTGCTACCCTGCCAAAGCAAAGAAAAAGAATTATTTATGAGATATTGTTGTGGAGACAATTTTTTTGTGATCTTACAATTGAATAAAAATAAAAACAATAATCAAGTGCATGGAAGGTACAAGAAAGGTCTTGTAGACTTAGAAAGTAAATAAGACCAAACAAGCCTTGCTTAATACTACAATGTGACGATACATAGACAATTACAAATTTAGAAACACACAAGTCGATCGGAAAAAACCCCTAAATATTTAACCTATGTTGAAGACCGTTATTAGCCTAAGGCATATGGAAAACATACATGTATTAGTAGTTATGAGAATTTTCGCGGTATTTTTTTCATTAAGGATTGGGTTTCTTTACCTGGTGTTTTGTCTGTTGCTTCGTGTGGTATTCATGTTTAGCATATGCCTGCTCTGACCGAGATATTTGAAGATGATTTTGTACTTCAATTCGGTGGAGGAACTTTAGGACACCCTTGGAGAAATGCACCTGGTGTCGTAGCGAATCGAGTAGCTCTGGAACCATGTGTACAAACTCGTAACGAGGGACTTGTTAGAAAACATTTTATCACTTCCTTATAAGATCGGCACCTACGGCCAGTATTCGTAGGTAAAAGATTTTATTAGTTCTCAATAAGCTTAGAACATACGGCAAGCATCCATAGGTAAAACAAAAATGTTTGTCTGATAAAATTCAATCACTATAGGTATAGGATATACTGACGGAAAATCCATAGGTACAACGAAAAATGTGCCGTAGGTATATGAATTTTGTGCTATAGCTATGGCCAATTAACTTTTATCTACAGGTTTTAGCTGTCACTAAATGTCTATTTTCTTGTAGCGAGAATGTCTTCTAAATTGGATAAATATCTTATGGAGTCAATATTCTCTCCATTTTGGATCTCTACAATTTCTTTCATTTGGAGAGATAAAGACGCAATAACATTTGAAAATAATTAATAATAGTGGGACTCACTCGTTGATATGATCCACAATCTATATTTTATGCGTATCTCTTTCAAAATGACAGTCTCCATTTATTTTTATAAATGGAGACAATCTTAACTCTAATCTAATGCATTTAAACAGAATCTGGTAATGTCAATACATAATTTATGTAAGGTTCATGGTTCAAACCTCGGCCACAAAAAAAGAACTGTATCTTTTAAGTTGGTTCATTTCAAAACAACTTTTTCTATTTTTTGGTTAAACAACCATTTTAAAAATTGGTTAATAAATCGAAAATTCATCACCAATTTACATATTTTCTACCATATTTTTCTTTAACCTAGTTTTCACGATCAGATTTTAAAATCCTCTCATAAAATGTATATTTTCCCAAAGTGTGTTCTTGATTTTTTCTTTCTTTCCATTAGATTGAGAAAATATGACGAGGAAAACAATTGTTAATATTACATGTCTACGACCATTGATATAATTAGAGTAACTTGGCCTTAATATGAGAAGTGTAATTCATAAAAATAAATCAGAAATAGATTTTATAATTTTCATATTTTTCAATGACAAATGTATATTATACATATACAAAGGAGAAATCTCCTGCAAGAGTATAAATAAATATAAAATTTGAGTACAAGGAGTATTTAAGTCAAACAATAATAAAAGAAAAAATCGTCACCTTAGTCACTGACTATGCGCCTCGTTGTCATAAAGGTCTTTGACTTAGGATTAAATATAGAGTTAATATGTCTTTACCCCTCTGTAATTTGAGCGAGTTCCGATTTACCCCTGTAAAAAAAATAGTTTAAATTCCAACCCTGTAATTTGAAGATTCTTTCGAAATAGACCCTTTAATTTGAAGATTCTTTCGTTTTAGACCATGAGACCATCTGACTGTGCAAACAAGATAACGTGGCACGCTGAGTTAGCATTTTTCGATAATATGGCGTGCTGACTGTATAATTAATTTTGTTTTTAATTTTTTTATTTTCATTTATATTAATTTAAAAATTAAAAAAACTGAAAATTAATTTAAAAATAGAAAAAAATTCAGATTATTTTTTTCAAAATTGAAAAAATAAAAAAAAAGATTTTTTTTGAAATTTAAAAAATTCGAAAAATCAGAAACAAATTCAGATTTATTTTAAAAAAAAAAAAAATTCTAAAATTAAGATTTTGAAAATTAAAATAAAATCGATTTTTTTTCTTCAGATTATATAATTTTTAAAATTTTATTTCATATTTTAATCTGAATTATAAAAAAAATTATATTCAGATTTTAATTATATTGTAATCTGAATTACAAAGTTAATTATACAGTCAGCGTGCCACATAATCAGATATGCACAGTCAGCGCGCCACTCAGCATGCCACGTCAGCATTTTGTCCAGTCAGATGGCATCAGGGTCTAAAACGAAAGAATCTTAAATTACAGGGTTGAAATCTAAACTTTTTTTTTACAGGGGGATAAACTGGAACTCGTCCAAATTACAGGGGAGTAAAGACATATTAACCCTTAAATATAAAGAAGTCTCTGAATCTGCACTTCCGTTATTACTTTAGCCCCTAACGTTAAATAATTATGTTAAGTGATGATGTGACACATGTTTTACGATGACATGGTATATGATGTGTCACATGGACTTAAGTGAAAGTAGAAAATGGTCACTTTGGTCTCTAAACCAAAAATCAATATCCCTAAATTGAATCTCAAATCCCTAAATTTCAAATCTCTAATTGTCATCTAATTCTCTCTTTTGTTCAAAATCAATCTTTCATTAAATACCAACTTACTGTTAGGTCCTTGACTAAACATACTTACTATCAATTAGGTCCTTGACAATAAACATGTACTCTCATTAAGGTCCATCGCAAGTTGTAAACTATTATAACAACCTTGTAAACTAAAATAAGCCACAACCTTGTAAACTATTATAATACTTGTCAAAATGATTATATAATTGAATACCAAAATGTTTCCATAACATAACTATTAATTCATTACATAAAGGTCAACCATAGAGTAATCAAAAGATTGCACCACATTTAGACATATAATTCAATAAGTCATTGCATGATTATTCATCAAAAAATTAAACAAAATATTGCACCATAGTTGTGCTTATAATTTAGCAACTTTAGTACATAAATAAACTAATGAACATCACATAGTTGACCTTGGACCCCTTGGAGTAAATCTTGGAGTTGATGTGAAAGATGTAAGCATTTGTTCATTCAGACGTGCATTTGGATGCACAGTCAGGGACTTAACTAAGTATGTACAGTCAAAGACCTAACAATAAGTTGGTGTTTAATGGAAGATTGGTTTTGAACAAAAGAGAGAATTAGATGACATTATGAGATTTGAGATTTAGGGATTTAGGGTTTTGAGATTCAACTTGGGGATATTGATTTTTGGTTCAGGGACAAAAGTGATCATTTTCTACTTTCACTTAAGTCCATGAGACACATCATATGTCATGTCATTGAAAAACATGTGCCACATCATCACTTAACATAATTATTTAACGCTAGGGACTAAAGTGATACGGAAGTGCAGAGTCAGGGACTTCTTTGTATTTAATCCTGAGTCAGGGATCTTTGTGACAGCAAGGTGAAGAGTCAGGGACTAAAGTGACCATTTGCTCAATAATAAAATCAAAGAATGTCCTCCACAGAAAATAAAAGAAGCGAAAACTAAAACACCATCATAAAATCATTTAAACTCCTATCAGAAACACTCAGCACATCCAAACATGAGGAAGCCTAGGAACAAAACCTCTCAGTCAACCAACCCCCTAGACAAATCCGCCATAAGTCACTGTCGCTGCCAACACATAATGGGTTCATGATCTAACTCATAGAAGTAACATGTGTAACCAGAATGTTTTCCTAAAAACCACTTCCAAGAGGTGAATTTAACCATATCCACCATCTGGAGCTCAAAATATGTCTCCTTCCCCAAAAAGATGTCGGCGTTTCAAGGTCTAAACAAAGACCACACAAGAGTTCGTCAGATTAATAAGAAACCAAACCTCTCCTTTTTCCCCCCAACCTAACTCTACCATAGAACTAAGAAGACTCGCTAAATCTGAAGCTAAAATAAACTCCCACCCTAACCACCTAGACACATGATACCACACATGACCTAAAAAAGGACATCTAACAAAAAGATCACTTATTATTCAAATGTCTAGTTAATATTAGAACTTCACTTGAAGTATTCACAAAAAGGTAGTTATCATCTAATTATGTGGATAAAATAGGTGAGGCTAAAGTATAACACTCAATTTGAAGTAGTCACACTAGGGTTTGTAAGCTCTATTATAACTACTTCAAAAGTTCTATTGTAACTACTTCAAATTGAGTGTATTGCCTTAAAATGTGATTTTGGTACAATAATATCAATATTAATTACCTTTAAATTTATTTCCAATTGTTTAAGTTTATCTCATTTAAATAGTTTTAAACATATACTAGTTTTTATTCAGTTAATATTATACACACCAATATTATTCTTAAAAAAAAAAATTACACACCAATATTATACTAAATTTAAATGTACAATAAATTAAACTCTACAAAATCCTCTACCAAAAAAAAAAACTCTACGAAATCATCTATTTACGTTATTCATTAAAGGTTCTAGTGATATTTATGCACCGTTGTTTTTGATATTTTCTTTGACAAAAAGGTGAAAATACTTTCATAAATCGAAGTGAGAGAAAATTTTAAATACCAACAATATTACAAATCCAATTATAAGCTTAAAGAAATAGAGAATTGAGTTTTAAGTTAGCTACTCCCTCTCTCCCAATTTAAGTGAATCTTTTGCTCATTTCACACTTATTAAAAAAATATATTAGTGAAGGAGAGAGAAAAATGATTTTAAGCATTCTTGTTAAGTATTGATGCATTTACCATTATCATAACTGCAAAGTACAATATATTAAATTGTGAGTGATGAAAGTAATATTAATTAGAATTATAATTTTAAAAAAAAAATATTTGAAAAGTGAAATGAATCAGTTATTTTAGAACAATATTTTTTTTTACAAAACGCTCATTTATTATGGGACAGATGAAATATTACATTTAGTAGCACCAACATTGGTATGCCATGCACCAAGGAGTTTGAGGTGAAGTACACATATAATGTGGACAATCTGAATGAGTTTCACAGTGTTCAATCTCTGTGATGTCAAATAAGAATAAATGAATGATACTAGAAATAGTGAAATTTTATATTGTATATATATGTTAAAGACAAAATAAAAATTGAAATGGGTATGAAAAGAGACAAATACCATTGTTGCTTACGACCAGAATAAAAGAAAGAAAGATGATCAAAGCATAAACAAGTTTTGGAATTTCAGCCATACTTTAATTTATGTCCTTAATTTGCATGTAATGAACGTAATAGAAATTAGTAACTTTATAAGTAAAACCCCTTATGCTTTGTTAATATTAAATATATTTCTGTCACTTAAAAATTGCGAAAAGCCATTCATAAAATCAGATATATTAATATTATTATTATATGTTTCTTATATAAGTGCGTCAATGAGTCATACTTATCTTTAAAAAATGTTACTCCCTCCGTCCCACAATACATGACACAGTTGACTCTATTACGCATGTCAATGCATAATTTTGACTTTAAATATTTTGAATAATATATTAGAAAAAATTATGAAAATTTGATATTTTGAAAATATTCGTCGAGACGAATCTAACTACATCTTATATGATATTATTCATCTTTGTATATGAATAAAAAATTATGGTCAAAGTAAGTTATGTCAAAATTGTATGTTTTCAAATGAATCATCTATTGCGGGACGGAGGGATTACATGATATATTGTATTTTTTATAGTTGGTTTATACTTTAGAAAATCAACTTAAAAAACAGCTACGAATCCCACAATTCATATTAACTATTATTCGTTAAAATGCATTTTGTTTTGTATATATCAAAATATAAAAGTTAGAGTAAATAGGCAATTACCCCCCTGAAATTGTAAGTTTCGTCAATTACCCCCTGAAATTAACAAAACTTCAATTACCCCCCTGAAATTACACAA
>Ga0315914_1005577_pt1 | contig 18265 bp, 7 predicted proteins | sample MpolenodulesMG_FD_203920 | JGI IMG/M metagenome (GOLD analysis project Ga0315914, IMG submission 203920) | Medicago polymorpha root nodule microbial communities from Los Angeles, California, United States - elongated nodules | ecosystem: Host-associated > Plants > Roots > Nodule | place: USA...
CATCAACATGAACCCAAATTCCATAATCTTTCGCGACATTACACAATTTTCTTACCGGATCAATTGCGGTCGTTGAAGTTGTGCCAACAGTTGCACAAAGAAAGCAAGGAACCAAACCATTTTTCAAATCATTTTCAATTGTTGATAACAATGATTCAGGCAACAAAGTGAATGAATTTAACTTATTAGTTTTGATAGCTCGGAAATTTTTCGGGTTAATTCCTATTATATGAGCTGCTTTTTGAACTGCACAATGTGTTTGATCAGAGCCATAAACAACAAGTTTACCTACATTTTCACTACCAATTTTGCTAAGAATTTTATCTCTAGCAACAACTAGAGTTCCCAAAATACCTTCACAGGTTGTACCTAATAAAACACCACCACCACCACCTTTAAAAAGAAAACTCTTAGGAAGATTCAAAATTTCACCAAGCCAATCTATAACAACATTTTCTAGTTCTGTAGCAGCTGGTGATGAAATCCAGTTAAATCCAACAACATTCAATCCAGTGCTTAACATTTCTCCTAAGAACCCTGCTGTGCTACCACTTGATGGAAAATAAGCAAAGTAATTAGGACTTTGCCAATGTGTTATACCTGGGATTATGTGTTTTTGATATTAATGTCATGTTTTATATTTCCATAAAAAGAATAGTTTGCATGAAATGTAGACCAAATCTGGAATCTGTTTTCCTTAATTAACCACATGTGCATGGGTTATCACTTATCAAACCAAAACAAAGGAAAATGTCAAATCAGATATATCTTAGTCAGTTAGGTGATTGGTTACATCTCTATTTTAATACTATTTGGATTAACTGATTTTAAGAAAACAGTTAGTTTTTTCAACTTTATGAAAGATTTAAAAATATCTTGCTTAAGATGCAAGAAAGGTTTAAAAAGAGAAATTCACGTAACTGAGGAAAATATTTCTTGTTATGGCTCCTCACATGTTGAAATACTTTATTAAAATTTGACACCAAACTTTTGATGATATACAAAATGGCCCATGAAGTTTTCATAACCTTTTTTTTGTTCCAAACTATCAAAAACCTTACTTTTTACCCGAAATATTAACAAAATAAATAAAGTTTACACTAAACCCACAAAATGATACCAAGACAAAGGCCTGTTTGAATTAGCTTATTTGAGCTTATCTACTAGCATAAGTTTTGTGAGACTGTTTAGAAGAATTTATACAAACAGCTTATGACAATTTTTATAAGCTTTTTTTAACTTATTTTCATAAGTTCTGCAATAAAGCTTATAAAAACAAATTACAGCAAATACAAAATACAGCAACACAAGTTCTACAAATAAGATTTTTATCTAAATGCAATAGTTGTAGAAAACTATAAATTCAAGAACCATTAAATGCAATAGATTGTAAAATTCCAGGAAAACAAAGAAAACCCACATCAATATCCAAACGATCCTCAAACCCAAGGATAAGGTGCTAAATTACTTAGGGACAAATGAAATACCGTTGAGAAATTCAAATTCAAAATAGCATACATAAAACTTAACCAATTGATGAAATATAGTCCATATATCAACTACGCTACGGATCTAATAATATCGGTCATTTCTCCTCCTTAATGTTTGTTATGAATTGGTTGAGTCCATTTGTCATAGCAGACGTTGAGTTCATCCAAGCTTTTACAATGGAAAGACCCTGCAATATGTTAACAAGCAAATCATTGTAATAATGCATGCAAATTAATGAAAATATATTGCAAAGAATGAAAATGACAATGGTCTTACGCAGTGGCTTACCTCCTTCAGACCAATTATAACAACCTTTTCTTCCACATCATTTAGAGAAACATTTTAACTATTTAAATGTGATATAGCAGTGAAGGACGACATTGGAGTAATAGTCAAGTCAACTGTAACCATGTATACTGATGGACCTTTCGCAAATTCTTCACGACTTGATGTGTTCGAAGCAGATAGCTTAGGATCAACCAAATTTAAAATTACAGTCTTTTGAGTTGTATAACCGACAATATGGATGTTGGAAGCAGTTAGTCTGCAAGTAATCTTACCATTAAGAATGTAAGAATAACAATAATAGACAGGTGAGGAAGCTACTACAAACGGAATAATTTGGTTGTAAATCCCAAATTGTGCGGCAATGGGGGGATTCCTAAACTCAGACTTTCTGTTTGTGGCGGTGGAGATAATACTTGGTTCATTACTCTTCCGCAACTGCACAATTGATTCTTAAATAAGCTCAAAAGGTTCCCACTTTCCTTTCTAACGCAATCCCAATTCCCACAGATGAAGTGCTGCATAGGTTCTGTGTCGTCGATATTCAGTTTCATCTTCTGACAATAAGCTTCCATGGAATTTCTTGGCCTAAGTAGCATTTCCTTGCAAGAACGACTCCATAGATATTGTTCATCAAGATTTGCCACACATTGATACAGTGAGCTAATGCTGCCAAATTTCACAGCTTCAATGTTCGACTCCTCGGCTACTAGCCTTGCAATAGTACCTAAAGGCAATGTTAAGAAGCTGAAGAGAACATCAACAAAATCCTTCCCTGCCTCAGCATACAAAACTTTGTTCCTTTCTTTGTCCACCATAACTCTCAATGTAACTTTGTCAGCTGCCATAGTGTAGCAATTGTAGAATTGTAATATGCTCCCTTTGGGATTTAGTTGCACTACTTATAAGAACTACTGCTATTTTCTCTATGATATGCACGCTTCATTTCTTCTATTACTAGTGGACATAATGGCTTTGGAAAGGAAAATATAAACCACTAAGAAATAGTGACAATTTAAAGCCTTCGGTTACTAATTGGACAAACAAAAGGTTTTGGTTGTTGTGATGTTTCATTAAACATTTTAGAAAATATCAATGGATTTGCACGCGGAAGGAAACATTAATCACAATGCGCTCAACTTTCTATACATTGGAAAGGATATAATCGCCACATTAAATAATACAGTAGTTTAACAATCAAAGGCATAGTTTTAAAAATCAGACCGGTGATCGATTCGGTAAGGTTACTGGGTCACTGGTTCATTGGTCGAACCACTGGCTTAATGGTCAAACCGCATAACTAAACCGGATTGACTCGAATGACTCGGACATGTAACTCGATTATCAACATATGAGGAAAATAAAGAGCAATGAGATAGCTTGGCGCGCAAGTTAACTAATTGGAAGCATTTGCATTTACATTTCATTTCTAATTGTAATTTCACATGCATCTAGTTAGTTAGAGTAGTGATGAGCTCGCACTAATGTGTATATAACTGAATGTATTGAACCTTCACAAGTTAATGAAAATCAGTTACATGTTTTCTCCATTTGGAGCTTTTTCTCTCTCAACCATGGAGGTTTATTCTTCTCTGATCGATCTATAAAAAAAATCATACTGGTATTAAATTATATTAAACCGGATGACTCGGTCTCTAAAAAATTTAACACCTATAATTGTCTTAAAGAAAACATATAGGAAAAAAAGTAAAAATATTTATAATCATATTTTGCATTATATGCTTGTTTATTAGTAAGTATTAAATGCTCTTATTTAAGGATATTTTTATATTATAAAAAAATTGTGTTTAAATTCCTTTTAAATAAAATATGATTATATTTTTTTAATCAAGAAAATGCCAATAAAAAACAAAATATGATTATACATGTATTTGATGAAAATATCTGGGCTATTTCTTTTACCCAGCATTTCAACGTTATAGTTCACACTTCAAGCTGGTATTGATCTTAATTTAAAATTAAATGCATTGTACATATACATTTTAGATGAACTATAATCACAAAAAGAACTTGTGGCGTGTTGGTAAGGTGATTTCTTTGAATTGACTGTGTGCGTGATCGAATTCGTGATACGGATATCAACAAAATAATACATGTGATCAAAATAAAAAAAGGTAAAATTTTTCGTATAAATCATATTCTATTTTTATTCATATGTTAGGATATCAACAAATGCAGGGCCGTACCTTGGGGTGTGCAAACCACTCAATAGAATTGGGCCTCCCATGCCGCTAAGTGTTAGGTGGGTGTGTTCCTCATGAATATGGTAGTGATTTTCACCTTTGGGTGTACCGCTTATATACGACACCTTGCATTTATCGTTTAAAAAATTTAAATAGAACATTGTTCTTTAAAAAAATACATTTTTATTTTATTACGGGCATCTTTTCACCTAAAGAATCGAGCATTCAGATTCGTAGGAACAGCCCTGAACAAATGCATTAATAAAAAGTTTGTTTAATGTTGATTGAATCTCGTCTCTCTCTCTCTCTCGTTACTTTCATCCATCAAAAACATGATTTTTAATTGGTTAATCGAAAAACAATTATAGTGATTCATATCTTAAATTGAATCATATACATCTCCATTGAATTTTCACAACATGATCTCACTTTTTTACCCTTCATTTTTTGCCAGGATACGTCTCTGTAAAGTATCTTATAAGTATATGTGTGTATTTGTCGAGTATCTTATTAAATTAAAATAATTAATTCTGATACTCCGTGGGTATGTATCTGCAAGTATTCGCGGAGTATCAGTATCTGATACGTATCCGATACAAGTATGTCTCCATTTTGGAGTATTTAGGTTTCGTAGATTGTAAAATTATGTGAATTTAGATGTAACAATTGAGAAAAATGGAGATAATCCATTCCCCTGAATATTGCAAAATTTTAAAGTAGCTCTTTAGTGAAGTAATAATAATTATAAAGATTCATCTCTACATTGATTGTTGTTTCTGTAACACCCTATTTCTATTAAAGCGATAAAACACGCAAATAAAACATTTATTCAAGAAATAGACGTCACGTCATCAACAAATAACAAAATGATAGCATGCATATATAATTTTCAACAGTCGCAGCGGATATAAAATTATACACCTCCAAGTATACATGTCATGAGATCAATATACATCATCATATGAAATCTCTAAATCCCGACATATGGGTCAAATCTCAAAAACAACAAAATCCAACAAACATAAAGACCGACGTCCTAAATCAGAGTCTAATCTAAGACTCCAAGAAACGATAACGGAGATTAGCTCCCGCTATCCAAGCACTCACAAAAAGTAAACTACTCCTGCACTCCGTCTACCCATTCATACAAACAGGTAGGCGGTCAAAACCACTGGGGGTAAGCTTCACATCAATCATAATCAACATAAACAGTGTAGAATATATATATTCACATATGTACAAATTTCACCTCATTACTGTTACCAAAATGATAGTCATCAATATATTCACCAAGTCACATATTTAATTATGACACAATTCACCAATTATTCAAATGCATGCAATGTTCTAGACTCTTCTAGATGCATGCGGTACCAAATCACCTCAAGGTCGTCACCTTCGATGCAACAAAAACATCGTATGTAAGATTTCACACTTGTCTTACATTTTTGATATAAACGTCGGTCACCATCAGTCATGTATGCATGAACATATGACTCGACTCAATGCATATGTTCACACAAACAATTCACCACACCATCACCAAATTTTCAATGCACAAATTCAATCAACATATATGTATTCACCAACAACATCTCCATCAACCAACATATATGCATTCACTAATATCAACTTCTTCACCTAATTCAACATACAACTTCTCACAATCCAAGTAAAGAAGAAAATACATCACCTTATGATAAACATCATATTCACTACCTAACAATCATTCACATATCTTCATTCAATCATATAAAACCACAAATGACTAGATCCATCTATAGCTCACCATCTCCAATTCAACAAACTTTTAGGTTTATTTATCCTAATAGCTTATCAATTCAACAAACTTTTGTTAAACCCATAATAACCGACAACGGGACCTTATGGACGGGTTGAACACACTAGTTCTCTGATTGAACCGGCGACTCTTGTTCACAAGAGAAGGCTAGGAGAGCGTCGCCGGCGAGAATGAAGTGGTGGAGATCAGAATAAGATGAGAAAGTATCGTTTGGCCGATTACGATGGTGTTTGAGGTGGAGAAGAGGTGATGGAGAGAAGGAGATTTAGTGAGAACGTGGGTTTTCAATTTTGGGTGTTGATTGTTGAAACCTAAAAAAAGAAGAAGTGGGGGTAGATCGAAGAAGTGGGAGTGTCCTCGTGAGCTTAGGTCAGTTGGTGTGGACAATGCATAATATATGCAAGGTTCGAGGTTCGAACCCTGGCCACCACCAAAAATAAAAGATAGAAGAAGTAGGAATTGTGGCTGAACGTGGGTTTCCTTAATGTTTTTGGTCAATCAGTACATGTGGCGTCCACGTGTTCACTACCGTTAGCAAAATCAGTAAAAATTAACAACAGGGACCAAATACACTAACAGACAAGAACGTTGGGGACCAAAAATTTAATAAAATTTAAGTAGGGGCTAATGTTGGAAACACGCCTGTGTTATAGGAACCTGAAACATAATTAACCCTTAAAAAAATCTTTTTTTTTAAATCATTTTTTTCATTTTTAAGTGTTTGTTTAAGATTTTTAGAAAAAATCAATTTTAAACTTGATCTTAAAACTTATGTTAAGAAAGTGATAAATGAATATAATTATATAAATCATTATTTACACTTGAATAGAAGGCAAGCGGGTAAAAAGCTGCATCGCTAGACCTTTTTGGATGACAAAACCAATCCTCGTAAACATAACACTCATGGACCTAGAAGACATGACATTGTTATGCATGGCCTTTTGAACTCTATAGAAGGTCAACAACCTCTAGTGTTAGGAAACAGAAAATGTCAAAAGAAAATGATATAAAAACATGAAGACTACATTGTTTAGTTTATATATTTTTGATGATGTTCCTTAGCTTAGTTTAGCTTAGTTTAACGTTTTGATGATTGTCTTATAGTTAGCATGTTAAAGCACCCTGGAATCTATGTGGTTTGGTCTTGTTGTTTTGTGTCATTTGAAAAAGTGTCAATAATCATTATAGATGAGTTTGAATCGACTCACCACAGTCTGAATCGATTCAATGAAGTCTCCGACTTCATGTGAATTGATTCACATCTACTTGAATCGATTCATGTATGAATCGTCTCTTTTCTGTTTGAATCGTCTCACAAAACTCTCTGACTTGTCTCGAATCGATTCATAAGAAACTTGAATCGTATCAATCTTCATCATGGGCTCACTTGAATCGATTCAAATATGTATTGAGTCGTTTCATTCTTCATGCTTCTCTGGTTTGTTTTTTTGCTGTCTGAATCAATTCATGCATCTAGTGAATCGATTCAATCTGTTAATTTTGTGCAAAAATTGAGTCTTATCACCCCGTACTATATATACATTTCCCTCCACATCACCAAAAGTATTGAATCATTTGCATATATTCTCTCTAGGTCTCAAAAACTCATTGTTCATACATTCTTCAAGATTAACACTTTTTCTTAGAATCACTTTGTTCTTCGAGTGTATAGATTCTCTAGGATGCTAGTAGGGATTGTAAGTTGGTTCTCTCAAGAAGATTGATTGGGCTTAATCAAGGCTTCAAAGGAAGTGAATAATCTCATTCCACCTCCGAAGGACTTGGGGGTCTTTCTAACCGTTCTTGAAGTCGAAGGGGGTTCGTTTGCCGGACGTAACATTGAAGACTCGAGTGAAGAGTTATAAGGAGTGCACGGGTAATTCAAGGATCCGAATATTCAAGAAACACCAAATTCAAGGGGTACTTGAAGTTTGGGGGAGTGTTTTACATAGGAGTTGAAGAATTAGGGCTTTAATTTGAAGGAACTCTTGTAAACATTGTAATCAACATTTGTTACATAGTGAATGACCTTGGTGAAAGTGTACTTCATTAAGTAGAATAGACGTAGCCCTTAGCGAGGACGAAAAATGGTGAACTACTATAAACACCGGTGTTCTCCCTCTTTCCCTATCCTTTTTACTTTTTGATATTGTTTGTGATTAATTGAATAATTGATATGTTAATTGCTAGTGGTGATCTAAGTAGACTTTTTATTGAAAATTAACCTAATTCATTGAGTTAGGTTTTACACATTTTGCTTAGATCAATTGATTGCAAGGTCTAATCAATTTTTCAATTACACTTGCATTGTGTTTTTGATTTGATAGTTTAGTAATTTTGTTTACATAAGTGTGGTTTGAAATTGTGTATTGTTTTGTACCTTGTTCAAAGTTCATTGATATTTGATTGTATAAAATGATTTGTATCGTGAATCTCTCAATTTTAAGATAAAATCTTATTCCACATGTATTTGCTTCTTGTCGACACTAAACACACACAACACAGTGATGAAAGAAAACTAAGACGATTGTGGTAAGTGTTGACGTGATTGCGCTGAAGGTAATTGAGACAAAAAGGTGTTAGCTCATGATAGAAAATATTCATAGAAATTGAATAAATTAATTATGGAGTGGAGTTTCTTTCACTCACATTTTCATTTTTTATCATCTGTTTCAGGTGACGAAGGAGTAAAGAAGCATACAATGTAAAGCTGAAGAAAAAGAAGATTTTAAGTATGTTGTACTTAAAACACATTCAAATTGATTTATTTGAGATTATCTATTGACATAAGTGCTTATTAGACTATTTAGAAGAGCTTAGTGAAGTACCTTATGACATGTTTTTCAGCTTATTTCCACAAGCTCTTCAAATATATTATGGAAACAGCTTATAGCTTATATGAAAACAGTTTGACTTTATTTTATCTTTTGTCGTAGGAATAGGAATAGCTTACAAACAAGCATTTATATGATAAGCACTTATGCAAATAAGCACTTAATATTTTTATTTTTTTTCCTTGAAAACTCGGTAGCCAGCCCAATGACCGACTAATCTTGTAGATCAATCTCACCGTCCACTCCTGGGTGGCCGATTGAAGCCAAAGAAACCTCGATATGAATTGTCAAACAAAAATTGTTGGCACCTGGGGAATTCAAACCTGATAGTGAGACCTAGAGAGGAGCACCCTCCTAGGTCCCACGGTCAAGCTTGGCGGCTTTAAGAACTTAATATTAAGTTGTTTATTCAAAGAGAGTCTTACTATCCATCAAGTACATTGAAAAACTTGCAAATTTTGCATTTTGATTAGTTGGTTATTAAGGGACACAAATCCTGATCAATATTAAGCAGCGAGTCAAATGCCTGGACTTGTTTACATAATCGGTGATTGAGTCATCCATAGGAATGTTCTTTTCTCCCATTTTGCTTACACAATTATTGACTAAAATGTACTACTGGAAAGAACTGATTGCAAAATATAGCATGTCTAGTGTTGTCAGACATAATCCATCACTGCAACAGCCATTAACACTTTGATTCATAAACTCACAAAAAAGATAGTAATAGTCCCAACAAGTAGTGAACAATGAAAACACCACCCTTATCATGTTGAAAATTCCGACTTTTCATTGTCAGAGATACACAATTGCAAACCATTGGTGCTATCTATTCTTGTTTATAGCTGACAGATGAAGAGAAACCACAAGCTCGTGAACAACCTAAACCAAAAACTGTTTCTGACATAGATCACCATGACAGCCCAATAGAACTCATTTAGAATTTTACAAGTTATTCATAACCAAATAAAAGCAACAAATTATTAACATAATAAACTTTGAATAAGGAATTTTCACTCAAATCAATGGAATACAATTGTATAGTCAAGCCATATTGTATAAATAAATCTCTCTTCCAAAGAAAGAAAAAGTTGTAACTTCAACCACACGTCAAGCCTTAAAAAACTACTACAGAAAAGAAACTAAAGCAAATAGTGAAAAACAACTGCCCAGTTGGATAACAAAAAGGGCCAAAATGTAAATATAAAAAATTATATATATATAAAAAAAAAAAAGCAATTTTAGGTTGAAGTTAACACTTGGGAAGATCAGCTGGTGGTGGAAGTAACTTTTGATTTGGGAGTTTTCCATCCAAGACAATCCAGGCCATCTTAAGACCCCAACTTGTATGTACTTCCAAGTGACAATGCATGAACCATACCCCTGCAGACACAATTAGACATTTTTGTTAATTTATAGTTGCATGATTTGTTTTTGTTAATTTATGAAAGTGAACTAAAACATTTTTTGAAACCGAAATGACTTTTGATAGTTTGATGAATAAACTACGAACCAACCTGGATTATCTGCTAGGAATCTGATAGCAACCCATCCACCAGATGGGACACCAATTGTGTTTCTCTCGACGGGATCAACAAGATTAAAGTTTTTTGGGTCCTTATTTGAATCGTAGTTACCAAATCCTTGTCCAACAACAAAGAAGTTAAAGCCGTGCAAATGGAGAGGATGACTTTCGGCACCAAGAATGCTAGTGTCTTGCAACACAAGCTCCACACTTGTGTTGAAAGGAAGAACCGTAACCTTTGTTCCATTGCTCACCATGGTGTTGTTTGGTGGGGTGCCGGTGTAATTGAATGGATGCAAGGGACTGCTTGGGAAGTAAGGAGCGTAAACCCCTCTGGATTGTCCGGTAAAGTGGGATTGAAGAAGTGCAGTGGTTGGCATTGTGAAAGATACATTGTTCACTGATGCCGCAAACATTGTTCCATTGGGTCCTTGACAAGTTTGGTTGCTTTGACAAGGGTTAGTTCCAAGGCCTACTGTGAAGAAAAAGTGCTTATCGACTTTCTGCGGAACATTAGCCGGAAACTGGGCACTGGCAAGACTACGGAGTTTCTTGGAGAACTTTGTTGCAAAAGAAGTGTCGTTAAGTGCTGGGAGAATAGGCTTGAGTAGTGGAAGCTTTTTTAGTGAAGAAGCTGAATGGTGAGTATTAGATGGGATTTCATATTCAAGGATACCAGCAACAGTTGTGTTGTCAAAAGTTCCCTGGCCGGTAGCATATGGTCTAGCACTCATTAAGAAGGCTGCATTGGGATAGTGTGACTTGGTCTTGAGAAGAACATTAGTGGTTTGGCCAGGGGCAATAAGGATGGTGTTAGTCTCAAATGGTTTCACATAAATAGCGTCGGCTTCAACAACTTTGAGGGTGTGATTTGCAATGCTGAAGAACAACTCATCGTTCAGTGCAGCGTTGATCAAACGTAGAAGGTAAGTCTTTCCAGGCTTCGCCTTTAGCTTGAATGTATCTGTAAAGAGTTACATCTTAAAATGATGAAAACCATATTGCTGATACCGTTTCATAAAGAATTCTACATGCTTTTGTAGAAATTGGTGTCTAATCTAGTGAATGTCCACTGGGTGAGTGCCTGTTTAAGTATTTGCTCTTGTGAAAAAGTGGAATACTATATTAGAAAAATGAATTTTGATATAAAACTTTGATGTCAAATACAGCGTGCTTTGATTTTTGTGTATTTTTTAAATGTGTGTAAGTTGTAGAGAATAAAAAGTAAGAAAAAGAGATAAACACGTACAGTTTCACACACGGTGTTTGTATGTTGACGTTCAAATAACACAACTATTATATTATGAGTAGTTACGTTTAAGGCTTCATATTTTCAATTTTAGGAATTATTTGCTTCAATCTTTAAATAATTGGGGACTTCTCCTAGAAGATAAATTTATTTGCACTTGATACCTTTTTTAGAGCAGTTATACAATGGCCCTGGAAGTCCATTGATTGTGTAGGCCTCAGAAACATTTGGTCCTCCCCCAGTTTGAAGGGCTTGTGCTATGATGGCTTCAGTATCTGCATTGAACCATTCTCCTAATACCAAAATCAAAGAGTATAGTTAGCTTATGTAAATATAAAAATGGGTAGACTTAGGTTCATCATTTTTGTAACTTCATTACCAAATATCATGGGAACTTCCTTGTGGGGTTTTGCAAAAGGATATGGAACATTTTTCTTGGGAAGTATGATGAGAGGTCCATAGAGTGTTGACCTTAACCAAGATATGTGAGCATGCCAAAAGAGTGTTCCTCTTTGTCCTTTAATTGTGTAATTGTAAACATAGCTTTGACCTGTTTGGATAGGGCATTGAGTCACATATGCTGGTCCATCAGCCCATCCCGATTGAAGTTGTCGAATGCCATGCCTATTTCAAAGATAGCCAAGTTTTTCACACATTACTTTTATTCTAAGCTAAACAAATTCGATACAATTATTCTTTTTAGCGAAAGGTTGTTCTTTACCAGTGAATCGAGATGTTGTTTTGCACATTGTTAACAACTTTGATAACAAGACGGTCTCCTTCCCTAGCCATGATACGAGGTCCTGGAAACTGACCGTTCACTGTCACCATCCTCTTGCTGTGGCACAATCTAGTTACATTTTGGTACCCTATCTGCATACATAACCTCATATATGTTACAACCAGAGTAATAAAAGAAACAAAAAGAATTGTTTTGTACAATTGAAAAGCGTAATAAATATTTCATGTAGTACATTAAATTGGTAGTGTCTGGTAGTGCCGGCCAGTGCAAGCTCAAATGCGCAAAAAATGATCAATGACAAAAACAACGTTGCGATTTTAAGCGATGAAAAAATGGTAACAGCCATTTTTGCTCTTATAAGTTCTAGCTTTTATTTTGAGTTTGAACTGTGAGTTGATGGAATGTGACAAAAATGCTGGTGTATATATAGATGAATGAAAAAAAGTGGTTGTTTGATTTGATTGATAAAAATATTATGTGATTCAAAGAGAAGCAGAACTGAACATTACTGTCATTGAACAAGACTAGTAGTTAGAACAACTTTAGAGTAGTGTCAAAGACATCCAATTTAGTTTTATCTCCTTCATGTCTAAGTCAAAGTCATTAACAAAGTTCAATTGCTTATTTGCTATGATTGTTTAAGCTTCTAGCTAGTTATGATTTGTTGTTTGTTTTATATAATGTTGTGTATGCAAGAATGCATCTAATAGGAAACTGATGTAACTCTTTCAACCAATGTTCTTGTTGCCAAAGTAAGAGAGTTCTATCTAATGTGCATGTGTCACTTCAGAGATAGATATTGGTGTCATTTTAATGTTACTATTACTATTAAGTTGATAGTTTGCATGAAATGTATAGCCCAAATTCAATTGAAGCAATTTTCTTCAAGACAGAACAAGAGAAATATAAGTCTATAAGTGGTCACGTGTGCAACCGTGAAAGGAAATATAAAATGTGATAAATGTCATCCATAAGTTTTTTTAGTTGGTGATTTAGTTTGGTGTGATTGGTTACATCTTAATTTAGTAGTATATTATAAGATTGTAGAACCATCCACGGTGGTGGTATCTAAGCTCATAAGCATTGGTATCTATTAGATACCATCATCGGGGATAAATTGTTTAGTGCTTAATGGAAGGAGGGTCTCAAGTAAGCACTCCCTCCACCCGCGGGTCCCACACTTATTTAATTAATATTAAAAAATTAAAATGTAATGATAAATTTATAAATAGATGATTAATGAATCTCGTTTAAATAATTTGTATGAGATACTTAGTTTGAGGGATTATATACTTATTATGTACTACTATTAAAAAATTACAAATAAATGATGTACACGTGATATCCATTTAATTACTTAAAAAATAAATATCTCTATTGTAGATGATCTTATTGCAACGAAGCTTTAACAACAAGGTAATTCACTCTCTCCACTGTGTTTTCTAATAATCATTTTTAAAAAAAATATGAGATTATTAAATTTGAAAAATAATACAAAAGCCATGTCTTATTTAACATTATTTAACATGTCTTATTTAGCACTCCTCCGACATTTTATTGGTTAAGAACTATGATTGGTTTGGCTGTATTGTTATGCATGAATAACATTAATAGTAAAACTAAGGATTATAGGTGTATATATATGATCAGTAATTCATCCATCAATTCATACTGCTGTCAACTATACTTATACTCTACGGTATGAACTCCTTCAAAAAAAACATTCTATACGGTATGGAGTATATAGATAGCTTGGTCTCAACAACCTTCTACCATGACCACAATTACTTATATTTTTTTACTTAATTGACGCAGCTGCATAAATTTACTTGAGTTAGCTTTTGTTAGACTTTTCTGGTAATGACCCTGCAAGCAATTTGGAATGTGGAAGATGTCAACCATCCTAGATGGGACATCATAGGTAGCTGAAAAGTGGCGAGGAGATATAGCTAAGCTTCTTTTAAAGAAATCAACTACTTGGCAGTTGGCATTAGAACGAATGAAATGCCCTTTTAATTGGATAGCACTAGAAATCAACTAATTTTCGTTGTCATCATCATAAACATCAAATAATAACCCCTAAAAAAGTAAGCATAAAATAGTAAAGGTCATGATAACAATTTTGTTTATATTTCTTTTTAGAAGGATTACATACAATTTCCTTAACAAGAACAATTCTTTTTTTTTTCTACCAACAAAAACTCATATCATTTCATTCATCACACAATTTGGAATACAAGATGGAATCAAATCAAAGACTTGGTGACAAGCTTGTAATATTGACACCCTAACGAAACTATAAGCGATAACATTCGTTTGTCTTCTAACAAAACTTATCTTAAAGTTTGTACATTGTTGTAAAAGTGACCTACAGTTATCAATGATACTACCAAATTATGCCTGGTTGTTATTCTTATCATATATGCCATCAACCACTAGTTTACAATCTAGTTCTATTTGCACATTTGATAATTCTAACTGTCCAAGCCACAAAATGGCATCGCGTAATCCAACTGCTTCTGCTTCTTGAGGAGGGGGACAACCTTCATACCAAGTTGTAGCAGCCTTCACGAACCTGCCACGAGGATCTCGAATACACATACCTGTCCCAAATCGGTTTTGTGCCCTGAAGATGGCTGCATCTACGTTACACTTCAGAAATCCCGCTGCTTGTGGCTGCCACATAGCTGTATCTTGCGGTGAATGCTGATTGTGTGCAGTAGCAAAAATTCTTACAATAATAATAATAATATTATGATATGATATTTTTAAGAGGAAGGATCAACACCTCTCAATCATACTTTGTTTAATAAACGCTATAATTAGTGATAACAAGTATGGTTTATTCGTTAAAATTGATTTTTTCTACATAAAACTTATAATTTATTTTTTTGTATTCTTTAGAATTCTAAAGATACTTGTTAGCATAACTTTGGTTGAAATTTAAATTTGTCAAACTATAACTTTTGTAGGCCTACATTTAGTAAAATCCGTTTAAATTTCAAATTAATTAGAAAACATGTATTGAAAAAAGTGTTTTTTTGAGATTAAAAAAGTGCGTTGAGAAGCGTTTTGTCTTCATAGTCCTAGTTAATAAATCCAAAGGGTTAACTAAAAACAGAAATGTTAATGAGTGTCCTCATGACATTTTTTAAGGACAATAAATAGTAAGTATTTATGAAAATGCATGTAATCATTGTATTGTAAATTGAAATATTTGACTTTTTTGATGAATAATTACTTATTTTAAATGCTTAAAGAGTGCCTGGAGGTTACTCATTAACGAGACTCAAATAAAATATTTCAAAAACATAAAGCTTCTACGACAAGCAAAGATATCCCTAGATATAGGAACACATGTGAGAGAAAATTAAATCAAATGGTGATACATTTTTGGGTGTGTTTGATTTGCTAAAAAATGAAGGACATGACAGAACAACTTCAGTTGTCCAGTGTTTGATTTGTAAAACTGTTTCAGGTACAGGACAAACTGGAGGCAAGGGACAGGACAAAAACTGATATTTTTGTCCCTCACCAAACCACATCAAAACTTTTTGTCCTCACGTACAAGTTGTCTAAAATACGAAAATAGCATTTCGTCCCCCAAAATCGTATAAAACAAAAAATTATTCAATGTCATAAAAATTTATCTTGTGTTGTTCCCTCTTGTATTGTGTTGTTCTTTCTTGTACTGTTATGTACAGTACTTGTTGTTTTGCAAACCAAACACACCCTTAATTCTTCTAAACAAGGCCATATAATATTATATTATATATGCTAAACGAAAGTCTCTTTCCAGCACAAGAAGTACCCATGGAAAACACAAAGAATCAAAAGTATGTTACTACCTTACAAAAGCACCAAAAATCAAAGAAACATCACCAAATAGGCTACCCGAGATACAATATAGGGTTAACCCATCAATGATCAATATCAATATCCAACTCTATTAAGCAATTTAGGCAACATTTTGGTTTTTTTGTCGAAAACAACAAGATTTTCGTTCTTTCCAAATAAGTCAAACAAAAGCTTGAAGGTGAGAAAAACACAAGACGAATGGATTGAATTGTGTTGACTTTTTCTAAAAAAGTTCTAAGTGTTTCAGAAGAGAGAGAGAGAGAGAGAGAGAGAGAGAGAGAGAGAGAGAGAGAGGACACAAATCAATTTATATTGGTTCCTCCTACAAACCAGTAGTAGTCCAGTCTCCTTGAACTTCCAAGGGATTTCACTATAATCTCTCTAGATTACAAATACTTAAGGACACTTCCAATAGACTTCCAAATCCTCAAGTACACAGGCAAGAGACTTCCAATCCTCAATCATAACTAAAAGAGACTTCCAATATTCAAGCACACAAGCAAGAGACTTCTAAATGTTTACAAATAAACAAAATTTGTTCTTACACTTGATATACAATTAGAGGTGTAAACAATACAAAACTGAAAAGACTCTAAAGACTTAGAATTTCTAAGATACAAACTTTCATAAAAAATTCTTAAGTATTCTTTTGCACTATATGATTTTGGCAGAGTAATGATACAGTAAAAATAACAGAGTCTTGTTGTTATTCTTCAAGCCTTCAGCTTCCTTATATAGAAAATGATTTGAGAGATGTTGGAGAACGAATGCCAGAGCATTAAGACTCGTTGTGAAGCTTCAAATCAAGAACATTGGCCCTTTACCTGTTATGGATAGTTCAGTTGATTAGACTTTTGAAATTCCTTTGCAGAAACTAGAATTATCGGTTCATTCTTTTTGTCCTTTAAGTTCTTAGTTTGTTTCTACACATGGTCAAAAGAAGAAAAACTGTACTATTAGACTTTGATAAAGACAGATACAGAAGAGGACAAATCTGATATGGAGTTCGGGTCCCTCAAGATCTTCTGAGTCTGATGAGAATCTTCAGCTTATGAGTAGCATCCTTTCTTCTGATCCAAGGTGTTGAATTTTGGCTGACCTTTCTTCATATCTTCTACCATAGACTTTTGAAAAAGAAAGAAAGAAAAAAAAATTGTATATTATGAAGAAAAAAAACTTCATTTAAATTGGAGTCTAAATTTTCTTCAATTTCTCTTTTTTATAATATCTTTTCTCCAATGTTTTATTTTTCTCATGTGTGATTCACTCCCTTTATTAAAGAGGTGAGAGAATGTATATAAAAAGTAGATGATCCTCTTCCTTTGTAAGCTCCCAAAGATACTCTAAGATTTGAAAATAACATAATATTTACAATACCTAAAGCAATTGATTGCCACCGAGAATCACCATGAGCCATGGTAAAACTCCTAAAGTTTAAAGTGTTACCAAACCAAATAACAAACTAAAATTCAAATCTCAATTAAAAGAAATATCTGCATTCAATATTCATCACACCTCGAATAGATCCAGAAGTCCTAACTCAATTGGCAAAATGTCGAAATTGTTAGGCCTGATGCCATGATTAGGGTTCAAACCCCGGTACCTCCACTTGTGTGTGTGAGTTTATAATGGCTTTGTCATTTCGTCTATCTAAAAAAAAAAAAAAGATTACATCAAGTGGAGTGGACACTAAAAAAAGTGTTATCCAACCATGTTTGGCCAAAATTAAATGCTCCAATTTTCACATCACATTTTTTTTAAGGAATTCTCGCATCACATAATAACAACAAACCAAACAGTTGAACTCATACGATTAACGAGCTCCACCAAAAAATAAATAGTTCATGAAAACTTGAATCCAATTATTGCATGGAACGATTCTTTCAATCAAACTTCGGATTACTAAGGTCCTTTCACCCTTTTACCCCAAAATCGAAATATTAACACCAAAAACATAAAAAAAAAAAGAAACAAAACAAAATGAGTTTGTCACATTTTTCACATGAATTAAAAAGGTCTAATTAATCCCCGTGAGCTTAGCTCAGTTGGTAGGGATATCTCTTATTTATTAAAGTTAACCCGGACGCTAATTGTTGCCCTAAATTTAACCTAACCCTAATGCTTAATATTACTGTATTACCCCTAAAAGCAACAATTCACTCCTAAATCGCTCCTATTCTTTTGAACAAAACAAATCCCTCCTATTTTTTGGAATAAAAAAAATCACTCCTATTTTTTCTCTTATTACTTAAAGTTAACCCGTAAGCAATATTTTG